>C687J35021_10001956_pt1 | contig 14990 bp, 20 predicted proteins | sample RifCSPhighO2_12_FD_35021 | JGI IMG/M metagenome (IMG submission 35021)
TGGCGTCGCGCACGGCGGCGCTCGTGGCGTCGCTCGTGGCGTCGCGCACGGCGGCGCTCGTGGCGTCGCTCGTGGCGTCGCGCACGGCGGCGCTCGTGGCTTCATACGTGGCGCCGAACGTGGCGGCGTCCGTGGCGCCAAACGTGGCGGGGATTCCATTCTTCCTTAGATAGAGAATTGAAGCAGCTAATCCGCTTGCGAGTCTCCCGATGAATGGACTGGGTACGATAATGACCCTTGGTTCCTTCAATCCCGAGACTTCGTACAACTTTTTGATTGCCGGGATAATCTTTTCTGGATTGATTGGTTCCGTTCGCATGATGATATCAATCCACTTCTTTGCGTGTTCATCCAGCTTTATCTTCTCTTCCGGCGTTATTCCTCCTTCTGCCCTTGTCTTGGTACGAATGATTTTGGTCATAGGTTGTTTCAAGTCAGCCTTATCTTCACCAGGTGTCGCGCAGGGTCTTGATCTGTGCGGCTTCTTTTGGCGCGGGCTTCTTTGGGAAGCATTTGGAGAGGGGTTTCATATCATGTTATTTTTTTTCCTTTACGGCGTTGATGATTTCCGTGATCTTTCCCAAGCCGCCGATGCGACGTTTCGTGAACGCTTCAGTTGCGACGGTCTTTGCTATCTCGGCTTTGCGTTCATTTTCAGAATAAGCATAAGCAGGCTTTGGATCATTCAGAGGCGGTTATATTCGCCGTTTGTTCGGCAGGCGACATGGATTTTGAGCCAAGCTGCCGATTCATCCAAGATTCTTGATCCGTTTTTTTCGAACGGGAATCGTGTTTGAATCGGGCAGCCCAGCTGCGGAATATTATAACATCAGTTCTATGTTTTCGGGGTTCGGAATAACCAGTCCGTTATCTGCACAGAACAGTCGGCACTTTTCGCAATAATCGCTGAACTCCATTGTGGACAGTCCCGTGGTCGATCCTGTCGTTGTCGGTTTGCCGGGCGCTTCCTTTCGCAGAAACATCATCTTAAAAGCACTGTGCATTTCCTCCGAAGCATAGCCGAAATGCTCGGCCGGAATCTCGACGACGCATGACCAATACCAGGCGTTCTGCGAAAATGTCCGCGTTCGCTTCGGTTTCTTGACTGTGACTTGAACCTCGCCGTTCAATCCATGCAGGAATTTGGCGAACAGTTCCGGCTGCGCCAGTTTCAATTTCCCGTTCTCTACGAATCCTCGGAAAATCGGGGTCAAGGAATTTTCGGCGCGGCGCATAGGTTATTTTTTATTTGAATCTTTTCAAAGATTCTTCCATCTTTTCGATCCTATGCAAAAGGTAAAGTATGCATCCATCATCAGAGTAGAATTCCATTAGACTGGCCGGTTGGTCGCCAACCCCAGGAAAACTAAGTTTTTGGGTTCGACCTTTTGGATACTCGAGTTCTGCGCTTTTCCCGAATAGAATCGCCCGGATCGTTTTGTCTTGCATATAGCGGTTGTAGATTTAATTCGGGAAAAGCGCTGAACTCCATTGTGGACAGTCCCGTGGTCGATCCTGTCGTTGTCGGTTTGCCGGGCGCTTCCTTTCGCAGAAACATCATCGCATAATATTTGCTTAATAAGGATCGCTCCAGACTGTTTTGCACGTTGAACACTGATAAATGTTTTTTCTATCATGGAAGTCGTTGCAACAGTCCGTACCATGCTCATGCGTAGAACTGACAAGGGTTACTTTTTCAGGAAATGGTTTTCTTATGCATACTGGACATTCACCTCGTTCTCTTTCGTGTTTACTCATATCAATATATGTTATTTTTTATTCCCCGCTCTTCGCGCTTTTCGCGGCACCGGATACAGTAAGTTTCGATCAGCCCGGGACGCCGTTGAATATTTTGTCGCCAGATTGCCTTGATTTCGATGTTTTTGTGACAACGCGGGCACTTGAGCGTCAGTATCATGCTGATTCCTTGAAACCAGCCGATCAAGCCGCGTGAACAAGTGAGATCGCTTCCTGTCAATATCATCCAGGTGTTTTTGAAATGCAGGATACTCAATTCCCGGCGACCACATTCGCGCCGTATGTTTCTCCCAAATGGAACGGCGCAGGAGATTGCCATCGATCTTTTGTTGTATCGAGTTGATGTGCTGCTCGTGCGGTTTTTCGGTCATAGCTCTTGCTCGCGTTTCCTGACCGCCAGGAGGCCGAGGAACGCATTGAAGTCGGCGTCCAAGTCTTCGAGGATGTACGTTTCCGGCACACCGGTTTCCTTGTCGAATCTCGCGATCATGCGCGGGCCTCCATAAATCGTGCCTTCCTCCTCGGCGGCTTTCTGGTATGCGGCAGTCTGATAACGCCACTCCGAATACACTCCGCCTTCCTTGCGGGCCTTTGAGGTCTTGAAGTCGATCAGGCAGAGTTTGCCATCCACAATTGCCTCCGCGTCACACCTACCGACAAAATCATGCTTTTTCGAATAGATGATCCGCTCGCTCGAAACGAATTGTACCTGATGTTCGTCTTTCCAGCGCAGGAATGCGAGGACGCCGTTCAAAACCTTTTTATCCGTCGGGAGCGTCGGTTGCGATTCGCCTGCAATGATGGAATTTACATACTCCTCCGCGAAGGCATGTACCAGCGTGCCGAGGTCGGCCGCTTCCTTCGACTGTTTCTGGAACGCCACCCGAGCCTCTTCCAAAACAGCCTGTGTGATTTCTTTTCCGGCGTTCAATACGTCCGTGATGTGATCGACGGCTCGATTGGCGCTCCAAAATTTCAGCGCGGGTTTGTCCAGCAACCCAGTCACGGCTGTGACGGAAACGAGCCTTTTCCCGTTCAGTTTGTAGCTATGGTTCCCCGGCGTGAAGGTGATCGTCAATTCACCATTGTATAATTTTTGTTCCATGCTATTCCTTAGCTATTCCTTAACCTCTTTCGGAAATTGCAATCTGTTTGCCGGGATTGCCACGATAAACTTTCCTTTCACAATACCAATCGGAAATAAACCCATTTCGTAAAGCGGAATGAGATTGATAAAAGAACCATTTGATCTTCTTGACACGATCAATATAATCCGTCAGTTTCTTTTCGACATCCTTCGGAAGTTTTTGTCCAAATTTCATATCTTTGGATATGGATTTTCTTATTCTAAATCCCCGCGATATCCTCATCGGTCACTTCAAGATTCATCGGCTCCGGTTCCGAAGGCGTTGCAGTTTGCAACGGTTTGCCATCCTTAGCCATGAGCTGCCTGGCCTTTGTGACCTTCAAATCGTGGCCAGGAGAGGCTTCAGCATGGATATCTGGAAGATTGGCCTGTTCCATCTCCTCCGGCGCGTATAGGCCGCTAAGATCGTTCGGAAATCCCTTGCGGAGCGCAATGCATTCTGCCACCTTCGCGATCATGGTGTGTGGCATTTTGTCCCATGTCGGAGAGTTGCGGGCGTACTCCTTCCAGTATGCAACACCGACACCGGCCGGATAGCGATTGTCGCCGTGCCATCGGTAGATTGTCACCGTGCATTTGTTGATCCTGCCATTTTCATCCTCCTCGAAAACAGGCGCGTCCTGTCCGGCATAATCTCCCGAGCGTTCGGCAATCACGCGGAAACCGTCCACGCTGATCTGGATCATCACCTTGCCACCGGACTTGATGAAATAAATCTGGCGTGTCATCGGATCGAGTTTTGTCCGTTTACACTGTCCGATAAACAGAGCGAGTTCGTCGGGAGTAGCTCCGGCGGCAATCGTCCGGGAAATCAGGCCGAGCTGTTCTTTTGTGAAATCGGAGCTGATAAGCGCTTTGGTCATACTACATTTGGGGCGCGAAGCCCGAGAAGATTATGGGACTGGCGAGTGCGAGGACCACGAGGACATCCGTCGTTGTTTTGCACAGGGTGATGACGTGCTTTCGTTCCCGCTCATCCTGCCATGAAATCCAGTTTGATTTTTTCATACGCGGCGCATGACCTCGGCGTCCTTGATCTCAATGTCGTAGTCCCGGTCGTATTCCTGTTGGACCCGTCCGTCCTTGTCCACGTCGGAAATGTCAAACGAGTGGGACGGTTCCCTTCCCGCCATTTTCCGAAAGAGGAAATCGGATTGGCGTGCCATGTGTCGAAGTGCCAAAGGGTCCATATGTTTGCGGCGATCAGGTTTCTTATGCAGCCATCGTAACATAGGGAGACTACCTTGTCAAGAGACAGAAATGCCTTATTTCCTTAGAATCCCGCTCGTTCGAGGTACTTATCCACAGCCTCGTTCACAAGCGCAATTTTCGTCATATTCTTTTTCCTCGCGCACTTTTCCACTCGCGGCTTGAAAGAACGATTGATCCACGCTCTCCAGTAAAGTTTCAATTCCTTATATGGCATATAATTGCAGGATACCACCTTGAATGTTACAATGTCAATCAAATGGATCGTAATCCTCGTTGATGGAAATACGCTTGACAGCGGATTTGATAAAAAGAAAGATGCCGTCGCCGCTCCGAAGCAAGAGCCAAAGAACTCTTCAAACAGTTCTATCCCGTATGATTTTATTTGTTGTAAAGGGAAGATTGCCAACTTTGAATACTTGGTTATCGGGAACATCATGGCGCACCAAGAACCGCGAGAAGTCTGATTGGCAGACCATCATATTTCTTGAACTGCTGCGTCAAAAGATTCCCAAGCCGCTCATAACCCCGCTCACGATCACGGCAACTCAATTCCGCGTCCGGCCTTTGGACGTTGATAACTCCATACTTGCCGTGAAGTTCCTCCTCGATGCCTTGAAAACGAGCGGTTATATTCCCGACGACGCCCCGGACAACATAATTGAGATTATACTGCGTTCAAGAAAATGCGCGGCGAAGGAGGAACGGACGGAGTTTGAAATTCGGAGCGCCTCGGCATAGTTATCCCCAGCTCAAAAATATACATAGAGCCATTGGGAAAATTCTATGTATAAGCACAGGGATCTGCTTTCGCCGGTAGATCTTTCCCCATGTGTCTAGTTATACACTTCTTAGACACATTTTAGAGTGATAAAAATACCTGTTGAGTTATCGCGAAGCCGCTTTGACGGGCGGCTTTTGATTTGGTATAATACAATTACTTGTTGTCATGTGAGCCCATGACTTTAAGAAATCTCTAATGTGGGTGTCGTGCTCATGGGAAACTATGGGGCTCCACGATACTCGCTTCAGAGATTTTTTATGACCAAAAAACGTATTGAAGAGTTAGCCAATTTCTTTTATTCATCAAACTCGGCAACAGACGTTCCTCTACGCGTCTCGGTAGCAACAGGTCAATTTTCTGGTCATTCCCTGGACAGGAATGGATTTAAGGAATTGATGACGATTTTAGAGAAGTCCAATTCACTTAAAAATGATTTAGCTTCCTTCCTTTATGGAAAAGATTAGGGGAGGGGCTTTTGTCATAGCTCGCCAAATTTTCTCTAGTGAGTTTTGGTTGGAAAAGCCGTGTAGCTGGAAGATTATATGGGTTTTTATACTTGGGAACGTAAACCACAAAGATAGCAGCAAGCTTAGAAGGGGTGAGGGGTTTTTCGACTTTGCTTCAATTCATAGGAGAATAGGGTCAGACATAACCGAAGACATGATAAAGAAGTTTTTGCGGCACGGACGCAGACTCGGAATGTTGAGCACGACACGAAGCACGAGAGGAACAATAATAAAAGTGCTGAAGTACGATAAATTTCAGTCTCTTGGTAACTATACGAGCACGGAGATAAGCACTGGCGAAGCACGAGAGAAGCACGAGAGAAGCACTCCGATAAACAAGAATGTAAAGAATGATAAGAATGTAAAGAATACTTTATCTAAAGATAAAGAGGCAAAGCCTCGTCGTGCCAATCCTTGTTCTTATTCACTTTTACCAAATGAAACTATGTCTCCAATCGACGACAGGGACAGATCGTTTCCACGCAAGCGGGTTTTCGGGAACGAGAAGATCGACTGGACACTTGATTATCTCGAACACAAGCTCGGCCGGAATCTTGCCGGACAAGAACGCTGGAATCGCATTTACGCAAATCATCTCGCAAAGAAGTACGGAATAGGAACGGTGAAGAAAATCATCGACTGGCTCGGTGAACCCGATAACTGGTGGTATGCTAAAATCAGCCAGATATCGACCGTTTACAAGAACGCAGATCGGTTCCTCGCCGAGATGGCTCTGCCGCCGCAAACGAAATCCCGTCGAGAACGAACTATCGAGGAAAGTATAAAATAAAACTATGTACACCAACGCAATCATTACATTCTCGAAAAACAGATATCTTTTGACGAGAGATGAAAACGCTCGCCTTCGTTCGGTTGGCTTGGACGACTGGTTCAAAATGGATAACGGAACACTTATTCGTGGAAATACGATTGGAGAAATCCTCACGATACAAGATTACTATTCTAAATATCCCGATGAACGTCCAAATGAAATAAAAGAATTTCATGCCGAACCGCGCGAAACTTATAAGTCAATGGAAAATACAGCAGAATTTGATAAACGCGCTTCTTTTGGTCTCTTAAAAGGACTAAAAAGATTCTGTAAAGAAAATTCAAACGCAAAAAACGCCAAATCTCTTTTTAGAACGCTTCTGAATGTTCCGAAGACGAGATGCACGACTTGCAACACCCCATAGTCATACGGAAATCCGACTGTCGAAAACTGAAATTCATTGCCACAGACGGCAAAAAGTACGCAACCGAATGCGCGGACGTCGAAGGGTTGCTCCGCATTATCCAAGCCGTTCCGTCTCCCAAGGCCGAGCCACTTAAGCAATGGCTGGCGCGAGTTGGTTACGAGCGCATCGAGGAGACCAAAGACCCAGAAAAGGCCATGGGCGGTATGGAAATTTGTAGCCATGTATGGTAAAAATGAGGTATCCACCGAAATTGGAAACGGGACTGAAAAAAGGCTAAAATAAGGGCTTTTATGGGCAAACTTATCCCCCAGGCGCATGGTGGCGCGATCAACAGAATCCAGAAGGGAGAAATTTGTAATCCGTATGGTCGCCCGCCGAAAACTCTTACAGGCATTCTGAAAAAACTCAAGGAAGCCGGATATGAACGCGTGACCCGCGCCGGCGTCATCGAGGCATACGAACTTCTTCTGACGCTGGACGAGGGGCGTTTGAGAACTTCCATATCGGACAAAAAACAACCCATGATCGTTCGCATAGTCGGAAAGGCCATGCTTAAAAAAAATGGCGCTGAAATGCTTGAACGGATGTTGGATCGCGCGCATGGAAAGCCGAAACAGGAACTGGAAGTCATGGATAAAACATCCATTGAACGATTGGAGGAACAGATAAAAAATCTCTATGACGAACGAAGAGAGGACGCGGGGACTGGTCTCGACATTGTTCCATGACGAGAAGGGAGAACCGATAAGACTCACAAAAGCGCAGGCAAACATTTTTGAGATCATCTACACAAGAAAATATCCTCGGGTGCACCTCATGGCTTATACCCGATTCGGCAAGAGTTTGACCGTGGCACTTGCAGTTTTGACAAGGGTGGCGACGTATCCCGAAAAATGGGCGATCATCGCTCCGAGCCACAATAAAGCTCGGATCATCATGAGTTACGTCATCGATCATGCGTTTGACAACGAATATACGGCTTCAAGGCTCGTCATGGACAAGGGAGAAACGCGCGAACGCCTGCGGCACGAACACTCGAAGAACAGGCTGACGTTCAATCTGTCGGACGGAAAGAAAGGCGAGGNGTATGTATTGTCCGGCGACAGTCGAAATAAACAGCAGGCAGGCGACGCGCTTATGGGATTCGGAGCGAGCAATATCGTCCTCGACGAGGCGGCGCTGGTGGATGACGTGATCGAAGGAAAAGTTTTTCGGATGCTTGGCGACGACATGGATAATTTCTATTTGAAAATCGGCAATCCATTCAAGCGCAATCATTTCCTCGTCTCCTGCCGCGACGAAAACTATCACCGAATCAACATTGATTATCAGATTGGTTTGAATGAGGGACGCATAACGCCGGAGTTCATCGAAGAAGCCAGGAAAAAACCGAATTTCAGTGTTCTCTATGAAAATGTTTTTCCAGAAGCCGATGTCATGGATGAAAAAGGATTGTCTCATTTGATTCTGGAAAACGAGTATGGCAATGCCCTGGCTGATCTGCCCAAGGCAAGCTGGGTCGGAATACCGTCCCTGGGCCTCGACGTGGCCCGTGGAGGGGGTTGTGAGAACGTTTGGGTCATAAGATACGGGAACTATGCCATCGTGGCCTCCAAGAGCCGTATAAGCGATTTAATGCAGATTGCCGCGGAGACCGTGCGGATAGGCAATGAGTACGGTGTGTTTGCCGGAAATGTCTGTGTGGATGACAATGGGGTGGGCGGAGGAGTTACGGACAGGCTTCGGCAGATGGGATGGCAGGTCAAGGGAGTAAAAACAGCCGAAAGTCCGACGGATGAACGGATGTTTATGAATAAACGGGCGGAAAACGCATGGCGATTGAAAGTCTGGCTCAATCAAGGGGGCAAGCTGCGAATGTCCGATGATTGGGATGAATTGAGACAGGTCAAGTACAAAGCGAACGAAAGCAACGGTAAAATGCAGCTTCAAAGCAAGATTGAAATGTGTCGCGATGGATTGGACAGTCCCGACACGTTCGACGCGCTTGCTTTGACGTTTGATACGATTTCCACCGAAAGCGGCGCAAAGGCTTTACAAACAGGTTATCTGCGTGATAAAATCAAAAGGAACAGGCATTCAGCCGTTGTCTATTGAACATGAAAAGATTCGGATCATACCGGACTTTAAATGAATTTTTTATCCGCCAGTGACGGGGAATGAGGCGCGGGAATAATAGGGAAAAATGCGCAGCGCGGCACACCATTGTGCCAAGCATCCTATTGGGCAAAGAGGAGGAAATAAAAGAACAAATGAAACATCCCAACTCGCCTGAAGAACAGGTCGAGATTTTGAGCATCATGCGGAAAGTGGACGACATGTATCAGATTCAAACGAATACATGGCATGAATTCAACGACAGGACGTTGAAAGAATACGTTGATGACAACCAGCGTCGGATCAACAACTATGTCGCCCCGCGCTCGGAAGATATCGACGACTGGCAGACGAGAGGATTCGAAGGCATCACTCGCGAAAAGATGTTTGCGTTCGTCTCGAAGGTGGCAATGAACCGGCCGCAGTACAAGTTCAAGGCAACGGACAAAAAGGGTTTTATCGACGGGATTGTTTCTGAAGCAGTCAAGGATATTTACGACTATACATGGAATTACGAAGACCCCACCGGCATTCAATTTTTTTTCGACGCATGGGCCGCAGCCGGAAGCGGTACGGTCATCCGATGGGAAGGCGTGGATCAAACAGAGGAAACATTGGAGGAGTTTGACAGTTACGACGTGACGACCGGAGAGATCGTCGGATTGAAAACGACGACAACGCTTTCGGACATCAACTGCAAGTCCCGCCGCGTGCGCCCGCTCGATTTTCTTGTTGCCGACTGGTATGAGCCCGATATGCAGAAACAGCCGCATATCGCGGAAGTCTTTGACATGAGCCGATATGATTTCGAGCGACAGTACGGAAGCTACAAGCACGCCGATGAGGTGCCGGAGATGAAGTATGTACAGGACATTCTGCAAACGTCGTTTATCGCGCAGCAATGGAACAACATTGAAGCGGATCGCGTTCGCGTCATTCACTACCACGAGAAAGGACGCAAAGGTTCAAAGTTTCGGATCATCGCAAACGGAGTTTTGATTCTTGCGACGCCCATCCCTCGAAAGGACGGACGCTATCCGTATTCACGAGGTATTTTCAAGCCATTTGCGGATGAGCGATTTTTCTGGGGCAAGGCCCTGCCCGACGAGATCGCGAGCGATCAGGACGTATACAACGCTTTCAAGAACATGGTCATTGATCGTGCGCTTCTTTATATCCAGCGTCCGCTCATCGGTTCAAACTTGTCCGAAATCGAGAATGAGATTTTCCGGCCCAACGGGATTTTGAACGTGAAAGGCGGGGAATTGAAGACGATGGATTATGCGCCGCCCGGAGCGGCGGACATTCAGATTCTCGAATACCTTCGCGCAGCCGTCAATCGTCAGACTTCCGACGCGCAGCAGTCCGGCCAAACCGGAAAGGGCGTGACGGCCCGCGAGATCGTGATCGCCGACGAGAACGCTCGGAAGCTCGCCGGAGTATTTCGTTTGTTTCTTGAAGACTTTGACGTGCGGGCGACGAAACTTCGCGTCGGCAATATCATGCAATTCTATTTCGAGCCGTCCAAACTCAAGGAAATCATCGGGGAAGAAGATACGAAGGAATTGCAGATCGCTTATCGCACATTCGCACTGAACAATCGAACGCTTTCAGACAAGCGGCATGGACTGAAGGTCATTTCGATCGTCGGCAAGCGCGAAGATGTTCCGCAGCAGGAAGAACTGGATGTGGACGAGTTTGTTTCGAAGAAACAGGGGATTGAAATGGAAAAGATGGTTTTGAACGCCCAATACATCAAGAATTTCGAGGTGGATATTACGATCATCCCCGAATCGAGCTATGAGCAGTCGCGTTCGCTTGAGCTCGCCATGCAGAATGAATACACGATGACAATGGCCAAACTGTTCCCGCAGAAGTTCATGGAATATCAGGATGTATTCTTCAAGGACCTGAACGAAGTCTACGACAAGGATATGAGCGAGTTTGAACGCGTGCCGAAGACGCCGCCTTCACCGCCACCCGCACAGGGGGCGGAACCGGCGGGACAGGCGGGTCCGAGCGTCGGGCAGCAGCTTAAAGGAAATGAGGCGCAGAGCCTCGCTAAACTTGTCGGAGCCGTATGACATGGATGACGCGACTGTGGCTCTCAAGGCAGAAGGAACCGGCCATGGATGGGAAGAAAAAAGAAGAAGCGCAAAGACTGATCGCCTCCCCTCCCGTTCGTGATTATCTCGTGGCGCTCATGGGCGAGCTGGTACGGGAAGGAATCTATCTGCCGCATGATAAACAGGAAGGGGCGCGTTTCGCAGTGGAGCTCTTGACGCGGGAAATTCAAAAGGGGGACGCATTGTTCAAGAAGTAGTCACGGGAGAGACTTTACGGTCTTCTCCGCGACTTCTCCTCGAAGTCTCTTAATCAAGATGGGTCTTCGCCATCTATAAACATCGGAAGCCGTCCGGTCTTCGCGGACATAAATATCGGAAGCACGACACTATGGATTTGTCCAGGATAACAAACGAGGGCGCAGCACGTTTGCGCAAGAATCTTGAGAAACAGGAACAGCCGGAGGAAGAAAAACCGGAAGAAAAACCGGAAGAAAAAGAGGAAGAAAAACCTCTGGAAGACGCTCAAGAATCGGAAGTCAAGGAAGAAGAAACGACTGAAGAAGAAACAAAGAAAGATGATTCAATCAGCGGGCGCGAACGCGCTCTTCTGAAGGAAATCACCCGTCTCAAGGCGGACCGGCGCGTGGACAGCGTGAAGATCGAGCTTGATGAGATCGCTCCGACGATTGAAGAAGCGGCCGAAGAAACAGAGGAGGTGACACCGGCGGAAGCGCGGCTGTTCACCGCCTGGCGCAATGAAGCTCTGGAGGAACTCGTTGAAAAACATCCGCAGTATAAAACCGACCCGAAACTTTGGGAGCGGTTCGCGCAGGAATACTCGGAGCGTGTCCCTGAACTCGTTTGGGCAAAGCGCAACAAGGTTTCCGTGGGCAAGTCTCTATTCAGGGAACGATTGCAGCGTGTTCATCGCGCCTTGCAGGACAACACGGACAACGCGCGGGAGGAAGGGAAAAAAGAACTTCTGAAAGCGCAGTCCGCAGCGGACGTGATGGGCGCGGGCGCGGCCAAGGGGTCGCAGCCAAGTCCCGAAAAACCGGCTCCGAAAAAACACTTCATTNCCAGGAATGCGGGTGGCTTCGACAGCTGGCTAACGAAAAAATAATTCAATCTTATGGCTTTTGTTCCGAAAAAATACGACAGCGGCAAGGTTCAGCGTCTTCCGGTTGCGGCTTCGACGGCTTTGACCAAGCATAATCTGGCCAAGATGTCTTCAGGATATCTTATTGCCGGTGCCGCCGGTGACGATGAAGTCGAATATGTGGCGATGGAAACGGTAACCGGAGGCGCAAGCGACGGAACCGTGCTTTGCGACGTTATGCCGATCAATGACGTTATCGAATGGGAGGCTCTTTGTACGGCGACGCTGGTCCAGGCAACCCATGTCGGAAATAATTATGACGTTTCAACGGCGGCGATCATTGATCTCGCGGCCACGACGGACAAGGTGTTCCATATCGACAGGATCGTGGGAGTCGCGACAGACCGCATCGCTTATGGTCGATTCAATAAACCGGCTATCGCGTAATTTACTAAATAATTCTTAATGTATGTCCGTGCGTTCCACTGATTTCGCCGCACTTACGGACGATCTTCAATCAATCGTCAATGAAGTCCGCGATCTTAAAATTGCCGACATGGCGACGGCTTCTTCGCTATTCGATATTCAGGATGAGGTTAGGAAAACACACGATGAAGTTATTCTGCACGGTCTTTCCGGCGTGGAATATGTGCCGGAAGGTTCCGACTTCCCGCGCCTGAACACCGAGCAGGGAGACACGATCACCTGGACACAGTCGCAGTACGGCGCCATTGTCCCCGTGACCTACCTCATGCGGAAATGGGATCTGTATAATCAGATTTCCGATATCGCCACATCCTCGATGGATGACGCGATGGACAAGCTCGATCAGTCATTCGCCGACATGCTGCTTTTCGGCTTCTCCGCTTCGGCTTACACGGACGTGTGGGGACTTTCGGTAACGCCGACGGGCCCGGACGCCCTTTCGCTGTTCACCGCGAGCCACACGAACGATACAACGTCCGCGACGTTCTCGAACCTCATCAATGACGGTACGAACAACAATCCCGCTCTTACCCGCGCCGCCATCGTGAATGAACGCGCCCGTGCGCTCAAGTATACCGATCCGCAGGGTCTCACTCGTCCGATCAAACTCGATTCGCTTATCGTCGGACCGGACAATGAAGACCTGGCGGAACGTCTCTTGTTCTCGACGCAGATTCCAGGTGAAGCAAACAACGACGTAAACGCGCTCAAGGGCAAGATCAAGAATCTCAAGGTTTGGGAGCGTCTTGACCTCCGTTCGGACGGTACGGACACTTCGGCGTACTGGTTCATGGCTGACAGTTCGAAGGTAAAGAAGACGCTCAAGGCGTATTTCACGGATCGTCCGTCCCTTCAGGCGCCGGAGCTCGTGCCGGAAAATGGAGATTGGGAATACATTCTCCGCCTTGTGTACTCGCGCGGATTTAGCTGGGCGCCGTATCTTCGCGGGGCTACGGGCGTCAACTAGATTTAGCTAAGTAAAGCTAAAAAACGGCTATGAACAGTGGCGTAAACTGGAGCAGGCTTTACACGCAGGATCGCTGTAAATCCATTGGGATTCCGTGGAACGAAGAAGAAGCGCGGGCGGTTTTTGCCCTGAAGATTCCCGCTGATTATGTTCGGCAAGGATGTCTCACACTTGAAGCGTATGAAGCGGCCAGAGGCAAGCGCGAGGATTCAGAAAAAAAAACCGGCAAGATCGCTCTTGTCCATCTTAAACGGAATCAGCTTGTCGCGCTGTGCGACAAGTACGGAATTCGGACAACGGACGACGCGCTGAAGCCGATTCTTGTTGAAGCCCTGCTCCAGGCGGGTGCGCCGAAAAGCATAGCGATTGAGGACGTTCCGAAAGCAGAGGACTAAATCAAAACGGGGCGGGAATTGTACGCGGTTTCCCGCCGCAGGGCCAAGCCCGCAACGGGCCATGATATCCCGCCCCTTATCTGGGAAATATGCCAAGTTCAAATCCGACGGTATTCAACGCAGGACGAGTCAAGGAGTTCTTGACGGTGGATAGTGCGGCAAGTGCTCCTTCTTCAACGACCAGCCGGTTGTATAACCTGAATGGAGTCTTGTATTTTGACGGGGTGAATCTTGAATCAGGTGGTGGTGGTGGAGTTGGCGATCTTAATCAGGCTTACGAAAACGGCGCAACAATCACAGTAGACACCGGAGCGATCATTCTCAACGACGGACAGACTACGGCCAACACGTTGACGGCAACGAAAACCGGCACGGGAAGCGGTGATATCTTCTCTCTCAAGTTCGAAAATGCGGGAACGGGNCGCGGCATCTANATCGACATGGACGACGGCATTGCGGCCAACGCCATGCTCATTGATTCCGGCGGTACCGCTCGAANAGGTGCGGATATCGTNTTTACGGACGATTCGACCGGCACGCACATCTGTCTTGACGTCAATTCGTCCGGTTCCGGCAAATCCACTGCGCTTGACTGGACGGATTCCTATGCAGGCTCCAATGCCAGCATCGGCGTTTTGCTCACGATGGGAAACAGCAACGGACTTTCTTCCGAAGGCATCCAGATTGTTCGCGGTACAGGCGTGCGAACGGGTTCCGCCATCAACATTGATGAAGGTTCCACCGGTTCGGCGAATGTCATTGACATTGACGTTACCGCCGCTTACACAGGCGACATCTTCAGCGTCGTCACAAGCGCGGCGGCGACGGGCAATGTGTTCCTCGTCAATCTTACTTCCGCCGTGGCGGCTACCGCGCTTCGCATCATCTCCACCGGCATTCGAACGCAGCCGGTCGTCGAGTTTGCGGCCGATGAGACGGGATCAAAGAGCCTGATCGAAGTCATTCAGGCCGGAGCAACCTGGTCCGGCCATGTGCTTGAGGTTTCCCTTGACGCCGCTTCGACTGGCGACGTGATGAACGTGGACATGAACGCGGCGGTAGGAGGGCGTGCAATCTTCCTTGATTCCGGCGCGGCGACCCGCACGGCTCCTCTTGTCGATATTCTCGCGGATGGAGACGGAAACTCCGACGTGTTCAATATTGATTACTCGAATACTGGAGCAGCCGCATTGTTCGACATCAACTCGTCCGGTGCTGGTACTGGTCTTCTGTTCGACATCGACGTGAGCGGTGCCTCC
>C687J35021_10001958_pt1 | contig 14986 bp, 14 predicted proteins | sample RifCSPhighO2_12_FD_35021 | JGI IMG/M metagenome (IMG submission 35021)
GAGTTTGAAGCAATGTACTATGATAAGATTAACCCGTTAGGTCAGGTGGCCTAACTTAAATAAAAAAGTCTCCGACAAACCCGGTACGGTTCATAACCTAAGAGAAGGGTATGACCATAGCTATTACTTCATTGCGAGCTTTATAGAGAAACATATAGAGTTCCACAGCAAATTCCTAACTAAATAACTTTCATAGATATGCGGATGTACAATGTTGTTCTTGAGTGCTTCTTGAGCAATATAATTTCCAGATGAAGAGGTCAGCTTATAAATCTAAGGTAGAGTCAATTGATCCTTATATAACTAAGATTGAATTTAATCATCTCATATCTTAATTTTTTGATTCAAATGTTAATGGGATTAACTTGAATAAATTCATAGCATTATGTCTAAATAAGAACCTAAATTTTGGCTCAGCTATGGGAATTTTTTTTAACTCTTATACAACAAAACTTTCTGACATGCATACATTAGCAATGTCAGAATCAGTTTGAATTCTAATCAATTGTGGAGTTTTAGTCATGCTTAAAACAGCTTTATATGTCCGTCTTGAAGCTAAACCGGGTAAAGAAGATGAAGTGGAAGCTTTCCTTAAAGCCGGTTTACCTATTGTAATGGAAGAACCCGCGACAGTTGCGTGGTTTGGCCTACGTCTTGGACCTACAACATTTGGTATTTTTGATGCATTCCCTGATGAGGCGGGTCGCCAAGCACATTTATCTGGCAAGGTTGCAGCTGCGTTGATGGCTCAGGCCGAAGAGCTATTTTCAGAGCCACCGTCTATTGAAAAAGTAGATGTTTTGGCGAGTAAACTACCAGCTTAAACCGACGTTTAAATGTATGAGTGTGCTGCCTGAAATTTTGAATGAAAGGCAGCACTTCAACCCTGTGAGGTTTGTCAGAGGCTTTTTATTCAAGTTGGGCTACTTTATTTAATGGCTTAATCTCATCATTTAAATGGGTCAATATCCAGAACAGGGCAAGGTAAATAAACGAATGCAACTATTTACATGCTTTATATTGAACCAATCTATCTAATTTACTGTCGCATTTGTACATCTGCTAAACCGTGCCAATCTACTTTTAAAATATTTAATCATTGCTATTTTGTATGAGCCATTCACTGTTTCAGCCAATGCGTTCACGACCATGTCAATAGTCATACATGTTGATACCTTCCATCCAACAATCGCTCGTGAAAATACATCAATAATAAAAGTGGTATAGAACAAGCCTGAATGTGTTTAACCATCACTAAAGTCGCCAAGCTGAAATAATTTTTATAAAAATAGACGACTGGTCTATTTTTATGTATAGTTAGCACATGGTGCAGTCAAAAGCCGCAGTGTGGATTAATTTTTATAGTTGACGCGATTAATAACGGTGGTTTTTCAAATCATTAACTGATTTTTGAGGATAAAAATATGCTGAATTTTGACTTTTATAATCCAACCCGTATTCTTTTTGGTGCCGACACGATTGTCAAAATCAATGACTATGTGCCTGCAGAAGCACGGGTATTAATGCTGTATGGTGGCGAAAGTGCCCGTAAAAATGGCACATTAGCTGAAGTGCGTGAAGCATTAGGTACACGAGAAATTCACGAATTCGGAGGAATCGAACCGAATCCGAGCTATGAAACCCTAATGAGAGCAGTAGAACTGATTCGTGAACAAAAGCTTGATTTCTTAATGGCTGTCGGCGGTGGCTCGGTGATTGATGGCACCAAATTTATTGCAGCAGCAGTCAATTATGCAGGTGATACATGGGAAATTTTAGAAACCCATGGCACTCAAATTAGCCAAGCTTTGCCTTTTGCCAGTGTACTCACTCTTCCGGCAACCGGTTCAGAAATGAACAACGGTGGGGTAGTTACCCGAAAATCGACCCAAGCCAAACTTGCATTTAGCAGTCCCTATGTTTTTCCGCAATTTTCGGTGCTAGACCCGAATAAAACCTATAGCTTGCCGACGCGCCAGTTGGCAAATGGCGTGGTCGATGCATTTATTCATGTCATGGAACAGTACTTAACTTACCCTGTCAATGCACAAGTACAAGATCGTTTTGCCGAAGGTCTATTGCAAACCCTGATTGAGATTGGACCGAAAGTCTTGGAAGATTCGGCAGATTATGACACGCGTGCCAATTTAATGTGGACCGCCAGCATGGCACTGAATGGCCTGATTGGAGCAGGTGTACCACAAGATTGGTCGACCCATTTGATTGGACATGAGCTCACGGCTTTACATGGTATTGATCATGCTCGTACCTTAGCAATTGTGTTGCCGGCCAATCTACAAGTACGTCGTCAAGAGAAGCGAGAAAAATTACTACAATATGCGACTCGTGTCTGGCAGATTGTCGAAGGTGATGAAGAACAACGTATTGATGCAGCCATTGCCCGTACTCGAACCTTCTTTGAGCAACTCGGACTGCCAACTCGTCTTAGCGATTATCAATTGGGGGCGACAGATATTGAGATCATCATTACGCAACTCGAATCACACAATCTGACCCAGTTAGGTGAACATAAAAATGTTTCTTTAGAGATCAGTCGCCAAATTCTCGAGACGAGCCTCTAAACAAGCGTATCTGTCATGGTCACGCCACACGGCATGTGATCATGTAACGATGCTCCCCCAATCCTAAAAATTATCAGAGAAATAATATGAAAATTTTACTCGTTCTGACCTCACATGCACAACTAGGCAATACTGGTGAGAAAACAGGTTTCTGGCTAGAAGAACTTGCTGCACCGTATTACACCTTTATTGATTCCGGGGCTGAAGTCACGCTGGCTTCACCTCAAGGTGGGCAGCCACCACTCGATCCGAAAAGTAACTTAGCCGATGCACAAACTGAAACCACACATCGTTTTGAGGCGGATCCAACTGCAATGCAAGCATTGGCACAGACGCAAAAACTTAGCGAAATTTCTGTAGCTGATTATGATGCAGTGTTTTATCCGGGCGGGCATGGTCCATTGTGGGATTTAGCAGAAGATCCGATTTCAATTGCTCTGATTGAACAGGCGATTCAGTCTGGAAAACCAGTTGCAGCAGTTTGTCATGCCCCGGGTGTTCTTCGTCATGTGAAAGAGAGTAATGGAATGCCTTTAGTCAGCGGTAAATCTGTGACTGGTTTTACCAATACTGAGGAGGCCGTTGTAGGTTTGACCGAAATTGTACCGTTTTTGGTCGAAGACATGCTCAAAGAAAATGGTGGTCATTATTCTAAAGCGGGTGATTGGCAAGTGCATGTCCAAGTAGATGGCTTACTGGTTACTGGACAAAATCCCGCCTCTTCTGCTGCAACCGCCACAGCATTACTTCAATTGTTAAAATAAGGAGTAGTCAATGTCTGCATATGTGGTATTTACCCGTGAGCAAACTTCTGATTCTGAGCAACTGGTGCAATATGCAGAGAAAGCCCCACTTGCTCGTGAAGGTCGTGAGTTAACAGCATTGGCTTTTTATGGTCAATTAGAAGTGCTCGAAGGCAATGAAATTGAAGGAGCTGTCATTCTACGCTTTCCTGATATGGCGGCAGCGCGAGACTGGTATCACAGTCCTGCCTACCAAGAAGCATTACAACATCGTCTGAAAGGGGCGACTTATCGTGTTTTTATGATCGAAGGTATCGAAGAAGCACTCTAATAGGGTGGTAACAAAATTAATCAGAGTATGTTTTTGATTACAAAATCTGGAAAATAATATGGCTTATGCATCTATTAATCCTTATAACGGTGAAGTACTAAAAACCTTTCCTGTTGCAAGTGATACAGAAGTAGAACAAATCCTCACAAACGCTCATCAAGCATTCTTGGCTTGGAAAGATCGATCGGTTTCTGAGCGTTGTGTGATTTTGCAACGTGCCGCTGATCTCCTGCGTGCAGATGCGAATAGATACGCAGGTTTGCTTACTCTTGAAATGGGTAAAATCACCAGTGAAGCATTGGCAGAAGTTGAAATTTCTGCACGTATTTTCGAATATTACGTTCAGAATGCAGAGTCTTTACTGGCTGATGAGCAGTTACCATTTGATCCTAATGAAGGGCAAGCAACACTAGTTCATGAACCCTTGGGTATTATATTGGCTATTGAGCCTTGGAACTTTCCTTATTATCAAATTGCACGCATTTTGGCGCCGCAATTAGCAGCTGGTAATACATTGATTCTCAAACATGCATCCAATGTCCCACAATGTGCTTTAGCTTTTGAAAAATTGATGTTAGATGCAGGTCTTCCTGTAGGTACTTTCAGTAATATCTTTGCAACAAGACAGCAAATTAAGACTATCTTGAATGATCCACGCGTACATGGAGTCGCGTTAACAGGTTCAGAAGGTGCAGGCTCTGTTGTTGCTTCCCAAGCAGGGCAGGCATTAAAAAAATCCACATTGGAATTAGGAGGCGCAGATGCATTGGTGGTTCTGCGTGATGCGGTATTAAAAGAAACTGTAAAATGGGCAGTAAAAGGCCGTCATTCAAATGCAGGTCAAGTATGTATTTCATCTAAAAGAATAATCGTTGTAGATGAAATTTATGATGAATTTTTAACACTCTATACAGAAGGTGTTGCACAACTAAAAGCAGGGAATCCTTTTGATGTAGAAACTACATTGGCACCTCTATCCTCACAGGCAGCTGCTGAAGAAGTACGTGAGAAAATTCGTCAAGCAGTTATACATGGTGCTATTGCTACTGAAGTAGGAGCTAGAGTGCCGAGTCAAGGAGCTTTTGTGCAACCAACTATCCTGACTAATCTAACCCCTGAAAATCCAGCGTATTATTGGGAGTTTTTTGGTCCTGTTTCAATGATTTTACGTGCTAAAGATGAACCAGATGCAATTGATATAGCTAATGATTCGCCTTTTGGTCTGGGTGGGTCGGTCTTTACAGAAGATACAAAACATGGTGCTGAAGTAGCTAAGCGTATTTCGAGTGGAATGGTATTCGTTAATCGACCTGCTTTTTCCAATGCAAATCTTCCCTTTGGAGGAATCAAACGTTCTGGTTATGGGCGTGAACTTATCGGTCTTGGTATCAAAGAATTTATTAATCATAAACTGATTTATGTTACTGATAGTAAAACCAAAGCCTAGCCTCTAATACCCTTTTACCCCTTTATTTTTTCTGTTGCAGGAAGGAGGGGTATTTTTTTTAAAATTTAGATCAATTATGGTCATGATCACTTGGAAACAATGAAATGAAAGCCAGCAAATTTTTTCAAAACCTGAGCTTAGGCCCGTATGTTTTGCAAAACCGTATTGTATTGCCACCATTAACGCGGTCGCGCAGTACTCAGCCAGGGAATATTCCAAATGAGTTGATGGCGACCTATTATCAACAGCGTACCGGGGCTGGATTTATGGTCACCGAAGGTACGCAAATCGAGCCACGTGGTCAAGGCTATGCTTGGACTCCTGGTATTTACAGCCCTGAACAGATTACTGGATGGCGTAAAGTGACCGAAGCAGTGCATGCCAAAGGAGGCATTATTTTTGCGCAACTTTGGCATGTTGGGCGTGTTTCACATACATCTTTGCAACCCAATCATGCAGCACCGGTCGCACCCTCGGCTATTGCGGCTGATAGCAATGTTAAAGTCTTTATTGAGACGGGGCCCAATGCAGGGACCTTAGCTGATCCCTCCATGCCACGTGCTTTAAGCAATGCAGAAGTTAAAGAGTTAGTACAACTCTATGCTCAAGCTGCACGCAATGCCTTGGCTGCCGGTTTTGATGGGGTTGAAATTCATTGTGCAAATGGTTATTTGGTGAATCAATTTATCTCTGCACATAGTAACCACCGTGAAGATGAATATGGTGGATCACTAAACAACCGTTTGCGTTTTTTACGTGAAGTGGTACAGGCGGTTGCCGAGGTGGTTGGTGCAGATCGTTTAGGAGTGCGTTTTGCCCCGCTATTTGAAAGTACAGAGGAAGATCGTGTTTACATGGGGTTGGTTGAAGAAGATCCACATGCGACTTATATTGAGGCCATAAAGATACTTGAAGAAGTTGGGATTGCCTATTTATCGATTGCAGAAGCTGATTGGGACAATGCACCAGAACTTCCTCATGATTTTCGTCGAGATGTCAGAGACACTTTCAGTGGTCGCATTATTTATGCAGGTCGATATACGGCAGAAAGAGGGACTCGAATTTTAGAGGCAGGACTGGCCGATTTAATTGCATTTGGACGGCCATTTATTGCGAATCCAGATTTACCCAATCGTCTCGCCCATGGCTGGCCATTGAATGCAGTAGATGCAAGCAGTATGTATGGTGGGACGGAAAAAGGCTATATTGATTACCCAGCTTACGCAGATTAATATTGACTAAGTGAGTTATTTTGCCAACCTTTGTGGTTGGCAAAATAAGGACTTAGGATTGCTGTTGCTAGCACAATTTCTTCTTAAAACAAATTCTTAAGATTTTTTAGCTGTGTAATGAGCCAACCCGCCAGTGGAAAGGAAATGAGTTGCGTCACGGGCACTAATACTATGACTTCAATGAACACCATCATCGGGAAACTTTGATGCTGAGTAATTGGCTTTAATAAAGTCAGTACCAGTAATAGTGTGGGATATAAGCCTAAATATCCGACTAAAATACGAGTCAGGAGGGCTTTAGAAGGAGAATTCATTGTGCGCTATACTCATTGATACTAAGTTGATGTAATAGCAGCACATTAATAAGTAATCATTTGGCTGCTATCACAACTTTTTACTTATCTAATTGATATTGAATATAATCTTTTTAAGACTCTGCACTTTTTAATAGAAACTCAGTCGCTCTCAGGGCTTGATGTAATGGTGTTTTATCTTTTTGCAACTTACTCAGTAATGCTGCACCCAACCACATTTGGTAAATCACTTGTGCCAACGTAGAGGCATCAGTGTCTGCTTGGATAGACTGATCTTGTTTTCCCAAAACAATTAACCCAGCAATCCGTTGGATTACATCATCGACACCAGCGGACATAATGGAGCGCATATCTTCAGATAGGTCGGCAACTTCTGCGGCAAGTTTCACAATTAAACAGCTATCTGCCCAACCACACTGCGTTTCAGGATCTTCAATCCATAATTTAAAATACCCGATCAGCTTTTGATAAGCGGATTGATCACTACTCCATACTTCATTTAAACGGACTTGGTAATTATCTACATAATACTGTACCAATTCACAGCCGAAAGACTCCTTGGATTGGAAGTAATGATAAAATGAGCCTTTAGGGATCTCGCAGCTTTGTAAAATTTCTTGTAATCCTACACCGGTAAAACCTTTATGCAAAATTAGGTCTGAACTGGTGTTAAGAATGTGTAAGCGCTTAGCTTCAGACTTCTTAATAGGGGTAAGCTTCATATTAATTGTGTACTCTATTGTAAAAAATAGACCAGTCGTATTGCTTTTCATTATAACTCATCTACAATGGATGTAAAGACGTTTTAATCGACAGTTTTGATTATCAATAGAAATACTTCTATATAAAACATGGAGTTATACAGGTGAGCACAATTAATAACCAACGCATCGTTTTAGCTAAACGGCCAGTCGGTGAGCCAAAACACAGCGATTTTCGAATTGAGCAAGTTGAGCTTTCTCAACTTAAACAAGGCGAAATGTTGTTAAAAACCATTTACTTGTCACTCGACCCTTATATGCGTGGTCGCATGAGTGATGCTCCTTCATATGCAGCACCGGTTGAAATTGGCGAAGTGATGGTCGGTGGAACAGTCAGTCAAGTGGTGGCCTCTAAAAACCCAAAATTCAAAGAAGGCGAGTGGGTTCTTTCCGGAAATGGTTGGCAGGGCTACGCAATTTCTAATGGGACTGCATGTCAAAGCTTAGGTATGCAGCCTGAACATCCATCTTGGGCATTGGGTATTTTGGGGATGCCTGGCTTTACTGCTTATATGGGGTTGTTGGACATTGGTCAGCCTAAAGCCGGTGAAACTTTAGTGGTTGCAGCTGCAACGGGACCTGTTGGTGCTACGGTTGGACAGATTGGCAAAATTAAAGGTTGTCGCGTGGTTGGCGTCGCAGGTGGGGCTGAAAAATGCCGTTATGCAGTAGAAGAACTCGGCTTCGATGCTTGTATTAATCATCATGATGAAAATTTTGCAGAGCAATTACAACAAGCAGTTCCCAACGGTATTGATATTTATTATGAGAATGTGGGGGGTAAAGTGTTTGATGCGGTATGGCCATTGCTTAACTCTGCGGCACGTGTACCGGTGTGTGGTGTGGTTTCCCAGTATAACGCCACCGAGCAAGCACAAGGGCCAGACCGTTTACCGGGCTTTATTTCCACCCTTTTAAAAAAGCGTATTCGCATGCAAGGCTTTATTATTTTTGATGATTATGGCAGTCAGTATCCGGAATTCTATCAGCAAATGTCTGAATGGTTGAAAGACGGAAAAATCAAATATAAAGAGCATATGGTGCAAGGTTTAGATAACACGATCAATGCTTTCAATGGTATGTTGAAAGGCGAAAACTTTGGCAAAGTGGTTGTAAAAATTTAAAAAAATAGGAATTATCATGATTACACTACATCATTTAGATCAATCACGTTCTTTTCGCATTTTGTGGTTACTTGAAGAAATCAAGCAGCCCTATGAGCTGAAACGCTATTATCGTGACTCAAGCACGCATTTGGCACCTGAATCTTTAAAAATCATCCATCCTTTAGGGAAATCTCCAGTATTGGAATGGGATGGCAAAGTTATTGCAGAGTCAGGCGCAATCGTTGAGTTATTAATTCGGAAACTTGCGCCGCATTTAGCACCAGATATGGATGAACCTACCTATGTCGATTATCTACAGTGGATTCATTTCTCAGAAAGCTCTGCCATGCTGCCATTTTTATTAAAAACGTTTAATACGATAGAAACCAAGCAGGGCACGAAGTTGGTATTTCTAGAAAATTATACTCAAGTTGAGTTCGATAAAGTATTTAGCCATTTAAATGAATATTTAAAAGATAAAGAATTTCTAGTGGCAGACCGTTTAACCGGTGCTGACTTTATGATGGGCTTTGGACTACATGCTTTAGTTTATCATATGGGACAAGGTGGAAATTATCCCCATATCCAACGTTATGTAGCAGGTTTAAGCCAACTACCTAGCTGGCAAGCCGCAGTACAAATTGAACAAAATGGTGTGAAAAGTCAAAAATAGCAAGATTGTTTTTTTTTAAGGCAATTGAGAAAAAGAATCGTCATTGACAAGTACATCTAGTTATAAAATAAGCTGACACTTTTTTAAAGTAAACGCCTAATGAAGACCAGCGCCGTAAGATTCACAACATCGAAACCAATTTAAATGGTGATTAATCATGTCATGTAAATCATGTGAAGAACGTCGACAGAAACTAAAGGCAATGTATGAGCAGTCGATGGAATCCATCACAAAAGCAATTACTTACCTTACTAACAAAGGTGGTAAAACAGAACAATCAGCTGATCAATCACCTGTAAGTGCAGATGAACCTGAACAACGAATTATTGTTAACACTCGAAGAGCAGGAAGAGCCAAACAGCCATGAGTATATGGATCAGTAACCATGCCAAAGCTACAACGATTGCAGAGCAGACTTGATGCCATATTACTAGACTTGCCAGCATTGCCGCCTTGTTACCACACAACTAGAACTAGAGCATATTGTTAATGTTGCTTAGAGTGTTACCGATGATGAATCTAACCTGCAATCGTTGTGTCCGCCGTGCCACAAAAATAAAACCTTAAAGGAGAGTCGGCAGTGAGTCATGAAGAACTACTAGAGCAAATTGAATCAGCGGCTAACTTTGTACGAGGTATACAGTTTGATCAACGCTTGCTAATCGATGCTCGAGAAGCTTTACGAGAACGTGCGATGGAACTAGATGATTTTGTGGAAAATTATTCCAATGAAAATGCATTAAAATGGTGCATAAAAAACCAGCAGGCAGGGGGCGGTCAAAAGTTCAAAACCTTTTGCCCTCGGACACCCCACCTCACGTATAAAAAAATTTCCATTTCGCAAATATGTTAAAGGAGTGCATATGGCTTTAACAGCAAAAAAAGAAGGCATTTGCCCAAGCTAGAGCTGATGGCTCTTTTAGATTTGTCCCACCGAGCAACTTTCCAAAAAAAAATTATTTAACTCCGGTAGTAGAAGCAGGTGTGGTTTAACTCATTCTTTCTGATAAGCCTAAGAGTCCTAAGCAAAAATACAAAGTAAAAATTGAGTTATAATGGGGTTAAGGTGATTATTTGTACTATAAGAAAATAATTAAAATGATATAAAATTGTAATTATTTTCAAATATAGAGTTCTGCTATAATGCCGTACTCCATTTCAAATCCATGCATTGGGATGTGAACAAGATTTATAAGTGATTCAATACACTAAATCTGATGTGGGTCAAAATTGGGTCAATGAATTTTTTTATTCAATGAAATATCTTAAGAATTAATGTTTTGGGTTTTGAGTTCAATTGACGCCACCTCCACCAAAATTCTTAAGTGTCATTCGTTCACATGATGACATATCAAACTAAAAGCCTTAACTATCAATAGTTAGGGCTTTTTTTATGCCTTTACATTCTGCATTATTCGTAAATATAGCATTGGATCATTTGTATGGTGCTTTGTATGTTTGAATTCGATTGTGTGTGACCATACACAGAAAAGGTTTATTGTGTTTAAAGAAGATATTTCAAAATTCCCTATGGCTGATACGGTTCTAAAAGCTTTAGAGACAAATAAGGCTGAAGAGCGTATTAACGACGGCGATAATTTATATTTTGTTATCAAAAATGATGGTAAAAAACGTTGGGAATTCAGATATAAAAAGCCATCTACAGGAAAATGGACATTCATAGGTCTAGGATCATATCCCCAAGTGAGTGCAAAACTGGCAAGACAAAAAGCTAAGGAGGCTAGAAATCAACTTTCTGATGGGATTGATCCGAAAGATGCTAAAGATCAACAAAAACAAAATCAGATCCAAGAAAGTAGTGGTGAGTTTTTATTCCAAAAACTTGCTGAGGAATATTGTGCAAGTAAAACTTGGACAAATGATACCCGTGTTCGGAATGAAGGAGCATTAAGAAACCATGTCTATCCTCTTATGGGTAGCCGTGATTATCGAACAATTAAAAAAGTCGAATGGCTTGAGTTGTTTAAAACAGTTCAGAAAAAACTGCACCCTAAAACAAAGAAACCGATTATTGAGATGGGGCAACGTGTTTGTGCTTTATGCCGTGATATTTATGATTTAGCCGAAGTAACTGGTCGAATAGAGCAGAATCCAGTTGCTAATATTCATAAACATCTAGAGAAGCATATAAGTGTAAATATGCCTCATGTTTCTGAAAAAGAATTACCTGATCTTTTGGTTAAGGTTGTGAATTATCCAACGCGACAAACTGCAATTGGTTTACAGCTAGCATTAATGTTGGGTACTCGACCAAATGAAATTCGCCGTGCTGAATGGTCTGAATTCGATTTTGAAGAAAAATTATGGGTAATTCCTGCTCATAAAATGAAGAAGCGTGTTGAACATACAATTCCACTCTCATCTCAAGTTATTGAATTGTTAAATGAGTTAAAAGTTTACAGTGGTTCAAGCCCTTACTTATTTAGAGGGCGAAATTCAGGTAAAGAGCCTATCTCGAATGCAACATTGGGTAATGCTTTGAAAAAAATGGGCTATAACGGTAAGCAAACACCACATGGTTTTCGACATATTATGAGTACTGCATTGCGTGAGCGTGGTTTTCGACGTGAGTGGGTTGAATCAGCTTTGGCTCATAAGTTGGGTGGTGTGGAAGGTGTATACAACAAAGCATTATATTTGGAGCAACGTAGAAAGATGATGCAAATTTGGTCTGACTATTTAGATGCTTTAGCACATGGTAAATCATTTGAGTTTGATAATTTTGAAATGGATAAAATGACGGAATATTCTTGGAATGATATTGGTTTGGAAAAAAATAAATTCAATGCAAAACAACTAAGAGTGCTTCAGTCTTTTATTGAAGCTATGGTTCAAAGCCTATTTCTTTCCCTAGCTCAACCATGCCAAGTATAAACTTTAATAAAAAAGATTACTTTTCACTTATGAAAGAGACCTAATCGATATTCTATAAAAATGTTATAGTCATAAGGAAAGACTAATGTTTCTTGTTAAGGGAGCAGTCATAAATGGAAAATATACAAACTGTTATAATAATGAAGCCAAGAATAGACCAAGGATTGAATAGAGGTTAAGCGAGGGTAGGAGCAAATGAGAGAGAGTTATGATACGTATCATATTTTTAGTCTTATAGGGCAGCACGCTGAATTAGAACCCATTTTAAATGCAATTTCTGGGTGGCTTGAATCCCATATTCCAGATGCCTTAGTTACGATCATGCTTTATTCTGAACATGACCAAACTTTAAAGCTTATCAGTGGTAAACAACATTTCTCAAATCAATACTGTAAAGCCGTCAATAATTTAAAAATTGGTCCTCAGCGCGGTGCTTGTGGAACAGCTGCATTTTTACGTAAGTTGGTCATTAGTCAGGATCTGATGGAAGATCCGAATTGGGCAGCTTATCGTGCATTAGTAAAGGCAGAGCAGCTTTCAAGTTGCTGGTCTATGCCTATTATTAATGCAAGAAATATTTTATATGGAACTTTTGGGACTTATTACCGAACTCCCAAAAAACCGACGAAACATAATATTCGTCTTTTAGAACAGGCCGCCTCTTTAGTTGCATTAGCGATTGAGCTTGATGATGAACGCCAACAAAAAATAGCCATAAATGAAAAATATAGTTCTTTTTACAATTATCATCCAGATGTAATTCTTGAACTTGATCTGCAAGGATACGTTCTTAATACCAATATTGCTTGTCGTGAAATTACGGGTTTTTCACAAGAGCAAATACAGGGAAAACACTATTGGACATTAATACCTGATGAATATCATGAATTAGTTGATTCTGCATTTAAATCTGCCCTACTGGGGAAGTCTCAACATTACGAAATTCCCGTTTATAATGCGTTAGAAAAAATTATATGGCTTGATATTATCAATTTACCAATAATTCAAAATCAAAAGGTTACAGGTGTATTTACGATAGCACGTGACATTAGTGTAAATCGGAAAAATAAGGAGAGCTTACGTCTTTTAAAGCGCGGAGTCGATGCAAGTCCGAGTGGGATGTTTATCACGGATGCCTCTGAAAACATGGTGATCAGCTTTGTTAATCCTGCTTTTCTTAAACAAGTTGGTTATACAGAAGAGGAAGTCATAGGCCGTAATTATAATTTTTTACAGGGCCGAGATGCTAATCTAGAGCAACTTGCTTTGTTTAAGCAAGCGGTAAAGGAGCAGAAAGATGTTCAGATAACGTTAAAAAATTATTGTAGGGATGGGAGTTGGTTCTGGAATAGACTAATGTTGGGGCCAATTTTGGATCAAGATGGCAAATGTACTCATTTTCTTGGAATTCAGGAAGACATTACTCAGCAACGTATCCATGAAGAATATATTGAATATCAAAATACTCATGATCAATTAACAGGCTTACTAAATCAAATAACTTTTGAAAAAGTCTTAGAGCAAACTTTCGAAAAACAAAAGCTTCTAACTTTACTTTATATTGATCTTGATGACTTTAGTTCGATGAATGATAGTTTAGGTTACTACGTTGGTAATAAAGTTATTAAAAATATAGCGAGCCGACTAAAAGATTTTTTAAAACCTGATGAGGTTTTGAGTCGGTATGCCGAAGATGAATTTGTATTATTGATCAAAGGCCAACATGATCATAAAAAAATAACCACAAGAGCTAAAAAGATTCTTGATTTGATTTCAGAGCCGTTTCAAGTCGATGACCATACACTCCATCTAAGCGCAAGTATGGGTATCGTCATAAATAACAGTTTTATACAATGCGCTTCAGAGCTTTTATATCGGTCTACTTTGGCTATGAAAGAAGCAAAGAAACAAGGCCGTAATACTTGGCATTGTTATGAAGAAAGCAATAAAATTTCACCCAATTTAGACTATGCTCATCTGCGTTTAGAACTTATGGAAGCAGTAAAAAAGAAGCAGTTTACACTATTCTATCAACCGTTAATCAAACCATTAACAGGCGTGGTTCAGGGAGTAGAAGCGCTGATTCGTTGGTATCATCCCGAACGGGGTTATATTTTTCCAGATGTTTTTATTCCTTTAGCTGAAAGAACAGGACAAATTGTAAATATTGGACAGTGGGTTTTAGAAACAGCTTGTTTAGATATCGCTAAATGGAATAAGGCGCATGATAGTCAGCTCACGGTTTCAGTTAATATTTCTCCTTTGCAGTTTGGACGTGCTGGGTTTCTTGAGGAACTCCAAAAAGCGCTAAAAATAAGTCAATTACCAGCTGAGCTGCTTAAAATTGAAATTACCGAAGGCGTTATTATTAGTGGTGCGGACAGGGCAATTGAAATTCTAAAATCAATTCGTGCTTTAGGAGTGCATGTGGTCATTGATGACTTCGGCACTGGTTATTCGAGCCTTAGCTATCTACGACTACTACCGATTACTCAAATCAAACTGGATCGAAGTTTTATTGAGAATCTGACAATTAGTGTTCAAGATGCTGCAATTGTTCGGTCGATAATTTTTCTAGCCCATCAGCTGAATTTAGAGGTCGTAGCGGAAGGTGTTGAAACACTAGAACAAGCTATTCTGCTCTATCAACAAGATTGTGATCTATTTCAAGGCTATTTTTATGCACGGCCTGCCCCAATAACTGACTTGAATTCGAAATTTTTGCCGTTGGAAAGTTTAAGTTAACGTAATTAATCTTTGTAAATTGTAATAAAAATCTAATTGTAACTTTAATTCTATGTGGCTTTGTTGCACAAACCTATCTCTAAAGGCTTATTCCACAATATAATTCTCAAATGAATAAGCCCACACCTAAAATCTATCGTACAACCAATTGGTCTTC
>C687J35021_10001960_pt1 | contig 14977 bp, 14 predicted proteins | sample RifCSPhighO2_12_FD_35021 | JGI IMG/M metagenome (IMG submission 35021)
GCCAGCCTAGAGCCTGAAGCATCCCTGTCAAGGATTGCCACTGTCCTGCGTGATAGCATCCTGATGAAGTTCATCAGGTGCCTCGGGTCATTCGTCAGCGTCGCAACGGCAGGCAGGCCCAGATTGTGCAACCTTATCGCGTCGAACACGCCCTCAACCATGAACAGCATGGGCTGGCCCACTCTTAACGTCTCAAGGCCCCAGAGGCCCAAGCGCCTGCGACCCTTCCTAGCGTCAGGGTTCTCCTCCCCCATGTATGTGTAGTATCTCATCCCTACATCATCCTGAGGGCGCCCATGTGAGTGGACCTTCTCTCCTGATGGGTCGTATCGCTGGTAGCCCACAAGCTGTCCTGAGAGGTTCCATAGGAGGAACGTTGCGACGTCAGCCTCATCATCCACGATGACATGCACATGGGCTGGATCGCAACCACGTGACAGGAGATGTTCCCTTATCCCGGTCATGGATGCATTATATGCATCTGCATGATGCTATTGCACGTGTCAGCTCAGAAGTCTATCTTGACGCGAGTCAATAGACGGTCCTGAGCCCTCTTTATGATGGGCTGCGCAAACCGCGTCTTCATTATGACGTTGAGGTTGTCATCCATGAAGTTTAAGCCCGTTAGATAGACGAACCGTGCATCGGTCTCATGCGCAAGGTTCGATGCCGACGTCTCAATGTATGTTGGGTTCGACGATGAGTTCAACTCACCCGCACGGGCGGGCACATGCAGACGCATGATATAGATGTCACGCCGACCCTGGAAAACTAGCTCATACGCATCCTTCCCGAAGAAGGGAACGTTGGGCGACTTTATGACGACTATGCCCTCGTTGTAGAAGACATCACCCACGCTGGCCCAGACTGGATGGTCAGTCAACGCATCTGCACGATAGAGCCCGCCGCGGCCGTTGTCACGCAATGTGACCTTCACCTTCCCATCAGTGCCCGACACGTGCTCATCCGTCAAAATGAGCGTCTCAGGTTCAATCTGCGAACCATAGAAGACGTTGCTGATGTCAAAGAAGACGACCTCATTCGATGACTCATCACGCGTCCTCTGATACACAGACAGGATCGAGCCCGGGTCAACGCCTGGGTCCTCTGGCGTCGCTCCTGCCAGCGCATCGAACAGCGAGCCAGACTGTGGGATGAGGCCCTGGTGCATCGACGATGTCATGACCATGTCCGTCAGTGATATGAGGCTTAGGTCGAGGTTCCCAAGGTCGTTCGTGAACTTCTCAAGCGACGTCCCTGGACTGACAGATAGGCTTGAACCCGTCAGAAGCAATGAGAAGTCTGGAATGAACCGTCCGTTGTCATTCGGGAGGACTGTCACGTTCCTCTTTCTGACAGACCCAGAGTTGAAGAAGTCACCCTCATCGTACAGGAGCGCATTGGCTGTCCTGGCGGATGACAGTGTCGCGCCTATGTTCGACGCAGTCAGATGGAACAACCTTGGGTAGTTGCCCGTTATGAAGTCCCTCACGAAGTTCTCGAGGTTCAACAGATGACCGGCGACGCCGAAGGACATCGCGACGTTGAATGGATCGTCTGTCGTCCCAGACGCGGCGAAGAACGGCGTCTGCTGCACACCGCCGAGCGTGTTACCGTAACCGTCCTCACCAAAGGGCGCACGTGTGGGCGACTCACGCGTGAAGAAGGGTGGGACGTAGAACAACAGGCTGCCCGTGCTTGCGGATCCCTTGGCAGACGACAGCGCGAGCTGCTCCTTGCTCCTATACGTCCCATGGACCCTCAGTTCATGGACCTCAGCGTTCAACGGATGCTGCAGCTGGAACGTCGCAGGCGTGCTGACCGACGTGTCACCGTGGTCTATGAGCGTCACAAGGCCGTCACGTAGGGCCGTGTTCTCATTGAAGAACGACGCGATGAGGTTCGAGCCCGTGTTTGGGCCGTCGTAGTAGTTGCCCACGACCAGGACATCTGGGTTACCCCTGACAGACACATTAGGTGCGATCGACGCTGACGGAATGACGAATGTCCCTGCATCATCTCCGTCGATAACGAATGAACCCGTCCCGTGGTTCATGTCCTTCGACCACCGGATCGCGCAGTGGTGCCACCTGTTCCTCAGCAGTGAGTTGTCGGCTGACATGAACGTCAGGTCATCACCGTCAGCTGCCTGCGACGGCAGCGTGTCAGCAGCGCCGCTCACCTGGAGGAGCAGCCTGAACCCGTCAGGCCTCCCGTCAGCATCACGTGATGAGCCGGAGACAAGTGAGACAGCGTACGTCGATGACAGGTGCAGAAGCGTCCCAGCCTTGAAGTCGTCGCCGGGCGTGTCTGTGCTGTATCTAGGGTTCAGGTAGAACTCAAACGTGAACGCGGGTCCCACGACATACGCGCCTGAGACGGACGTAGAAGAGACTGTCCTCGTCAGGACGTTAGGGTAGAGCAACGCTGTGTTGGACGGGACAGACGACGCCGTGAAAAAGTTCAGCGTGTGGTAGTTCGTGTATGCCCAGTGGGGCGACGACATCGCTGGACGGTAGTACGGATAGAGCGTATTTCGGATGATGTTCTTCCGCTGTGTGTCGGTCGTGAAGCTAACGGTGGGCTCAAACCTTATGACATCGAGCGTCTTCTGCTTACGCGCGCTGGTCGATTGGTCATTGACAAAATCGAGATACTTCTGCATCGACTCACGTATGTCTGCAGAGGTGTCCCTCCTTATCCCTTCAAGCATGAGCTCAAGGTCATCATCGCTATGAAAGCTGCTTGAGAACGCTGAGAGCGGACGGACCTCCTTCTCAATGTCTGACCTCTGCGGAAACAGCTGCACAGACCCAGTCACACCCGTCTCACCCGGGATCGACGACGACGTATACGTCCTGCGCGGGTTCACGCGGAGCGTGAACAGCTCAATGTCCTCAGGGCCTATCCTCTGGATCGACACAGGCTAGGTCTCAATCCTTCCCAACGATGCCAGGTGCCTCATCATCGTCGGCTGCTTTGAGTAGACACGTGCGAGGGGAGATGATAACAGATCGTCCTTCTCCACCTCCCTCTCAAACTTCCCGGCGTGCGTCGATGTCGCGACCTGGTGGCAGTTGTCCACCTCAACGCTCGTCAGGACGTTCGTCATCGAGTCCAGCTGGTCGCTTGAGACGTCGGACCTCCTCTTCATGTAGTAGCTCCACACAGCAGCCGCATCATCAGAGACGCTGTCCCTGTCGGGCGTCAGCCCAGACCCATGCATCGTCGCCCACTCAATGGCGACATCATAGAGCATGGGACCCCAGCCCTCAGTCGCATGGCTCAATGAGACGACCCACGCGTTAGAGCACGGACCATCATGCTCATCAGCCCTGTGCAGCCCAACCTCACCCATTATGCTCGATCCATCAAGCAGCTGGACAACGACGTCATCGCCCGTCCTCTGCTTCACCCTGACACGCCAGTCCTCAGGCAAGTCATCAGGACCCCTGGCGGCCTCAGAAAGGGCTATGTGGATGAACTCACGCAGCAGGTCCACGGGCCATAACTATGCGGCCGGCGATGTGCGGTGAGACCTAGCAGAAGACGGTGCTTCGACAGAAGCTTGTGTCCGACCTGAGCCTCTTGGAGACCCAGCGCTGCGTCTCATCATCGATGACGGGACCAGCGCCCAATCCAGAGCTGCATGAGATGAACGCAGGTGAACCCAAGGCAGGCTTCCAGTCAGTCAGGGACGGAACGGGCTTGCCAGAGCCACCACCGCCGGAAGACGATCCAGCAGATCCACCGCCCGTCACCTTCTCAAACACAAGCTGCAGGTGCTCCCTCACGACCTCAGCCTGCTTCTCAGACAGACCGGGGGCCTCATCAGATATCTCAAAGAAGCCCTGCAACCAATAGACAAACTGTTCAGGCGTCATGATGCTACATATCCAGCACGTCAGGCACGCGCTCAGTTCAGCGTCATCGGATCGACGGGAGCTGGCGGGCAGCCATCATCATCCTCGTAGCACGACTCAAGCTCCTCCTCGATGGCCTGCGCGATGTGTCCGATGTCGATGTCGATGCCTCTCAGCTCAAAGCTGAGCCCAGCGTCGTAGATGGTGACGATGTATGCGACCTGCTCACCCTCACCCTCAGACATGCCCTGGCAGACGGCTGTCAGCAGGCCCAACGACGCCATCGACGCATCATCATCAGGATCGAGCTGGAAGTCCACAAAGAACTGCCCAGCAGGGACCTGCCCCGGATGGATGTCGGCCTCCTCATGCCCGCTGCATCCGAACGTCACATAGACACCAGGTAGCTCCTCCAGCACGTCAAGGAGCGGGATGATCTCCTCATCGATCGGAAAATCAGTCTCTGAGTCGTCTGTCTTCATCATGCTAGATGGTAACACAGGATGGAGCAGATGTTCATTCATCATCACGTCGAATGACAGGTCGAGGTGAACGTTCTCTCTTTGAGGGAGGCAGCACGCCCAGGGTATATGACTGCTGGGATGTTGTAGCACGATGAAACTGGTCGCCCTCATAGATGAGGTCAAGCTCTGCTGCCACGCGTGAGACGTATGCAGCGATCTGGACGAGCTCCTCCACGACATTTGCAACATCCCTATTCTCAGGCTTTAGCTTCACCTGGTCCCAAAACTCATCCACCTCCTCCATCAGGACGCCGTAGGCCTCGTGCATGGAGGCCACACCACGACCTGGGAAGAGCTTGTGCTGGCGATCGATCTCAGCGCGGACGAGGCGGGCAAAGACATCATGGAGTCTAATTCCTGCATAATCTGTTTTTGTCATACCATCCATCATAGCACAGGACCAGCGGGCGTTTCAATACGATCAGATGCTTCAATTTCCTTCACATGCCCCCGATGCATCATTATCTCACGTCCATCTGGCAACCGAAACATTAAATTATGTCCTGTCAACTTAACAGACTGGTCATTAGACGGCAGTTTTCTAATAAAAGAAAGCTCAGTCCCACAATGAAGATCTTCTATTTTACCCTTGCCTCTCTTCTCACATGATCTAAAAACCGTCAATCCCTGTTCTGTAATGCGAATAGAAATGCCCAGAGAACGTGAAGTCACTAAAACTGATCCTGCTTGAAAAATATCAACCTGTCGCTTGTTGAAAGATTTCTGAGAACAGTCTACATTCTTGCTCGTAGTAATTAACGATTCAGCTTGTTTCTCACCGTGCATGCTCCAATCGTATGTCAACGCATCTCCCAGTACGATATTCTGTGTAATAAGCCCAACCCACTCTTCAGTTCTTTCATGCCCAGAACTCTCTTCCGCCTGCTTGAGCATCCTCTCCCTGCACTCCTCGACATTATCCTGCATGATGTCGATGCCGAACGTTGTGCTAAGGGCCTGCAAGGGTGTTGAGCCCCCTTTGATCTTGCGCTTGATGACCTCGACCAAGAAGTTGCCGTTGCCACAGCCCATGGGATCGATCATAGTCTTTGTCGGATCGACCCATACATCAGGAGAAAGAAGATCAAGCATCTTGTTGACAAGCTCAGGAGGTGTAAAGACCTCACCGAGCTGCTTGGCACGCTGACGTGAACGCATCTACTACTTCCAAAACATCAAAAATGAACGTATTCCTCGCAAACACACTCGGAATGTTGTAATGAAGCTACAAATTAGATAAAGAAGCCAGTCACGTTTAGGTAAAAAAATTTCTTTTATAGATTGATGCACAATCCAGCGCGATCCGGCATGAGTTTTCATTGAGCTAATGTAATCATCATCCTGCCCAAATCTTGATTCAAGAAATTTTGATAGCAATTGCTCTAAAAACGTCAAAAAGAAAATTAAAAACGCCCAAATTCCAACTACTACAGTGACTATGTTTGCCCATAATGCCCAATCTAAGCTAATCATGCTATTCCTTGTACAAACCATTCTATCATTTGATTTTCGCGTTTTGCAACGTCATCATCAAGTAACTTATGAAGATCAGGCACATGACCCTGCAAAGTAGTCCCTATATGAGACTGTGCATGGAATGCATCATGAATATTTTGTATAATAGGGTGGGAAAGGTACCACTGCATTTTTTCTGCATCTTCGGCTGCTACAATCAGCAACCGATCATTCGTAGGTGGAAGTTCTGGTCCATTGATAATGTCAATAGGACGATCAAACGGCTTCTTTTTTCTACCAATACCTACAAATTCATTGTACAACAACCAAAACTTGGGTTGTTCTTGCTTGATGAACTCATCAACTTTTGACGAATGTTTTACACTCAAATCTTGAAAGATCAATGTGGTTGAACCTTTCGTATATCCCCAGATAGCTCGAGTTGACTTATCACATGCAGTGTATCCTGCACGAATGAATTTCAAACAGGAATGCTGAGAAAGTAAACGCTTTGCATTTCGAATATGCTCGAGACCGTTTCTTGGGAAGAGAAAGAATCCATCATGGACAAATCCTTGAGTTTGTTTTCCGTCCAAATGAATAACAGAAAATGTCTGAAATCCTTGCGTGATAGTCCACGCAGTAATTGCTGTTTCGACATCATTTCCTTGAAACACTTGTCCTAAGATTTCAACACTAATCAAGCTGGCTCGTGTAAGAACTTCATTTCGAAATGAATGCTCACTTCGAGCGTTCATAAACTGAAATGGACTGACAAGAATGACCTTTCCATTGAGACTACAAAGCTCGAAAGCTCGCTTGATAAAATCTTGATGAAATTGCTTTTTACCTTTTCTATTATACGGGGGGTTCCCCATCACAACACTATACTTTCTCAAATCATGCTCCAGACTATCTACATTATACAGCCTGAAGCTAGTTTGTTCAATCTTAAATCGAGAAAAAAGCAATGAGAATAAGGCTTTTAACCTCTCATGCTGCACTTGAGAAATGTCAACTCCGTCCACTCGAGATATGATGTTCTTTGCTCTTTCTGTCTCGTCATGAATGACGTCACTTAACCCACTCCATAACCTCCTGATCGTCTCAAACAGAAACATGCCACGACCGCATGTCGGATCACAGAATGTCTTATCAACAGAAGACCAGATCTCATCTTGTAACAGATCCAGCATTCTCTTTACTAGAGCAGGTGGCGTCATTATCTCAGTATTCTCAGCTCGAATCATTCTGCTTAACATTATGACGCCATCCAATGCATTTTCAAAAGAATCAGCGTCCAGGATATCTTGTTCAAGCTGACCAAATGCATCAATTCGATCGTCGAGGACATCTTTGCGTAACCGACCGACGCCTAGAAGCACACTAAACGTCTCAAGTGTCACACCCACATGCCTCTTAAATAGCTCCTGTGAGACATCATCCTGTTGAGAGAGGATATCATCAACGCATCGTGCTTGCTTCTTTGATACCAACATGTAAGAGGGCAGACGCTGCTCAACTAACATTGCAGCAAGAATCAACTGTTCCTTGAGCTTAAGATCCTCACTATCTTCACCCTTCTTCTCTTTCTCCCTTCGTTTACGTTCAACGGTGCTGGTCTTACCTGACCTCACTCCAACATCCGTGATACCCTGTCTTAAATCAACCCTAAGACGCACTAAGGATGATGGATCAAGTGACTGAAGCCTATCATGTTCATCTTGAGAGAACTCAAATGAAGCATCCACAGATGAACCATCAAACAGCGTAGAAACGTTGAGCTTAGAAGCAACTTTGAAGAGAAACGATGGATCAACTTCGAGTAACTCTTTCAAGTCGCCGTTCGCTGTATAAAGTGGAGCATTGCGAAGAAAACGCTTGATCGATTCAATCGTTCCCTCATGTTGTCGTCTGTTCTGCTTACATAGATGATAAACAGCTGACAACATCCTGTTGATATGCATGTCAATGATATAGATCCTATCCTTGAATTCCTCCCACTTAGACATTGGTCTGAACGACGCTTGCCAGTACGTGGTCGGAGACCTTACATCAGACAACCAAACGACGGCGCCCCACTGCGGTACAGTAACAGCTTCCGTGAAACGTCCACATGAAATTGTGATCGTCTTCTTATCTAGTGATTGGGCAAGCTTAATCGCATCCTTCGTTCGCTGGATATCAGTCTCATTATCTCCGACTGCTAGAATGTAGTCATAACGCTCCTCCCCAAAACGCTGATGCTTTCGAAGCATACGCTCAAGAGCTTCACCCTCTTTGATACCGGGAATCATCCAAAGGGTATGCTCAAGCATCTTCGGGTCTAGGGGTTCATTTCCACAAGCCCTCTCAGCATCGTTTGAGAAGATGTTGGAGCCCGTATGCTTCCATCCACCAAGCTGATCAAGGATTGCACTAACAGCGCTTGGGTGTCGAAATTCATTTCTTTCATTTACAGAGAGGATCTTTCGAAAGTTTGGGTTCTCGTCCTCATCATAAGCATCGCCGATTTCTTTAAGATCCTTCACAATCTCTGGCGCAAGTTGATATCCAAGCAGCACCATCTTAGGAGCGCTATACGTGTATTGGTGAGTCTTCTCAAACTCAGGCAAGACTCTGTTCTTTTCTATCTCTTCTTGCTTCTTCTCTTGCGTATCACAGTATGACCACGTAAATGTATTTTCATCAGAAAACATTCCAAGTGCAAGAGATCGATAGGGAGTACCAGACACGTGGAGTGTAAATTTTCGCTTGATTTCATTGAGAAGCTCTGTCGCTCTCTGCGTAGCAGTGCCGTAGTGCTCTTCATCTAGAATAACAACATCCCAATCAGTTTCCTTCACCCAATCAAAACGTCCAAGCTCATGAAGCATTGATTGACATGACACAAAAACGACATTCATATCACGAGCGTTAAAGACGGGAACTGTATCCTGCTCCTTATAGTCATAATATCTTGAACCTTCAAATACTACGTGATCATCGAGTTCATCACGCCACGAATAGCTCGCAGCGGGCCTATATGAGAGGATAAGAACATTCTTAGCATTAATTTTTTTGCAAATATTATAACATACGAATGTTTTACCAAAACGCATGTTCGCTGCAATCAAAAAGCAAATGCCTCCCTGTTGATGATACAAAACTACCTTATCTTCACACTCCTCCTGTTCGTCGCGAGGACCATAAGAATTTTTCCGCCTGACACCAGACTTTAGTTCATTAACAATCTCACTGAGAATATCAATCCACCATTTACGATCTTTCCCTTTTGATTGGAATATCTCGCGCGCAGACCCAGTATGTTTAGGGTCAAGCCAAATGATTTCTGGATCTTTAGCCAACGATTTATGCACATTATGGTCACGAAATCCAGTAATGTCCCACTGACCAAAGAGTTCTAATTTAGATCCAACAGCTGTTGAATGCTGTTCATTTACACGTTCTTTAGCCGTTCGAGTTGTATCACCTATCTTTACTTTTCCACTAGCCCAAAGGTCTTCGTTTGTGAAGACATAGAGAATACACTTTTCCGAGGTCAATCTATCTCCTTAATGTTCACCGCTGTGAATGATTATTCAATCATAACAATTTCTTTGCTTTCAGAACCTTTGATACCATCGAATTAGTTATAAAGTAATCTTATAGAATTTAAGATTACAATATCGACGCAGCAAGGCTATCAACGTGATCAGACGTTTCAATGGGAGTGGTGCATCAAACAATGACTACACGCACATCGTGCCTCTGTGCCCAAAGGAAAGCTTAACTTCCACGTGCACGCAAGCGTGCCCGACCAAGGACACGTGCGATCCTTAGGATCGCATCGACAGAGGTGCACAGCATTTGACAAGCTGTTCTGCGTTATCCCTCAACAACGCATGCAACCGAGGAGCGAGGGCACTCACAAGGAACTCCTCAGTGAAGCCCTCCCTCAGACACTGGTCCAGCCCTGAGTTCTTCACCAGGGCGTGCATGACCTCATGGAGCAACAGCTCCTCAAGGGCGTCTGATGAGGCACCTTGCTCATCCCTGATGACGATGGAACCGGCCACATGGTCGATGTACGACCTGACGTTCGGGTTTGCATCCAGGACAGGGTCAGAAGGGCGCAGGGCGACTGAGAACGTGCGGGCGCCGACACGGAGGGTTGAGGGAAGCATGTTAAGCATTATAAATTATCCGATGTCTCTAAGTTCAACTACTCCTCGAACCCAACGTTCGTTGATAGCAATAATAGAGTCATCGTTGTAGACGAAGGCCATGAGACATATGCACTTAGAGGACAAGCGATGCTTCCAGCACCTTGATGTCTTCAAGCGTGACCATCCTGTAGCCTATTCCCTGCTCCTCACATAGCTGTCTTGCAGCATCTCCCTTAGCAATGACTGCTTCATCATCCAGGAAACAGGCAGGCTTAACCTCGACCAACTCCTTTCTTCCATCAGCGTAAGCGATCAAGAAGTCTGGGATGTATCGCGTTCCTTCCCGAACCTTGATTGAGAACGGTTCGTAGACATAATCTGTAACGTTGTCGTCAATGTCAAGACACTGCATGAACCTAAGCTCATACGACGACCGATAGAACATGTCGTCGCCAGTCTTTTGGCTCGTGTAGTAGCCCTGGATGTATCCCTTCCTAGCCTTGTCGATCACGCCATCAAGCACGCGTTGGGCTGCTGCCTTTGAGTAGTTCTCAAGCTGCTCAGGCGTCCTGTCCTCACGTGTGTAGCCGTAGTTGGGGTTGTTCTCACCAGCGTGTGTTCTAACACCATCAGCAAATTGCTGCTTAGCCCATGCAGATATCTTTTGACCCAGTGCAAAGACCCTTTCGTCAGTCTCTATCGTTAGTCCTCTATTCCACGCGGGTCGTCCGTACATAGGATGGTCAGGACCTGTGACGCCATACATGTTGTTGAATTCACCTGAGTTTGCGCATGAATGATTACAGAACCGCCTTGAGCGATTGATGTAGGGAACATCCCTAGGCTTTCCACAGTTCTCGCAGTGTATTGTTATGACCCGTTCATTGCCCTTCCTCAGAAAGAGATGAAAATGCTCAATTGAGCAATACTTCGCGTAAGGAGCGTATGAAGGGTTTGTTTTGAATGTCTCATGACACCATGTACATGTGACTTCAACTTTCTCAACAGTCTTGTGATAGGTGTTGACGCAACCTGCTCTACAAAATGTCTGACCTCGAAAACGATAGGCAACAGTCTTTTGAACTCCACATGATAGGCAGTTGAATGTGTAAGGAGGATACTTGTACGCCAACTGACATTTTCGAGTGCAAAATTCCCTGCCCTTCTTTCTTACAGGATGCTCTCCGCAAAACTTGCATAATAGAAGCCCAACAGCTTTTGCTCGTCTCTTTCTACGACGCCCATCATTACGACAGCTTTCCTCACAGTACTTCTGACAATCATAAACTGGACTAAAGCTGTTCTCACATGTTTCACAGACCCTTGGCTCAAGCATTGTTAACCATACAAGAACCAAGATGATGTGTTAAACAGTTAGGGACAATCGAGCACTTTGAGCGTAATCGAGGCGTATACGCAGAGTTAGATCGCGTTCATCGTTCTTCTCTATCGGGCGAGATAACTTGGCCACGGCCAGCAGATTGTTCGACGCATCATACAAGCCCACTGAAGTTATGAATGTGAACGTTCTCTGAGTGTCCTCATGGCCTTCGTCTATAACGATGATTCTATTGTTGCTATCGACGAACGTCGGGTTCGAGGAGTAGTTGAACTCATCCGCAGGACACCGAGCAAAATACAACGTGCTGTTGATGTTCGTCAGGTTCTGGAACGTTATCGCCGTCTCCGAGCCCGAGCTGAACCGCGTGGCAGCCAGGTGGTCAATGATGTCGTCAATGCTCGCGCTGGTCATCAGGTCTGGGATGAACCTAGCGTTCGGGTTGCCGCTCTTCGTCGGGTGTCCGATGAAGGCCTCGCCCGCATCGTAACCGTCGCCGTCAGCAGGGTTCATGGCATCGATGACGCCGGACACGTGCTGGGTGCCGCTGATTATCTTTGCCAGGTCGAAGACAGCGATGCCCCTGTCAACAAACAGCAGGCCCACGGTGCGCGCAGTGTTTGAGCTATCGACGACGTTCGACACGCCCCCACCGAAGGTCGTTATCTTGTTCTGCGATGAGCCCACGTCCGTGTAGATGAAGCTTCCGCTCTCAGACGTGACATTAAGGTTCGTTCCGCCGTTCTCACTGGTCGGGTCATGGCCCAGGTCGCCCTTAGAGGCGCTCTGGAACCACTTCATGGCAAACGTCTCACGCTTGATGGCATCGCGGTGGAACAGGCGCTTGAAGCAGATGAACATCGCCTCGTCTATCTGGTCGCTGGTGGTGGTTGAGTTGAAGGGCGCGACGAACTGCGATGTCGCATTGCCCAGGAGGACCTGGGCGAACTGGCGGTAGACGTCGATCTTCTCACGCATCATCAGCGACGTGGAAGGGAAGAGGAGCTTGCCCGCGCTGTCCTCACTGGATGTGATGTTCTGGACAGTGTCGCCGCCCGAGAACAGACCGACGGTGAGGTCCATGACTGCGTTGGCTGTCTGGAGGCTGAAAGCCTGATCACTAATAGTTTGGAAGAGAGAAGACGTCACACCAGGACCAACCCCTCCTGTGACAAAGACCTGATGCTTCTTTCGTGTCGTTGAACCAGAGATGTCAGATTGTATGACATCAACTAGTTGCGAGAGAAAGCTGCGTGCTGTCTTGACGTCAGACGCCTTTAATTCCCTAAACGTTGCCATCTATCTTCACCTCAGGCCGCGACAGATAAATATTCGCAACCGTTAACATCATCCCCGAATCGAAACCTAAAACCATATGCACTTTTATTGACATCACGACAACATTTAAGTATCGTACATGCGCTCACGCCGGTCGCGGCGCTAGCATCTCGTGCAGAAGCAAACTCCTTGATCACAGCACCCGATGACGTGATTTGGACGACTGGTAGCATCTTTGTCCTCAGCCTACGCTTCAAGGCCGCTATGTCAGCATCAGTCACTACATCACCAGGAAACCTCCAGATAAACCCAAGCGCCGTCAGTGCGCGATGAACACGTTTAGCACAAGATGATAATAACCCTATGTTCTTCGAGCCTATCGACGCTGCAGCATCTGTCAGCGATCGAAATGACGCAATGAAGTTTCCTTTTAGGTCATACTGATCAATGGGCTTTGGAGGTTTTCTGTTCGTGTTTCCCTTTCTAGACTGTTTAAGCTTCTCTAGACCCTCAGGACTATACTTTCCTTTCCTTGAAGCTTTCTCAGAAAGCTTCTTTCGCGTCTCAACCGAGTGTTTCTTGCCTGTTTGAGCCTGACGCATGTTTTCTTTGGCCTCATCGCTGTGCTTGAACCCACCTGCTTTCTCCCCTCCCGACGTCAGATTGTAACCCCCGGGAGCGATCGTTCCCATGTCAGCTATCCAATGCCTCTCAGCCTCATTCAACTCAGACCACGAAGAGCACTCTTGCAATAACGTCAGCTCAAATGAATTAGTCCCATACTTCTTTATTGCTCGCTGGAATGCATGCTTTCCTGCTGCAGGCGATGATGAGAGAGCCTGCATAATGTGGCCCTTCCATCTGTCTTCTATCGAAAGGATTGTCTGACCCACGTAACACTTTCCGTTGACCAGATTTTTCACGCAGTAGATGCGACCGTAAATGCTATCTAAACCTGCCACACTTTACCCAGTAACGTATAGTCCAATCAATTTGTGTTACTAATCCTAACTTCAAATTCAGTCGTCGCTCCAGAATTTACTCCCCTAACCCTAACGAATGTCCTTATCTGAGTTTTATCCGAAGTATCGCCGAATATAGTGAATTGACTGTCTGTTATTGACTTCAGCTCAAGCGTGAACGTCAGCCTCGAGCCACCCAGGCCCGTCGTAGCGCTCCCACGGGGCAGCAGGTAGCGTGCCGTCTGCCTGCCGTCGATGTTGTCGGGTGAGACGCCCGATATCTGCAGAAAGAGGTTGCTCAGCTCAATCTCAAACGCCTGGTCCCTCAGCTCCACGTAGATGGAGCTCTCGTTCTGGATCGTCTGTGAGACAGTGACGCTCTTCTGCTTCTCGCCCGTCCTGCCCAGCTCGATGAAGGCTGAGCTGCCCTCAAGCTGGAGCGACGGGAAGCGGATCAGATTCGGGTTGGAGATGCTGACGAGCCGATGCTTCTGGGCAAAGTTCTGGTTGGTGAGGGCTTCAAAGACGGGACTATTTTTCTCAATTTTTTCTTTCCCAGTTGTGCGGCCGTACTTTTTGATGACAGTATAGTCTATCTCATCATCGCCCAGTGCAAACTTTACGACAGAGAATGAACCATCATTTCGCGCAAGAAATTGTCTACCCGTGTCACTGAGAACAGCATCTAATAGTATGTGCGAGCTCGAGTGGTCAAGAAATCCCATTTATTCTTCCTCTAGTAACCTAGCTAAACCATGCTTTTGTAACAAAGCATCAAACTTATCCTTCATATGCTTGCCAAGCTTAACTATACGACAACCTCCAACAGCGAGCCCTTGGTTCATGCAGTCACGAAACACAGGTCCGCACACACCGTTGGCTTCACCTGCCTCAGTAAAATTTCTAAATGCTGCTACTACAACATCATTACTGTCGTAGAACAGAATTGGAAAACACGAACCGACAAAGCGATGCGTTCCCTCCAAGAGCTTCGGAGGCCTGTGCTCAATAACAACAGGCTTTGGCGTCCTGCCCAGGACCCAACCGTTCAGCAATGCCTCTTCTTCATAAACCTGGTGCATATCACCCGTCACAGGATCGTGGAACCAATGACGACCCCTCACATTCTTCGCGATGTTCTCCCTATGCATGTCTGAGAGCTTCTTACCTATGCGCACGCGGCTTATGTTCCTGCAATGCTCCTCTGAGAACTTTACTCCCAGCTTTGCTGCCCGGCACCGCGCCTTCGTCTCGGGCCTATTCATGGCGACCTTCTGGGCTTTTTGAATGCTTGTCCTGTGTCCCTCTTTAAGAGGGACGCCCTTATGCGACTGACTGATGTTCTTTCGATGTTCATCAGCAAACTTCATGCCCATCCTGCCCAGGCTCATCCTTTGCCTCGTCGCGC
>C687J35021_10001964_pt1 | contig 14961 bp, 16 predicted proteins | sample RifCSPhighO2_12_FD_35021 | JGI IMG/M metagenome (IMG submission 35021)
GGATTATAAACCGGAAAGGATTTAAAACTTTCGTGTCTATCAGGGCTTCTACCCGCCCAATCATCACAATAAAAAGCGGTATTACCATCTTTGGAAAGTCTGATTTTATTAAACTGAACGTGATAAACATCAATTATTCTACCGCTCGGACCAAAAACAATCTGTAAAGCATAACCATTAAATAACTCTAAGTCTAAAGTCATTTTAGGAATAATAAAATCCCAACCGTGATAACGATTAGCATAAGAAATAAATTTATCTAACTTAGCCTGAGCGTTTAAATCTTCAACCTCTTTCTTATCATAGGTTAATCCCTTACCTGAAATATAATTAGCCTTGCCTGTAACAATAGAATTATGCTCAGCGTTTCTGTCAAAGAGTTCAATTAAGTATTTTAAGTAATCATTAGTCTCGCCATACAAAACCCAATCTTTATTTTTTTGAGCAATAAATTCGGGATAGGTTTGCACAGCCATTTCAACCCTGATTATATTATCAGCGATTGACTTCTTTTCTACTACTGTTTCAAATGTTGGCTCGTTATCCATTATATTGTGGGTATGTTGTTGCGTATCCTGAATAAGTAGGGACTACCGCAGCCGTATGGCTTACAGTTAAGAATCCTTGTTGAACCTCTGTTAATCCCGTAGGATCAATGTTAGTACTTGATGCTTGTTCATAAATCCAATAGTACCAAGTGCCTTCTGTATCTAATTTTACCTCATTAGTAGAAGCCACCGGAGTACTTGTTTCTACAATAGTTAATTTTTGATACCTATTAGGATAAGAGCTTGTGTCCGAACAAATACAATATCTAATATCTTTAGTGCCTACTGATTTAAACTTGATTAAATAATAAGGGCTTGTTAAGAGTTGTTTCTCTTTACAAGTCGGTCTAATAATATTAGAGGTTGCCCTTGTTATATATTCCATATTATAAAAAACCCAACCCCGTTTATAAGGTTGGGTTTTTACCTATTAATCAAAACAAAATCTAAACTATAATCGAAGCTACAACAGAAGATGAAACCTCTCTCATATACACTTCTTCTTTTGCACTTACAGTATATTTGTAACCTTTGAAGTCACCCATTGCCGTTCCTGTTTCTGCATTAGCTTTAATGTAAGCCCCGTTTTCAAGACCTATAACAAAGTATTTAGGCGTTACGCCTCTACTCTTAAATATTACTAAGAACCTGCCTTTGTTTAAAATATCGTTTTCTAAAGCCCTGTTAGAATCAAGTCCTGCTAATTGGAATGAACCTGTTTGCTCATAAAAAGTAGTTCCGTTCTGTTCGCTTGGATTTCCTGACTCTGTAAAGTTTGCAGTTTCTTTAGCAACTTGATACGTATAAAAGTCTCCTGTTGCATCGCTCCAAGCAGTAATTAAACCACTCGCATTGATTGTTGGAGTTCCTTTGTCGATAAAGTCAGCGATGTAAATCTCTGATATACCTCCTGTGTTATCGTTACAGTTTATAACTGCACCCTGTGTTGTGTAGCAACTTGGCATTTAATTTATTTTTTAAAAAGGGGCTTTTACACCCCTGTTATTAATTTATTATACTCCTCTGTAATCGTAAATTCTCGAAGGGAATGGTGTTTGAAAACCTGCCTTGAAACGAGACATAAATCTTAGTTCTTGATTATCATCAGAGAACCAAATTTTATAATCTTCCCACTCGCCTGTCATATCTGTACCGAAATATAGATTATTAGGCTCGACTGCATAGATACGATCCGTTGCAAATCCTGTTAAACCCGGAGTCGGTATGATTTCAATACTTGTCCCTTCAACATGAATTTTAACACCTTCTTGGTTATATGCTCCTGCGAATCCAAGATTATCAGACATCAGTTTCCAAATGTATTGCTGAACCATTGCAGGCTTCATAAAGAACTTAACATCTTCCTGATTGATGTTGTTGTTTGCAATAACTAAAGCAGCTAAGCCAGTCATTACAGTACGAGAGTTAGCTTGACTCCAAGCTGTACCCGAATAAGTGCCTCCTAAAGTTGCAGCATCACAAACATCAATTATACCATCAAAATGCTTCAAGTAAGCATCTGTTGATTGTAAGTCGCCTTGCCAAATCGCAGTCTCTAAACGCTTACGAGCATTACCCATTGTCTCACCAATGATTTTCTCATTGAAAGTTAATGAGTCATAAGAGCCTCCTGCTTTCATTTCTTCTTGTAAGAAGTAAGGCTCCAAATCTGATTCACACCATTTTTGGTTAATCATTACTTTACCAACGGTAATAGTTCTACGAGAGAAAGTTGAGTCCCCTGAAGCTGAGAAAGAACAAGCGGCTGCCTGCCATACTCCTTCAGTTGCTACAATATCAAGTGTCTCGGATGATTTAATTCCCGGACGAATCTGCATATATTTTAAGGTCGGAACCTCAGAAAATAATTGCTCGTTTAATAATTTTTTGGCATCTTGCTTGGTATAAGCGGGTAGTGCCGTTACTACATATCCCATGTGTTTTTAGTTTTTAAGTTTTAGAATCTTGCTTTCACTATTGGAGGCGAGATTCGGGTTGGTTTTTTTACTTCTTTATTTATTGGTTCTCCTGTACCTATTGAAGCCATAGCCTCAACAACAGTACCTAAGTCGTTTAATTGTCTTGACTTTTTAGCCAGTTTAAATTCAGCAGCTTCAAGTTTAGCAGTCAACATTTTAATTTCTTTTACGCTTTCTTTTTTCAAATACTCGAACTTTGTATTAACAGCCTTTTCAATCATAGCCTCCATTTGTGCAGGAGTTGTGGCAGTTTTCATTTCCTCAGCAGGTTTAATTTCTGATATTACAGAATCTTCACCCTCTTTTGCGATAACAATAGTTGAGCCATCAGCTAACTTATGTTCGCCCTCAGGCGCAGGTACTTCCCCTTCAGGGGTTACTAAAAGACATTTAGCACCAACGGCTAAGTCTCCTGTATATTTTAAGATAGTACCATCGGCAAGGGGAGCCTCATTATAAGACTCTGTTGCAGGGGCTTCTTCAGCTAACAATACTTTTAATTGTGCTAAGTCCTTAGACTCTAAAGCAAGTTTTACCTCAGCTACTTTAGCGGTGTCTTTATTATCTTTAATAAAGGCTTCAGCTTTTAGCTTTACCTCTGTAAATTCTTTTTCGGTTTCTTCTTTTGATTCCTTTTTTAATCCTGAGAAAAGGTGTTTAGCTTTCGCTTTAATATCTTCAGGTAAATGTTTATTGAAAAACTCGGCAATCTGGTTTGAAATTTCGCTCATGTTTTTATAGCTTTATTATATAAGTAAATTGTTGACCGTTTTTTTAAACTATTTTATCCTGTGCCTTTTTTAAAGCACCTAAAACAGCCTCAACCTCCTCAGGGGTTATCATTATAATAGGCTGTTCCTTGAACATACCCTCTATACTAAAGCCGAACTGTCCTGCTTTAATCTTAGTCCAAACCTCATCGTTATTGACTTTATATATCCCAAAACTTGAACCATCAGGAAGGGGGTCAAATCCTTTAGGGGTCTTTATTCCCATCTCCCGGTTAATAATAAAGTGTTGGTACATCGTTACCCCTTCAGCTATTTGAGTAGGGTCGTGCATCATATTCACATTATTCTGATAGCCTTTAGCAAAGAATTTCTGCATAGCCTTGTCGATATTCTCACCATCAAGGATTACATAATATTCTCTACCTTTATCATCTATACGATAGATGGGCTTATCAGCTACCATTAAAGCTCCCATTGCAAGGCGTTTTTCCTCATCAAATATTTGGAACTTGTGTTCTTTAGGTTCATTAGATTTAAAATAAGCCGCATAAGATTGTGTTGCGGGGTCATCTACTATTGATACCATTGTTACTCCGATTTCATCATCATCGGTTACTATTAGTTTAAAAATTGGTAATTCCATATTGGTTAGTTTTTAGCCGAACTGGGCGGATTCTTGTATTGTGTTTACTCTTTGTTGTTTTTCTGTTATGTCCGATTCAACAACAATGGCTTTAACTACGGGTTCTTTTTTATCTACCGAGCCATCATCATTTATTTTAGTTACTGTGTTATTGGGTTGAGGTATTGCGGGGGCTGCTGTGCTTATAGAGCCTATATCTGCGCCACCGCCTCCACTCGCCTCTCCGCCTTCAAATTTAGAGGAGGCTATCTTTGCTACGTTTGCAGCAGCAAGTACGCCACTTAATACAGCTAAGATTAAATTCAAAGGATAAGGATTATTGAGGGCTTTTTGTACTGCGCCCACGCCATCCACTACTGCATTAACTATTCCAAAGGCTTTATTAACCTTGAATTGTTTTTTGCGTATTTCTAATTCGGCTGCTGCGTTACCTTTGTTCTTTTTAAGTTGATGCGCAAAGTAAAGGTCGGTTAATGCTTGAGCCGCCTCCATTGTTTTTTTAGTTAATTCAAGTTGGGAATCTTGGGTTTTTTTATATCCTTCAACCTTCTTTTTTTCGCTATCAAGAATCTCTCTTTCTTCAGCAGCTAAGGCATCGCGTTTTTTTTGCGCCGCCTCGGCATCCATATTTTCTTTTATAGCGTTTAATTGAGCATCATAATCCAATCGAGCCAATTTAGATGCTTTTTCTTTCGCCTCTTGAGCGTCTATTAAAGCATTCTCCCTTTCAGCTCGTTTATTATATTCAGCAAGATTAGCATCTGAGTATAATTTATCTTGAGCTACTTTTTTATCTAAATGTTCCTTATGAACCTTAAGCTCCTCAACCCTAAAGCTATTTCTTAAATCAAGTATTCGTTGTTCTGAATCCTCAACAGACTTCAAATCCTCCTCAGCCCTGATGGCTTTTTTCTTTAAGATGTTTTGTTCTATTGCATCAGCAGTCTCGGAAGCTCCAACCTTTCTAAATATTGAAGCTGTAATCCTATCAATACTTTCCCATACATCATCATTAGCAGCGATGTCTTTTATTTTTTCTTGCCTTAATTTAATATTGGCTTCAGCCTCTTTTATCTGTGCTTCAATTAATTCTTTTTTCTTTGCAAGGATTGTATCGTGAGAAGCCCCCGATGCTTCGAGTATTGCTATCTCTCTGTTAAGCTCTCCTATTAATGCCTTAGTTACTTTTGCTTGTTGTTCGGTTAATACAGTTAATTTTTCTAACTCTCTATTAACTGGCTTTAACCAATTAAAAATCTTTTCGAAATTCTCAATTAATAACCTTACCCCCTCTATTAATAAAAATATAGGGANGGCTTTCATTGCTGCGCCAAGCCCTGAAAAACCAGCTTTAATTTTTCCTGAGTCTAAGGTTGCGAAACCTTCCTTTAATGTGTTTAAAGAGTTAGTTGTTCGCTCAATTCCCGAACCTTTTAATGTATTGAAGCTATCGTTTAAGTCCCCAAGTTTGCCCTCAGTCTCATTAATTGCTTTACTCAGTTTTTTAAATTGAGAAGAGCCTGTCTCGACATTATTTAATTCGTCTTTAAGCGATTTAAGACCTAACTTTAATTCCTTAACGGTCTTTGCGCTATCTGCCGTATCAATTTTTAATTGTAACGCTATTTCTGTTTCACTTGCCATTTAATTCTTTTTTATAAGCTGTATAAACTTCTTCAACTTGTACAGCATCCATTAATAAAACAATAGAGGCAAAGCCCGTTACTAATGTTTCTTTTGTTTTGTTTAGCGATTTAACCGCTATTACCTCGTCTGCCATTATTTTATAAAGAAATTAGTCCCATCGTTATTTATTGCAGTACTATCGTACTGATTAGCATTTAAATTATACGGTAAAGCATTTCCGTTTACTGTTGGCGAACCTGATACCTCATCTACATAAATAGTGTTAGCCGTTGCATCCGTTTTAATTAAGGTTACCGTTTTATCTACTTGGTCATCAATTGACAAGTCCCAAGTAACAGTAACGTCCCCAGAAGTACAATCAATATAATAAGTAGTTATATTTGGATTAATACTAAAGCTCGAAGTCTTTACCGCAGGGTTTTCTTTTATGTTAGAAAGCGGTCCTATCCTTGTAGTTCCGTTATCCCTACTTGTAATTGTTTCTGAATTTAAACCAATGCCTACAAAACTATAAACGAAATCTTCTAAAACTATGTTAGAACAATTAATTAAAGCAATGTCGTGTCCTGATGCACCCATTGTTATACCCGTACAATTAAGAGAGGTAAATCCCGACACCCCACCAAACACCGTTACATCGGCACAGTTAACAACACTTATTCTCTCAGCGTTTGCATCTATATTAATATTCCTTCCGCTTAGTAAAGCACCGGAAGAACGTGAGCTAATATTTTCACCCACCATTACATTATTAGCCGCCCCATCAAGAGTGCTATCGGGAGAAGAACCAAATCTATTAGAACTCATCCCTGTATTACCCAACCCTGTATCAATTAAAGCAGTCGGATAGGTTACAGGCACGTAAGCATCATAAGTCTTAATCTTTAATAATTCAACCTTTGTTAATTGGTTTTCTAACGGATTGTAATCCATTATTTTATTAACATAATAATACGCACCTGAATCTTCCATATCTAAAAATATGGTGTCTCTAAAGTCAAACTGAGAAATATCTTTAGGCTCTAAATAAAAATACGCTGTAATGATTTTACTATCCCTATCAGTTATCTCGCTTATCTGTTTAGAATAAAATCTATTGAATAAATTATTAGTAGTGTAGGTTGAACCCAATGTATAGAACACCTCATTAGGAACACCAAACTCTATTGAGTCTGTTGGCGATAGAGCTGAGATAGGATTAGATGCACTCCAAGTAGTATCTCCTACCATACCACAATCAGGGTAATCGGTGGCTGTTACAACAGTCCCCCCAAAAACATCAGACACAGGAGATAAAAAACTCCATGTACCGCTTGACATTGTTTTCATTCCGTTAAACATTAAACTTCTAATATTGTGCTTAACAGGTTTAACTACTGTGCCATCATAAGAAAATATCTTAGGTATTATTAATGAGTTATTTGAATTGTCAACTACGGGAGTCGGACTAAAGATTAATTCATTCTTTACCTCCTTAGTAACAAAATCATTAGTAATTACTTTTTTATAAGAACCATAAGCCTCCTGTTGCCTATCCTCATACAGCTTATTGTAATAATCCGTATCACTCTTATACCGATAGATTAAAGTTTTCCAATCAAGCTCCGACATGGGCTTAATGTTTATCATCTTATCCCAAGCCAGTTTCTTAGACCAGTCTTTTGTAGAACCATTAGCGTAGAAGGTATCACGAGTCTCAATTAAATAATTGTTGGGATTGTCTTTATCAATATCAACGTATAAATTATATTTCTTAAATAGGGTTGTAAGAAAATCCTTTTGTTTAATGTCNTTNGGNATAGCATCNTTAACTGAAACGGTCTGTCCCGGTGAATAACTTGGAGTTGCTAATTTAAAACTTAATGTTGCTGTGCTTCTTAATCTTGTCTCAAAGGATGCTGTGCCTGCTGTAATAGGAGTTCCACCGCCATCTCTAAAAATCACAGATCCCGAACCCCCTGCTAATACAGAAACATGAACTCTGTACTGTTCTCCTGCGTACATAGTTATTACAGGTAAAGTATAGTTGTAGCTTCTGCTTTGATAACTTGTTGACCAAGTAACAGGAGCAACAATGGTAGTGAAGTTTGCAAAAACCCATGTGAGACCACCGTCTGTTGATTTTACTAATTTATATACATCTTGTGGCAAAGATGTAGCATCTATTGTAACTGTTCCGGCAGGTGGCGTTACCTTACCCTCCCAATTAACAGTAGCTGTAATAATATAATTACCCGTTGAGGGTACTGTTATAATTCCGTTTGATGGGTTATAAATATTTGAAGGGTCAGTAAACGGACTTGTGGTATCATCATTAAAAAAACAAGGTAAAGAGCTATTTGTTTTGTTATTAGTTAATAGCGCAGTAGTCCAAGCATTTCCTGATAATATCATCGGTGTACTTGTAGCAGCAGCAGCCCCCGTGTCCCCTGCATAAAATTCTCTTAAAGCAAGGTTGGCAGCACTCATTGAAAACTTCTCGCCATTATTAGGGACTATTTGTTTTTTAAAGAAATCAGTATTAAAGAAAGAACTTGTATAGGTCTTTCCTGCATCCGAAAAAATCTTATCTAAATAAGTCTTTTCGTAAAACGCAGGTCTAAAATGCTCAACAGCAAAAGAGTTAGTTGCAAAATTATTATAACCATAATCAATTAAAGGATATAAATAGCCGTTACCTAAAGCAAAAGCAACATTAACGCCACCCTGTTTAATAAAACTAAACCAACTCGCTATTATGTTTACTCTGGTATAATCGTGGTCATAAGTACTAAGGTCTAAATCCTCCAACTTCAAATCTCCAATAGCACCAAACAAAGAATTATTATCTCCAAAAATTGATATCTCATACTCAATATCATTAATGCCATTAACAAGCATTACATTAATCTGCATTAGTCTTAAATATCCCTCAAAAACTATCGAGCCTCCTTGTAATACATAGCACTCAGTTTTAATGTTAGCGTTCCATGTTACAGTAGATACATTAACATTATAAGTCTGCTCAAAGAATTTATTATTAGTCTTTGTCCCCTTTAATTTAATTGTCTTTGAATACGAGCCGTTTCTTTTCTCAGGCGACCTTATATCAGCAATAGATAAATTAATGGATATAGGTATCTCAGTTTGTAAATCCAAACTATACCCACTCGCACCGCTACCTACTATTAACTCAGTTGTAAACATTAACCTCTTTGTCTTATGTCCTGATACTTAAATTCTATATTTATTGTTGCATTAAAAATCCTATCATTAACCTTTAACTTAGATTCCCAACTTGTATCGGTAATCTTAACAGCAAACAAAGCCCCCGTTGAATCTTCAAGTATTACAGTTGGACTCATAATCATATCCTTTAACCACAGACTTTGAGCATCAGTAATCCAATCCGAGTTAAGAACCATCTTATTGGTAATGGTTGTTGAATAAGTAAAACTGTCAGCCTTGTCATTATAGTAGGTTAATGTATTAGATACATTCTCATAAGGGTTGCGCTTATATTCTGCGATTTTCTTTTCTGCCGTTGACCTGTTCAATAATTCAAAAGTGAAGCTGTCAGGGTTATCTAAGCGATTTAAAAAATGCAAAACATATCTGTCATACTTATAACACATCGTGTCAATATTAACGGTATAAACATTACTTGCTATATTGCCAATTACAGGCAAAACCTCATAGAAGTAATAAGTGTATTGCGTAGTGCTTGAAGGAATTATATCTTGAGCAGGGTCTGATTTTGAAACAACAGTACCCGTAAAATTATTTAACCCATAAGGCGAACAATTAAGCCTAATTATATTTTGAGTGTAATCAGTCACATTATAAAATGCGTTTTCAATAACAGAGTCCTGTATCGTAGTTCCCGATGAATCAAAAGCTGTTATACTTAAGTACCTTAACTTCTTTGTACCAAAAGCCTTATGCCATGTCTTATATAAAAACTGTTGATTGAAATTTATCTCATCCGTTAAACTTGGTGCAAGGGTTAAGTCCTTAGATAAAGCTGTGGTTGAATAACTGTAAGAAGAAAAGTCATGCGTATTATAGGCAGCGTTCCAAGCGTAGTAAGAACCCGAAGCCCCTGCAAAACCAGACACAGGGTCACCATACTCCTCAGTAACACCAACAGTTACATAAATTATAGAATCTGCCACAGCCTCAAAATCTAAAGCCGTTCTACTAAATGTATTCTCTAAATAAGATTGTACTATTCTCGAAGGGTCAAAGTATAAAAGACTATTGTCAGGACGTTTGTTAATCTTCTCAGTAATGGTGTCGGGACCAATAGTTACTGACACAACATACTTAAAGTTAGTTTGATTGCTCTGTGTAGATGTGGCTACAAAGTATTGAGAATTATATCCCGGTGTATGCGTGTCGGGCTGCGATAAAATTGTTACGCTCATTTCTTTAATTCAATTATAAATTCTTCTCTCATTACAGGGGCTAACATTTCTTTAAGTTGATTAACCCTTCCTTGATTAAATACCTTGTCAAAGAATGGGCGAGGCTTAATTCCTTTCTTACCTATTGACCTACGAATAACAAATGCTAAACCCCTAACTTTCTTATCATAACTTAAAGTCCTTTGAACTTTACTTATCCCTCTTTTTCGTGGTTTCTTTTTAATCGTAAGCTCAACCTTTAATCCTCTTGACTTAATCCAATCTTCAATAGGTTTACTTGGTGGCATCTTTCCTGCTCCCCTTCCCTTTTCAAAAAACTTCCAATAATCTGCCATCCTTAGAGTAACAACTACATTACCATTACCTAAAACCTCAACACTTGATTCATCCAAACTTTCTTCTAAGTCCGTTGCCTGACCTCCTCCACTTGTTACAATAGAATGTATCTCGGCTTTCATGTCATTCACCATGTCAATTAGCCAAGAGTTACATATCGCCTCTATTTTATCTGTTGCCATTTTGAATCATTTGTTGCCTCATTACTTCCAAATCATATTCACCTTTATCTTTCATAAACGCTAAGTCGTTTAAAAATCTAACCAACTCCCATTCATAAACATCATCCTCTGTTATGTTTGGGTAGAATGTAGCTACCTGATAAATAACATACCTCCAACCCCAATGTTCTACAAAGCCTGTGAATCGCTGTTCATCTCTGTCGTTATTTCCTGAATCGTCTTTAACGCTTCTTCCAAAGACATTTGGATAATTGGACTCAATTTCTCTAATACGCTGGAATAAAAAAAAAGCAGACCATACACATCTTTTAACTTTGCGGTCAGTAAATCCTTACTAATCTGTGGGAGTTTCTCACCGTTGTACTTATATGCTTTGCCATACCAATTAACAGGTAAGTAAAGACAGCCTAACAATAAGTGCATATTCTGAATCCAATTATCATCCTTGCTTAAATTCTTTAAGTCTAAGTATTGACCCGTGCTAATCTTTGAAATATCGGTGACTGCTTTATAAACTTTACCATTACATACAATCCATTTTCTTAACCCCTCTTTAGGTTTAGATTGAATTAAATAACTGATGTGAGTGAATAGTTTTCCTATTTCTTTGTAGTCGATTTGCTCAACCTCTTTAACAGTAAGTCCTGATAATAAAGCAATAGCCTCGCAACCTTTATCGAGCAAGTCTTTATCTGAATTGTAAATTAAGGTGAGTTCTTGGAATTGTTTTACGGTGAGTTCACCAATATCTTTGGGTAATAGCATACTATTATAAGTAAAAAATAGTAGCTTTTTTTAATCTATTCTATATGGTAAACCCCTGAGCTTTGTCCCCTTAATTTATTAAGAGCTACATACCGGATACCATCAATGGAATGATTATTAGAGTCCGTTGGTTCGTTTATTGAATTGCCTGTCTGGTCAACTAACCACCGATAAACCCTAAACTCTTTAATGGTATTAACGCTTCGTGATGTGATGTTTTTCTTTAATGGTCGTAATGTATCAATAGATTTAACTACTGAGTCTGGTCCCTTCTTTGCAGGAGTAATTCTAAATCCCGCCCTTCTTAAATCCTCTATTGATTTAGGCTCGGCTGAATCTGCTACTATTTCCTGTTGCTTTGTTATACCTAATTCGTGAAGCCTTTGGATTATATCTGAGTTAGTTAAGCCTGATTGATAGATAAGCTCATCAAAGTAAAGCTCAGAGTTAAACCGCCATACTGAACCGAATGAAGTAGGGTCATTACTAAAGCCCCAATCTAACCAATGGGCTATAAACTGAGCATCTTTAGGAACAGAGTCAACTATAACATAATCAGGAAATATTAAACCATGTATCTTACCATACTCCCCTAATCCGTATATCTTCCAAAACTCAGGGTCTGTTCTTTCTAAGTATTCGATTTCTTTTATTAAACTCTCAGGTAAAAAGGTATTGTCTTTGTAGGTAGATACGATAACTTCAACATCTCCCATTTCATAGAATCTCTTTTGTTCTATCTCGGTGTTAATCCAAATGGTATCATCATCAGGGTTAAAGTCAATAAAGATATCATCCTCAGTCCTGATAAGTAATTGAAAGAAGTGAGTCTTAAAGTCTAATTCATTACCCTCGTTAATATAAAGGATGTTTCTTTTAGCCCCCCTTAATTTAAGGTCATCATCAGCCCCAAAGAACTCAACCATCCTACCCTGATACTCATAAGTCCTGCGAGTCTTATTTTGTTTAAGTAAGCCAAAGACGTTTTGTTTTTCAAGCTCCTCCTCAAAGTCCCTGATAACTGTTGTGTCTAAAGTATTGGCAAACTTTCTAACTGTGGACCAAACACCTTTAGGTATCTTTCGGGTTCTGCTTATCTGTCCGGTCATTAACCATAAGACTGATAGTTGAGCAATAGAACGAGTTTTAGACGAACGAGTCCCCCCCCTATTAACTTTTATCTTCTTTTCAGAAGTATAGTTCTTAGTAAAGACTGGGGTTGTTTCAAGATTCACGTTGTTTTTCTGTAATGGTTACTTGGGTTATAGCCTGACCTTGTGTTGTAACATCAATCTTATCACCGTACTTTTTGGGCTTAAGTTTTGAAGCTATCCATTTTCTTGTATCAACTCTTAGCCTTGAACGGTTGGTCCATTCCTTATCTTCAACAGGTACGGGGTTGCCTTGTTTGTCGTAAATAATAACTGTGTCCTTATCTGAATGGTCGGCTATTGTTAGCATTTCTTCAGCTAAGAAGTCAGCTTGGTCTTCCCTCGCACGTGCGTATTTGTCCGAAAATTCTTTGTTATCTATTACCCATTGATGAACAGTTGAACGGCTTGGCATTCCTTCTAAATCGCAAATAGTTGACAATCCACGATTTGACTTTGCAATGGCTTCGCATATTGCGTCACCTAATTCTGATGTATATTTTGTTGGTCTTCCTGCCATTAGATTGATATTTTATAGTCTCCAAAAACTGTGCCATCCCATTTAGTTATGTCGATTTCGTTTGATAAGGCTGTTGCCCAAGCTCCGTTTGTTTTTACCTCTACCTTGTATTTGAATAGGGGGAAGTGTTGGCGCATTTGGTAGCCGTGGTCGGCAGGGGGTTCTGTGTCGTGAATTACTAATATACCTTTAGAGTCTTTAAAGTCAAGTATCATTTGTTTTCTATCTTCCCCCGGGGCGTGGTCGATGAATATGACTGAGGCTTCAGGATGATGTTTAGCTACCCTTCGCCAATCATTAAGTATATGATGGCATTCGTGTTCTTGAGTTTGTAGATAAGTAAACTTGTTTAACCATTCAGGCTTCTCATCAAAGGAATAAAGGTTTCTTTTATCATTGCAATAATCGTGCAAAAGAACAGTTGAGCCATGTCCTGTTCCTAATTCTAATACGTCTCCTGTTGTTTCTTCGAGTGCCATATAAAGTAAAGGATAGTAACTTAGGTCGTTGTTTGTTGGTGTGAATTGATTTCTCATTTTGCTATCATTAATATGTCCCAATAGTTTTCCCCTGCTCCATGTCTTGATTCCCAAACTTGGTTATGAATTGTATAGTAGTTAGACAAATATACTAATAATTCGTCTAATTGTTCTTTGGTTTGGTTTCCACAATGGGCGTGAAACTCAACACTTACTTGAGTAGCTAATGGATGTTTGGNTGACTTTAGTACTTTGTATTCTTCGCCTTCAATATCCATTTTGATTAAGTTCCAATGTTTAACCCCTACCATTTTTGAAAAGGTTGCTATGGTCATCATTGGAATATCTGAACCCTCTGTTATGTGTTTGGCTTGAGGGTCTGTTGTATGGTTTATTCCGGTCATCCCATCTTTATCGGATATGGCAAGGCGGTAGTAGTCCCCTTCGAGTTCGTCAATGTCTATGCGGTAATAAGTTGGCTTATTCAATATTGGTATATTAAATTCAAAACCCCTACATCCTAAGTCCAAAACATTAGACCTTTGGCTTGATTGAAACAACTTAGTATCAACGCTATGTTCGCCTATTAGTTGTACCATTTCTCTCCCTCGTTTAAAAAATGTTTCTTTTCAATTATAGTATCGTAAAGGGTTCTGTCGTGGGGGGTATGAATCATATCATATAAAACAAATGCCATACAGCTCTCATCCATTCTCCATCCACATTTTTCAATACCATCATTTTTTTGGTTCATTATAAATTCCTGAGTTCCAAATAGTCCCTTTTTTTCTAAGTCTTTCCATTTATTAAATATATGTATTTGTTCTGGTTTATCAAAATCAAAGCAATATAAAGAACCGCCTACTAAATTAAACTCTTTTGCGGTAGGACCAACGTCATCTCTCCAATGCTTATAAAGTTTGTTCTCGTCTTTAACGGCTATGAACCCCGCTTCAAACAAAGGCTCAACCTTTGACTTTAAGATAGCACAAGTATCAATCCAAACTACCTTAGTAAAGCCTTTGTCCCTTGCGTGTTGAATAGCGTGGACTTTAAAACCATATAAAGATTCTTGAAAAGGTTTAGAGTTTGGCGGTAGTTCATCAGTCCAAAAGAATAAAGTAGCATCAGGATAAATTAATAGGATTGATTCTATTAATCTCTTTTGAGTAGCTACATACTTCTCACCGAATGATACGTTACAAAATGCTATGTTACAACTTTCCATAAACCTCCTCAAAGATACTTAAAAATCTATTTAACTTATCAGGATGTTTTACGTTGTGGTTTTCCATGTGTGCATCAATCCATGGCTTAGGAATAATTTGCATTGAGTCCCCCCTGTCAATTCTACCCTTAGCAAATATCCCATCAGGTCGTTTACCCCTTTCAATAGAAACTATGTCCTGTCTTTTTAATCGCTTGGTTAAAATTGTCCAGTCGGTGTTCCACCAATCTTCCCATTTATCGCTATAAGCTATCCCAACTTCTTTACAGTCCCTTACCATATCCGCTACCTTATCGTGTGTTAGTTTCATTACCTCAATCCATTTGCTTACTGACATAGCAGTATA
>C687J35021_10001968_pt1 | contig 14931 bp, 29 predicted proteins | sample RifCSPhighO2_12_FD_35021 | JGI IMG/M metagenome (IMG submission 35021)
GGTCTATGTCTCATCTGCCGAAAGGACGGGTGAGCGGAGATGACTGAAATTGTCATCAATGTCTGCTATGGCGGGTTCTCAATCAGCGACGCCGCCGTCCGTTGGATTCGCAAGAACCAACCATGCGGACACAAGGAAACCGCGTTTGGTGAAATGTACGACGGCGGTTCCGGCCCATCAGAACACGAGGATTCGAATCGGGAACACGGCGATGCACGCACCTACCCCTCACTCGTTGCCGCCGTCAAGAAGCTCGGGAAGAAGGCGAACGGCTGCATGGCGAAACTTCGCGTCGTTTCAATCCCCGATGGAATCGAATGGACGGTCGAAGAGTACGACGGTCAAGAATGGATAGCGGAGACGCATCGGACGTGGAGGTGACCCCACGACCCCTCGGAAGTCGGAGAAAAAACGGCGCGTATTCGTTTCGTGCGCCGGGAATCGTGGGCGTTGCCCGCTGAAGAGAAATCTTCCCGGCCTTCCGGGAATGCACTGTGGATGCATCGGTAAAGAGAAACGGTGCTGTTATTGCGGCGAGACGCCGGACGCCACAATCGCGCATCCGAAGCCGGCGGGGAGCAAAAAACAATGACGATGAAGGCGCCGAGCCATACGGAATGGGGGAATCGTAATAAGCGATAAGAACGACCGTCTTTTTGCTCGTGCCGCAGCCGTCGCGGCGAAGCGCGAGCTCGACAAGGCGTGGTACTGGAAGAAGAAACTCATCGCGTTCCGTGGAAGGCCGAAAAACTACGGCGACCGACCGGTCGGGAACGACGATGGGCGATGCGGAGCTTACTGGGAATGCTGCTGGGCAGGCGGGCGATGCGTGAAGAAACGCGGCCACTTCCGCTCACACCGTATTGATTTTCCATACGGCCCGTTCGTTTTCATGAAGGGTGACGATTGGCCTGGCGCGAAAGGGCGCGACGTTCGGCTCTTCATACCTGAAAAGAAACGCGGAGGAATCAAAAATGCCTGAGTTTACATCGGCGTGGTCGTCGTACCCGAAGGTCTTCGCCCTCGGGCACTCCGCAATCAAGGGAATCTTCAGTGGGCCCGTGATCTGTCAGGAGAAGGTGGACGGAAGTTTCGTCGGCGCGTCCATCATAGATGGTGAACTCCGGATGCGCTCAAAGGGCGCCGTCATCAATCTGTTCTCCCCCGAAAAGATGTTCGCGGAAGCCGTGACCTTCTTCAAGTCCGTTCAATCCCTGATGACGCCCGGATGGATGTATTGCGGGGAATATCTCAAAACGCCAGGGCACAACGCAATCCACTACGACCGGATTCCTCTGAACCATATCGCCCTTTTCGACATCAAGATTGGGAACGAGGATTACGCATCATACGAGCTCGTCTGCTCCGAAGCCGTTAGGCTCGGAATGGACGCCGTTCCTCTTCTTTACTCCGGAATGGTCACGGACCAGGGGATGTTCCGAGACCTTCTACGAGCCGTTTCGTTCCTCGGCGGTCATCCAATAGAGGGCGTCGTCGTCAAAAACTATGCCAAGTACACCCCTGACGGAAAAGCCATGATGGGCAAGTTCGTCTCTGAGGAATTCAAGGAGGAGCTCGCCAAGGTCTGGGGCGAACAGAACCCCGGAAGCGGCGACATTCTGGAAAGGATGGTCGCAACGTATTCGGTTCCCGCCCGGTGGGCGAAGGCGGTGCAGCACCTGCGCGAGCAGGGAAAAATCACAGACGCTCCCGCCGATCTCCAGCACATCATTCCCGAGATTCAGAAGGACATCATGGAGGAGTGCAAGGGCCCTATAATGGAAGAGATTTGGAAGTGGGCGTCGGAGCATATCCGGCGCCGCTCCGTCCGAAACGTTCCCGGCTGGTACAAGGACCGGCTCCTGAAGAAATCGTTTGAAAACACCGAAAACGGAGATGCGTGAACATGACGGAAGAACGGATTTGGACTGACGACATGGACGAGATATCCGGATTTGGCGGCGGATACGAGGCGGCGTGCAGGGCGATGGTCATCGCCGGNCTCGAATGGTTCGACGACCATCCGGAATCGGCGCCGACGTTTCAAACGTATGAGCACGTTATTGGCGTTTCGACACCGATGACCGACTGCGCAAAGAAGTTGGAAACGGCAATGAGTAACGCCGGAGGCGACGTTACCGGCGCCATGATGCAAGTGACCACGAATCATGTTCTATGGATTCATGCGCACTCATGGAAAGAATACCACGATTCCATGGTAGAGAGAAAAAAGAGTGGGTGAACAACATGACGGATGCAAAAGGAGGCAACGCAATCGGAGCTGGCGGCAAATCGAACTCGTGCAGGGTTTTCCTGTTCTTGCGAGGGAGCGAGATTGGATGCGCTTACTGCAACACCAATCTTATCGAGCTCGACGCAGAGACAAACGGCGAGGTCGTCGGAGAAGTCATGAAGCTTATTGATAACGGGGTACTGGGGTACAATCGCCCGCGCGAGACAGAATTGACGATACTCGAAGTCTCCAATATGTATAGTGTGAACAGCGTGCGTGACGCGTTCTTCAAATCGAAAGACTACGACGCTGCGAAGGCCGTCATCGCACAAAAACAGCAGGAACTGGAGCGGCTCAAGAAGGAACTTGAAGGCGAACGGAGTGATTGACAATGGTGCGAGAGCTTTCGAATCTGCCGCCAGGTTGCACGGACTGGGACATCGAAGAGCAATGCCGGGAGCCTGGGCCGTGCGAGTGCGGGCATTCGGTGGAGGACCACCAAGACCGGACGACCGCAACCGGGAAGACCGTGACCGGCGGGGGTCCGTGCCTGGAGTGCGGTCCGGCCCCGTCGACGACCGAGGACGGCCACAGCGATGAGCCGGAATGCGCCGGCTATGTGGAGGCGGTGCCGGAGCGGCCGGACCCGGCCGACGAGGACTGGGGATTCTAAATTTGAAAAGAACGGTCCCCGTTTGCCATGTCTGCGATCAGCCGATAGTAGGTGCGTGGCTCAAATCGGATGGGCTGCTGTATCGTCCGGGACGCGTCCCGGAGCTGGCGACGGCGTTCCCGTAATGCTATAGAGCGCTGGGCGGCGGAAGAAAAACGCCGTATGTAGCCGCGTCTGCGACTTCTCCGATCCTCTCCGAACCGACGATGACTGTTACCTTCCAGACATGATGCCCGTCTGAATCCGGGCCGGAATATTCCAATTCGTACCCTATCGGCAGCGGCGTTGACGCCACAATCTCATTCCTCGGATAGGAATAGTGGAGATTGATTTTTTCGGAGTTCGCCCCGGGTATCGCTTCCGTGTCCATGACGGAGAACCTGGATTCGGATACTTCCCGCAGGAACCAGTTGGATTCCTGCCTCGGGCGGCTGGTCACGTACCTGATTTTGCCGGTCGTCACGTCTCTATGACCCGTTATGATGACCCCGTCTGCACGGAGGAATACCGCCGCGCCCGTATTGGAGAACCACCGCAGGAGCTCTTTGTCCTCTACGCAGTGCGCGATCCGCTGCCCCTTGAGCATGTCCCTATAGTCCTCGGCGCTCATCAATACCCACTTGAAATAGAACGGCGGGTTCCCGTCGAGTTTTCTCTGTATGGCCGACAGAATGCGGTACGCCTTGCTCAAGATCCGGTTCGCTTCCTCAGGATCGCGTTGGCAAAGACTCCGCTCAACGCTTATGTAATCAGGCATCAGTACGCCTCGTCTATGGAAACGTAATCGCCCGGCGTTCCCGGGCTGCCGTCACCGGCGTGCCTCGTGCCTGCTTCTCCTTTGCTCGCACGATAGCGGGCCATATCATAATCCATGTCATCCAGTTCCGCCTCGTCCTTCGCCCCCTCGGGCTTGAATACGGCCCCCAGCTCGAATGCGAGCTTCGGCGCTTCCTTCTTTTTCTTCTGCTTCTGCTCCTGTATCTGTTCCTGTTCGTCTGGCATTTTGACCGTCACCTTAAAATAGTATTGATAGGCGCAACTACTATTTAAACATTACCGTCTGTGCTCCCCCAAAACGCTTTTTCCGATGCCGATGAGCTTTTCCGATACGTCGATTTCTCCGACGGGTTTCGAAACGACGACCATGGCCTGCGACAAAGGGCATCCCGTGAAGGTCGCAAGATACACGGCAGCCAGGAAAACGGGCCTTGATAGGTCCGTCGCCCCGGCGTGTATCAGGACATTCTTCCCGATCATGACCGAATTGTAGATTTTGTCGATTGCGGATTTCACGATGTTCGTCTGCCCCGTCAGTTTGGGCGACCCCGGCCTTTCGTCCGATATCGGGAACGGATAGAGTTTCGCCCCAAGCGCGGCGCCCTCGGCGTCGTATGGTATTCCATCCATAACCGCCTCCTGGCAGTCGCCGGTCAAGACTCTGATGTCTATGACCACGCCGAACATCGCATCGGCATCCTTCGCCTCTTCCACGTCTTTCGGCGCACGTCCGATATACAATCTGCTCGTTCTGGGCACCAGCACGCATTCACTGCTGTACGGCATCTTCCTTCGTCTCCTCTTTTTCTTCGGTTGCGTCGATTACTTCGACGCTGACTATGTTCGTCTTGTCCAAGTGTGCGCGTTTCTCGCCCGGCGGTCTGTAGTTCCTGCCATCGCCTGAGAACCGGTTGAGGATTTCCAGGAACTCGATCTTCAGGTCGGACGGGAGCTTCGATACGAACTGCATCAGGACCTTGACGAACTCATCCAACAGATTATTGTAGAAGACGATGATGTTGCCCTGCTTGCTCGTCCCGAGGTCGCCACGGAGTTCGTGGACGAAATACATGCTCTGACGGAGTTCCCGTGCAAGATTGGCGACGGCGTCCACGAGACTCCGGATTTCCGTCCCGGGACCGTTTCTTTTCAGTGTTTCCTCTATACGGGCGTTTATCTTGTCCCTGAGACTGATGAAGCTGTCCGTCGTCTCCTTCAGGACCAGGAGCGTACGTTCGCCTTCGGTCTTGGCTATAGACATGAACGAAGAATCCTCGGAGAGGACCCGCTCCTTCATCCAGACCTTCTTCACGTCGGAGACATACATCGGCGTGCATCCGACCTTCTTCGATATCTCGTTGTTGGAGAGTCTCCGGTCCGGGGGAAGCGATTCGTTCAGCTCAAAGTAGTATTTGATTGCGTCTTTCTTGGATACGCTCTTTTCAATTTCGACCGTCATCGTCCCACCATCAATATCTATCGTACCATATCGAGCCGCAGCCGCGGCAATGCTTCCGAAAAAGCCCTTTGTACCCTTTCGCCTTGACGTACGTGACGATTTCTCCCATATTCCCGTGGAAGCACGTCTTGAGGTATTGCCCGTCAACGTCGAAGAGTTCTCTGGGCCCGGGCGCGCCTAGACCGAACCAGTGTTCGCCGATCTTTATCCTGCTGCCGTCGATTGCCGGAGTCCGGTATCTCATGGCCTATTTCCCCGCCTTGGCGGTTTTCGACCTTTCATATACTATGAGCGAACGGACGCCGTCCCGAAGAGACGTTTTTGTGTACACATTGCAGAAAGAATCGTCTTTGACCGGCTCTCCGGCCACGGCGATTCTGGCCGGTTTCAGCGTGACGGCAGACTTGGAACCCGTTTCGTCTATCACGATCTTTGCGAGATCGGTGCTTGTCGCTTCACAGTCTTTCGGCCCGGTCACGCAGAACCGCCCGCCCTCGCATCTCATATCCGCGATTTTGGACAACGTGGCAGACACGTCATCGACCTCTACGAAATTATAGGTATTGGACGCCGTCTGGCTGTGAATTACAATATTCTCGCCCAATAAGGCATTCCTTACGAAAATATTGGGCGCTCCTCTGCCACCATGACCATAGACGTTGTTGAGCCTCACCACGGTTGCCCCATGAGCCCTACAGATGACCTCAGCCGCAAGCTTGGTCATCCCGTATACGTTGGTCGGGTATGACGCCGCTACGCTGGAAACGAACAGGAACGGGCCAGAAGCCGAGAATCCAATAAGCATCTTTTTCAATAATTCGACGTTCTGGTTTATTGCGAATATTGGATCGGCCTGGCACGCTTTGATGTCCGGAACCGCCGCGAGGTGAATTGTCACCGCGCCCTTCCTCTCCTCGTACAATATCTTTCCAATGACATCGACAAGGTCCGCGTTTATAAAGGAAACGTTCGGTTGAGACGGCACCCACGGCGGAGGCCCGGCTTTGTCTATAGCCAATATTTTCTTGTCCCTGTACTTAAAGGCCAGATGCCCGAGAAGAGACCGCCCGATGAATCCGGACGACCCCGTCACGATATAGTCATACCCGCTCATTTGTTCACCACATCATTCTTCGTTTTTGTCGAACACGAATGCGCAGATCGGGAGCCCGCTGTCGAGAGACGTTCGTAAGTACGACATGACCAGCGGTCTTAGAGACGGCGTAGACAATATTTCCCGGTGCCCGCTGTCCCCGGCCAACATCGTTTCATTGCTGGACAGATATACCACGACGCCGCATTTGATGTCCGCCGGATGATAACCATTGGCCCGGGACGACAGATCCATATACGCAATTGCCAATAACAGGGAAACCGCCACTGCGACGAATATCCATCTACCGGGGTTTCTTTCCATGCTTTTTCCCGCGATTCCTGACGAACTCCTTGGCAATGTCGGCGTCCGCCTTCTTCTTGTTACGGTAACAATCATCGCACAGCGTCCGTATCCACGGCAGGTCTTCCCTGATCTCGCCCGACTTGCCGCACCACTCGCAGACGGTGGCCGACTTCTTTTCGAACTCGTCCACGAGGTCGAATATCGGACCAGACTGGGTTCCGCACGAGCACGACACATCCTGCGAAAAATACACGCGCGCCGTCCCGAATTTTTCTTTACACTGGTCAAAGTGCATGTGCGGCTCCAACCCGTTCAGTTTCTTGCATAAGTCGTAGAATATGTCGAACCACCCGTCCCCGAACGCCACTCCCCACGCCATGCACGTCCTTTGAGGGTCGCCGCGCCAATCCCGGAATAGATTCGGGAATTCCTTGACGAGCTTTTCTTCGAGTTCTTTCTTCATCGGACCGTCTCCCGCGCAGGGATGAGCATCGACATCCCGAATGCCGTGAACATCGATACGCCAACGGTGATCACAAGGAGCGCGTTCCCGCTTATACCCACACTGGCATATATGAGGTGCGCGAGCAATCCTGCGCCGGCTGCCGCAACAAACGCAAGACCGTATGCAAGCGCTATGGTCTCTTTCGCCACAGTTTCACCACCACGGATGATACACCACGGCATATGCCAGCGAAAAGGCGGCGGACAGGAGAAAAGATGAAATCCCTAGTGACAGCGGCCACAAGAGCCCCGTGGCACGTTTGTTGGCTTCTTCTCCGTTCGACGCTTTCCACTTCTCAACATCCCACTCGGTTACGGCTGTCATTTTTAATCACCTATCCAATCCTTTCCTCTTTGTCATCATCGATCAATCTGGGCAATAGAATGTTGACTGTCGAATAATAATCGTTGCCGTGTATATGTGTCGCGTTGGAAGTACCAGCCGTGATCGGCGAACCGACATACGTCCAAGACGAATCCACTATCCTCGGCGCACATTCAACGCATATAGAAATCATCTTGTATTCGGTCGCCATGCGTTCACCTCAATATCCTGACGAAGTTCGGTTTATCGTTGCCCGGGCGGTGATAGAAGGTCCCGGGAATCGGCTCCTGCCCTCTCTGTATGACTTCTACCGTCTTGGGGTATTTCTCATGTATCTTCAGCCAAACGCCGCCCGGGGGCTTGTAGAAGGCCTCTCCCCACGACTTGCAATCGGGCCCGTCGGAGATATCCAAGATTATGTGATACCCCCGGGATGTCTGCGTGACCATCCAGATAGGGAACGATTCCAGAATGCCCATAATCGGTTTGAACACTTCAGGATCGTCCACGTCCACCGTAACGAACTTGTTGGGGCAGTCGTTGGATTTGTGGGAATGCAGCGCCGCGAAGAACTCCACGTCCAGCCTGTCGAGCATCGTAACGTCTTGATGATAGAGCCATCGCCCTACGTTTCCGGAGACTTCGACGGCAGCGCCGGGGACACTTCTCGGAGCAACGGTCCCGAATATCCCCATCGTCTCCTTTGGCATCACTTCGTTCCGTACCACATATCTCCCGTGGCGCTGGGCGACGGCCAGATTGTAGACTTTGTTGAAGTATGCGTCTCTCCAGTTCTCCCTGTGCCGTATGATTTTTCTCTCCACGACGAGGTCGCCCGATTTGAAACCTAGTTGCTCCTTGGAGAGCCTGCTGCGAACGGCGAGCATGGCGATATGCGCCGACAACGGAGTCAGCTCTGGGAGCCGGCGGACGAACTCCCTGACGTCGGATTCTATCACCGGTTCCGGCATTTGTTCCGCCTCTCTACGCAGAAGTCGCCTTCGCGCAACCCGCTATATGAATCGCCACTTTTGATTCTGCCACAATACGTGCAGCACCCATACGAAAAATCGTGGGTGTATTGGCCGACTTTCTTATACCACCTGTCGTGTTCTTTTTTGCGGGCGCTCTCCACGACAACTATCTTTTTGATGGCGGAAACCACTTTCAGCGTCTTTTTCAGGTCGCGCTTTATTTCTCGTATCTCTTCGTATACGCTGGCCGTCGCCGCATCGTCCGGGTGGTCTACCCACGGATAGTATCCGACGACCGTTTCTGGTCGCCGTTTCCGCGCGCCGGGCCTTTGCTTATTTTGGGGGGGTACGGGTCGTGTATCGCGCTCAATATTACACGTGCAATTGCCATACGAGTCCTTGTATACACAATCTCCATATGCGTCCGTTTTGCGATGGTATCTCGTCACGGCAAACACTCTCGTACAATCTTCAAGATGCTGCTGAAACTGTCCGTATTAGCTACCCGCCACATCGGGACCACGTAGAACCCATCCGCGCGCCTCGGTATCGAGTCCGTGTAGAACGCCTCCCGTGCGGCCATCTCCGCCTTCCTGTTCTGAGACTCCACCTCTACTATAATCCTCATCGTCTTAACCCTTCCCCCTACGCGTTCCTTCCTCTCCGCAATCACGTCCGGGTATCGTTCCTCTTCCCCGTATGCGTATGCGTCGTAGTCTTTTACTATGGCCCAGCCGTGTTCTGTGAGATACTGATGAACCACGTGTATCCCGTTTTCGTGGGCCCTGTCGCCCGGGCCGGCCATTGCCAACGGCTTCTTAGTCATCCATACCACCCTCTCTTTCCCGGCCAGCGCGGGAGAATGAACCCCTGCCCGCGAGGGACATTGTTCCAGTAGACATACCATGCGCCGGTCGTCCATGCCCGATGCCGGTTCTCCCCCGTGCCGTCGGGGAGATGCCCACGGTGGAGTCCGCACCGGAACGGGCCGAACCGGGAACGGCAACGGGTCATCGGGATCACCTCTCATCGTACCAGCCGCATACGCAGTCATCGCCGCTCCACAGATAGCGGCCACAGACCGGGTAGTCGTCCATCAGACTCCCCTCCGTTTCCGCAGGGCGCGGTCTTCCCATTCTTGACATGTCATCCGGTACGTCGCTTCCATCGTCTCGGTATCCGGATTGAATCCCCTGCCGGTGTAGTGCTGCCCGAAATGACAGTTCTTGTGCGCCTTCTCCGCGCTCGGCCTCTTCGGCTTGCGGGAGGTCATGGGGAGGACCCCACGGGCTCCTTTCGGCAGATGAGACAGAGACCCCGGTAGTCGAGCGCGAGGTCGTGTTCCTTGTGCTTCACTGCATCACCGGCTCGCATTATGCTCACTCCTTCTTCCCATCTTGACTCCGCTTCCATCCCTTGACGTGAGCACGCTGCTGCTCGTCGTGACACCGGCACGCACACGGGAAGTTCCGGAGCTTCGGGTCGCAGGCTCCGTGGTCTCCGTCGTCACACACTCTGGACCGGCTCATCGGGATTCCACCCTCTTCTTCGGTTTCTTTGACATGGGACCGATACTTTCCCTTAGTTCCCATTCTGCCCACCGTCTCTCATCGTCTTTCCTCGTTCGACGCTTTGCCGGCGCGGGGCAGGCGCAGACACGGCCGGTCCGCCCGATGACTCCGCACCGTTCGGTCCCGGCGTAGCCGTGGCGACCCGCCGATTTCTGGCGGTGGAGGGTCTTCCCGTCCCGGCGGCAGGCTTCTCCCGGTTCGCATCCGCCTGTGCCGCCCGCGTTCGCCCTCTGATGCGGAACGTCCTGATGGCACTCTGGACAAGTCACGCAGCCACAATCATCCGGGCAGCCCGCCGGCGCCTGCTCACGCCGCACCCCCGGCAAGACCATTGGCACCGGGCAATCATCGGGGCACGCGCCGATGCCATGACGGGGGCAGTAGGTACGGTCCTTCTTGCGTCGAGCGTATCCGCCCGGCCCTCGTTCCCATTCCCAGAGGTCCGCATACCAGAGGTTCGCGCCTACGAGATCCGCACCCCAGAGATCTGCGCCCCGGAGGTCCGTGCCCCGGAGGTTCGCACCCTTGAGGTCCGTGCCGCCGATGTTCGCGCCACAGAGGTTCGCACCACTGAGGTCCGCCCGGGAGAGATCCATATCGGAGAAGTCTGCGCCGGCCCAACAATCCGGCGGGACGAGCAGGCCTGCGTCGTCCGTCAGGACGAGCCTGCGTCCACTGACCTGCCGGCGGCAATATGCGTCCGTCACGTCGTCGGTGGTGGGCATCCTACTTCGCCTCCTTGAGCGAAGCGCGGAGAGTCATCGTTGCTGGGAAATGATGCGCCCCGCAATCGCATCCGTGCCGACCGAGGTGTTCGCGAAACTCCTCCTCCGCGAGACGCGCCGCCTCCCGCAGCCGCTTGTTGTCGGCCCCCATCGCCTCGGCGCGGGCTTGCCATGTTATCCCGTCGACGACTCCGCCAGCGGCTTCTTCGAGTGCTGCCCACGCCCGAGTCTTCATCCGTTCCTCGGCGTCTGCCCGCCGCCGTTCCCTCGCAAGCTCGGCCTCCAGCTCGCGGACCTTCTCACACGTCACCGGGGTATGGTGTTCGTGGCAATACTCCGTCGGGCATGGCGGGCTGGGAGACTTATTCGAAATCGTCATTTCTTCAATGCCTCCAGAATCTCGTCCACGACGCCAAGCGTCGCCGCCTTGATCCTAGCACCGATTCCGTTCGCTTGCGCATCCGTTTTTTCTTTTTGCTTGCGCAGTAAATCGGTATATCTGTCGACCTCTTTCCTGATTTCTCGTGGAGTGACCCGTCTATGAAATCTGTTCTTCGTATACGTCACCCCGTCCCGATTATCTTCTGTCTCCGAGTTGATGAACTTCCTGGCGTTTTCGACCGCCCTACCCTTCGCCACCAACCTGCCTATGAGGTTGTTGGCCTGATCGTTTGCCGACCTGACCGCGCTTCCAGACGCCACGTTCACGACCGTTCCATCGGATAAGAGATACCGGATGGTGGCGTACGTCGCGTTGCCAGCCCTAGAAACACCCCAGAACCATTTCACGAACGTTGCGTCCTGCGCCGAACCGTTCGCCAGCACATCGTTGAGAATGTGATAAAACGCTCTGGCATACGCCTTCGCCAAGTCGTCCATCCTCGTTTCGAGTTTCTTGAGATTCTCACGTCTGGGATTCATGGATACCATCTTCCGTGTCCAGATACTCTTCCGATACGGTCCATCCCGCCGCCTTGATCGCTGCCGTCAACGCATCTGCAACCATGCCAGCGGACTTACTGTCCGTCAGCAGTATCTCCTTGTGTATCACCAGTGTCAGTAGTGCTCCCACGGTCATCTCCATCCTTTCCAGATAGTGTCTCTATTGGTATATATACTGTCCGAGTTTTTCGTTTGACGCGCCTGTCGACGAACCCGGTCCGGCCCTTCCGCCATCCGTTGCCCGCGTAGTACGACAAAGACATGCCTTGCCACACGCGCTCATCCCCGGTTTCCCTGCATTCGTCCCGCTCCGTCTTGTGGGGACTGATGCAGAACTTCGGGATGCGCTTGAAGCGGTGCAGCCAACACTTGAATACGTACGTCCTCTGCTTGCATAGTTTGGACTCATAGAGCTTGCACAAATGGTCTGACACATATCGTATATGGTGCCGCCGGGTATATAAACTAGGCCGGCTCGCGTTCCAACCAATCGGAAATCCGCGCAACCACTCTCAGGAGATCCTGTATCTCCAAAGAGCACTCCGCGTCGATTTCCGTTGTTTCCCGGTTGTCCGTATAATGACGCTCGTACCATGTCGCCTTTCCGTGCAGAGCCGCAAACAACGCGGAATCGTCATTGTGACACGCGTGATCGCTTATACCTGCAAAATCCCCTGCGCCTACGAGTTTCTCGATTATTGCCAAATCGGCCTCCGAGTAGACATGCGGATACTTTGGTATGCAGTACAAGAACACCGCATCCTTCTCCGGGGAGTATCCCACCACCCGAAGAGGCTCCCAATCGGGCATGGCACACGAGCCATTCTCCACGTTGCCGCAACTTATCACGAAAAACGGCCTGCACTTCAGCTTCCGTTCGAGCTCGGCAAACGCCCCGAATAACCTGACGTCGCTTTTGCTTCGAGACGCTATTTTGACCAAGGGGCGGCAAACGTTCTCCTTGTAGAACGGGAACCTGGTCCAGAGATCGTTCGCCCACGTCGTCTGGTGGCTCTTATAAAGGACGGCGACGGCGTCCTCGTCGAATACCGATGCAAACGCATAAACGCCCCGAGACTGCGCGTATTTGATGAGATAGATGTATTGATCGGCCGATAACGACGAATTGATTTCCGGCGGCGTCGCGCCTTCGGCAAGTGCGTATGTCTCCCCGAACACGTCTATGGGGGAGAAGAGTTGAAACTTGGCGTAGATGTTTATCTCCGGATTCTGCGCCTGGACATGCGCGATCTCCCTGAGCGCCTTCTTCGCCCGTTCGACATCTCCGCCGTGTGATTGACCTATCTCAACTATCAGATTGAACGTTCTTCGCTGCGGCACGTCTTTCATCCTCCAAGGAAACTTCCCCGAATTTCTCGTCTTTCCACTCATTGCTGGTGAGTCTTTCCATATTCAAGAATTGCTGCGCCCATTCATATCGCTTCACCGCTTCCCTGGCGCGGGTCTGGGCCATGAAGAAGATGGCGGCGCGCTCTGCGCCGTGCACGTACCCGAGCCTGTTGTCGTCCGCGATGCATGTCTTTTCGATCTGCGCCTTCACGACAATCCTTCCAACGGCAGGGCATTCGATCTCGGCGTTCAGCCACTTCTCGGTCCATTCGATACCGACCTTTCTCGTAATACCAACGGNGCCTTCGTCCGTTTCTTCTTCGCACATCGACATATGATAAATCAGCATTGCGGAATTCGTATCAAGGTCGGTTGGCAGAAGAACCCCATCGACTTCGTTGTACTTCTTCTCCACGTACTCCGTCCATCGCCGGAAGGCCCCTACGAACCAATCAGGGAGTTTCTTCATCGGGGTTATCTCCGTAGTGCTTCTTTGTCACTGCGCTCAGACACTTCAGCGTCTCCTTTTCCGACAACCCGCCACGCGTGAGCGAGTTCGGCGTCTGCTCATATTTATAAAGAGGGCACGGGACATGCATTCCCTTCTTGCCCGCCTTCTCCAAACGGATATACATGTCCTTGTCTTCGAAAACTTTGAGGGCTTCATCGAACCCGCCGACTTCCTCGATGTCATGCTTCCTGAACATGACGCCGGAGCCCTCTGCCGTGGTCGTTCTCCCTATAATCGATTCGTTCATGTCGACCCTATAATAGTCTGGCCAAATGAAAGACGCGTCCGGGTTTGACGATAGAATGTCGTAGAGAATGAGAATCGAATCCCGCAGGAACCAGTCGTTCGCGTCGAGGTAAACGACATAGACGCCGAGAGCCGCAGCTATACCCGTGTTCTTCGCCGCTGAGAGCCCCATGTTCTTTTCGTGATCTATGACCCGCAGGCGCCTATCCGGGAACAATTGGAGCAGTGTGCCCAGCACCTTTCGCGTCCCATCGGTGGAGCCATCATTCACCACGATTATCTCGAAGTCCTCGGGTTTGAAGTTCTGCTCGATGGCGGACTTCACGGCACGAGCGATTTTCGTCTCCTCGTTATAGGCGCAGATGAGTATGGAAACTTTCGTGGACATCGCCTACTGGTACGCCGCGCTTTCGCCGTGACTCTGCGCCTTCGGCTTGGCCGGTCTGAGATGCTGGATTTTAGACGCGTCTTTCAACTGCTCGCGTCTATCAAGGATTTTTGCACGCTGGTCTTTGAGGATTTCGACGAGCTGATCAATCTCTTCCAACGACATGGTTATCGTGACTTCGGATTCAAGGATTACGCTCGGAGGCACGCGCATGGTCTTCGTCCCAAACGTGACGGCTGCACCGTTCTGGTCCGAAATGGCGAACACCGTCTGCCCAGGCACAATCTTGTACGTCGACGATACCGAATACACAACGGCCAATTGCTGCGGTTCTTCTCCCATGTTCACACGATCCCGTTCTTTTTTATATGCTTCACAAAAGATTTCACATCGTTGAAGAACCGCGTCGCCGGATTCGGCCCGCCCTGCATCACCATCGCGGCCAGCCATGTATTACACATGTGGAACGGTACTTTGTGGATGATGTAGACCGGTTTGCCGATCTGCCACGCATGGAAGATTTCCGCAATCGTTCCTGCCGCGTGGGACAGATACGGCAGATGGACCAGGACCGCAGAACATTTCTCCACGGACCTCAGGTCCTTCTTCATCATCGCTTCGGCTTCTCTGTAGAATGTAGGAAGGTCGCCGTCTTTGCGCAGCTTCCTCATGTATTCCACGTAGTCTTTATTCTCTCCCTGTGTCGGATCGACGACACCGTATCCTATCGCAAGCAAGGCTCGCGCGGCCCTGCGCCGCCACGGGCGGCCTCCGTCGGCCCGCATATCAATTGGGCCCGCGAGGTAAAAAGTGCCGCCTACCATTTCTCGCCACCGACCGAATAGACGGTCCCT
>C687J35021_10001979_pt1 | contig 14877 bp, 13 predicted proteins | sample RifCSPhighO2_12_FD_35021 | JGI IMG/M metagenome (IMG submission 35021)
TGACTGTGACTGTGACTGCTGTTGCGGCTGAAATTGGTACGCTGGTGGTACATTCCCGTATGCAGGTTCACCGCTCACGTAACCATATCCCTGTTGCGGCTGTTGCGTTGGCCTTGGCGATTGGCGTTGCAGTATCTGTTGAAGCTGCTGCGGTTCAACGTTACGAATCATCGGCATCTGGAAACCGGGTTGCCGTTGCGCAGGCAGTTGCATCGTCTGATAGGCATTGTCCTCCGCGCGGGCCAATTGTTCCCTATAGAGGTCTTCATCATTCCACGGCCCCTGTCGAGCCAACTCTTCGTTCTGCCGCCGAATTCTTTCCTCTTCGGTCACTTGCTCCGGAGATTGCCTTGGTCCCTGAATTCCCCGTTGTAGATGCAGTTCCGGTTCCCTATAAGGGTTTTCGTCATTCCACGGAACCATCCCGCCTTCCTCCATTCCATTGACGCCGATCTTCTTCCCGGCCGCCTTCCATAAAGCAACCGCGCGCGCCCGGTGCTTCGGATCAGTGGGAATGACAAATTCGGGATGCTTCTTCGACCCCTCGCCGACGATAACCGTAGGCTGGTTCGTGATCATGCCGCCACGGGCATAACCAGTGTACCCTGGAGAGAAGTAGTCGTATTGCGCCTGCAATATTGCCGGGTCGTAGTAATTATCTCCGAGAGGCGGCTCTTGGGTTTGGTATCCGTCGTAGTAATCGCCGCCTGTATACCCTGGAGAGAAGTAGTCGTACTGTTCCTGCAACATTGCCGGGTCGTAGTAATCTGGCCATCCACCCACATAGTTCCCACTATCGCCAACAGCATTCCCGCCTGACGTACCACCGCCGCCATAGCCGCCCGACATGGCTAATTGATTCTGGTAGTCANANCGNTGCTTGCCGTTGATTCTGGTAATTTCGGTAGGCCTGCTGTTGCTGCAATATGGCAGCATCGTATTGCGTCTGGTTGATCTGGTTTGCCGCCCGCTGCTGTTGCAAAAGTTGCTGTTGCTGGGCATAATTTCTTGCCGCGGCTTGCTGCTGGCCCTGTTGCTGCGCGATCGCCGCATATTGACCAGCGTTCGGGTAGGGCGCCTGGATCGTGTTCATCCAGTTCAACTTTTGCATCTGCTGGTTTGTCTGGGATGTATCGGCCTGGCCGAGATATCCGGCCCGTGTCTGGGCAATTTGATTCGCGAGGTTGTTTTGCGCTAGATCGTAGGTTTGCGTGTTTCCACGGCGTACGGCATCAACCACGGTCGTGTTTCCCAGCCCACGGGAAATGAGGTTTTGCGTCGAGGCCCCCTGCTGTTTGGCGTACTGGTTCGCGAGCAATTGCTGCTGATCGGAACCGATCCCAGAAATCAGCCCCTGGATCCCGGCCTGCCTCTCGCCACTTCTCGCCGCACCTTCCTGGTATCCAGCGAGGATGTCACTGTAGAGCTTTTGATTCTGCGCCAGAGCCGAGGCGTAAGCGTTGTTGTACGCCATGCCAAGGCCCGTATCGCCGATGGTATTGCCGTATTGATCGAGTAACATTCCTGATCCTCCACCTATGGCAGACCAGCCGCCTGCACCGCTTGTACCTGGATACTGACCGATTCCGTTTTTCCAAGAAAATCCGGTTTTGAATAATGCGTCCCTTCCTGGACCGGCATGATCCAATCCCCATTTAGTAAACGACGGTTTTTGTTGTCGAAGCCAGTCAGAAGCTTGCTGAGCTGCTGTCCGACCACCACCACCGCCACCGCCACCGTCACCGCCGAATCCGCTCCTATTGCCGCCCCCCCCGCCACCCACGCCAGAGCCGCCGCCCCCCGATCCGGCTCCGTTCATGTTCCCTGTTATATCTGAATTCGCGTTGTCAAGATACCTCTGATACTCCTCTCCTGATCTGTCGAGCCGATCCGTCCATTCCTGCTCAAATGTTGGGCCAACCTGTACGCCCTGGTCATCATCCGGGCCGACCGCCGTGCCGATGGAAACCCCTGGAACTGTGGAGTCACCGACTGGAGATGTGGGCGGGCCAAGGGATTGACTCGGCTTTGTGACAGTATCTAGACTCAACAGCCTTTGATAAATCTTTTCCGAATAATCATCACTATCCACGATACTTTTATCGTCGCCACCACGGTAGTAAGAGCCATTTATAAAATACCTTGCTTCTGGGTCGTCTCCTTTGTGGCCAAATGCCAACTTCATCCATTCGTTTATCGTTCCCATCATTGCCCCCTCTGGCGAACCTTGCCGGTTCCTTCGAGAACGGCCCGCATCTGTTCCATTGCCCATCGGTCCGTGGACGCGATCTTTATGAAAATCGTGTGGCCCGCGCGACGGATATACTCAGAGTAATTCCGTGCTGCCGCGAATGTCCCTGTAAATGTCGCCGCCGCGCTGACCGCTTCCTGCGCCGTGCGCCCGACGTGGACCGTGAACGTCACGTCTTCCGCGTCCGCGTCCATGATAGCCTGCAACTCCTGAAGCATCAATTCATTCTGATCGGCTGTCAGGAGAGGCGGGAACATCACGTAGCTCTCGATATTCGTTCCATCGTCCCTTGTTGCTGCCTGGTCGAAGAACCGGAGGTATCCGTCCCATGATCCAAGAAGGATTACGCGATCATCAGGATCATCGCCGTCGAAGACGTGAAGGACTTTTGGATTGTGATCGGTGTTCCCAAACTCAACAGGCCACCATGCGTTTGTTCTTGCTTCCCAGATATAGTGTGTCGTGGTATCCGTCGAGTCGAGCGGGGTGATAAGCAAGCAGAGCCATTGCCGACGCTCATCATAAGTCATCCTAATGATGGACGTGTTCATGTTGATGTTTTCAAGACGCCGAGCGATTTGCTGACTTATCCGAACTGGTTTGCTGCCCTTGGACATCTGATAGACGCCACCGCGAGAACCAAAGAAGTAAATCGTCCCATCAGGACCGCCTTTGCAAATCGGCCTCCCCCAGGCGCATCCCATTGAATCAGTAACTTGGTCGATCTGCCCTCCAGCCATCGGGTCACCTTGCAGAACCCAGATGGTATGATCTCCACCAATAAACAGCATATCGTCGCTGTAAGGATAAATGCAATTGATGGTATCTCCGACCAGTCCGGCCGGCGAGTTGTTGCCAGCAACCGCCATCGTCGGAGGCAAATCAACTGCCGCGTAATCCCAATCGAAAGGATCGCCAACCGCCGACATAAACCAGTTTTGCGAATCGTAAATCAACCCAGCCAAAACAATCCGTCCCCTCCAAGGACAAATTAACCTAGCCCGGATGTTTGCCGAGTCTCTTGGCATAGCCCCCGCTGTTGCCACCCACGCCTTGACGGTATCGGAAATCGAATCGTAATAGCGGTAGGCTGTTCCGTCTGCATAGAACATACTACCGCCGTTCTGCGCACTAAACACAACATGAGCCAAGGTCGATAATGCCGCCGATCCTCCAGCAATCGCAGTTGAGCCTGAGCTTGTGAATTTTCTGATTTCCCCATTGCTCACAACAAGAGGCGTGATTCGCCTGGAATTGAGCATAGACGTACCAACAAGACCGACCCCGCGATTTACAGATGACCCATTATGATCTGCATTTGCAAACGTAGTTGGTCCCCACTCTGCCGCAAGTCCTGTATTCAGACGCATGATGTCCAAGCTGGCGTCTGATGAACCCCACAAAATAAACTCACCCAAGCCATCACAAAATATATGGTCAAAGAATTTGCTGCCAGCAGTTGACGTTGTACTAACCGTACCATCAGTTAAAAGGTAAGTCCTGATGTAAGGTGTGGCTGTATTAGTCGTGACAACTCTTGCGCCTACTGAATCAAACGCAATGCCAATTGTCGTTGTAATAGTAACGGACCACGCAACTGTTCCATCAGAGGAAATTTTTCTTATCTTGTCAGAGTTTATTTCGTAAAAGAATGAGGTACTATCAGATTCGACACCTGTATGCGATGCAATTGAAACCGACGCCTCGGACGCTGACGCTGAAAGTGTTCCGTCAGTCGTATTGATAATGTAGAAAGTCCATGTTGTTCCATTTTCTGAATCAACTCCAAGTAGCGTTCCAACAGACCCAAGGCAGTTATGCGAATTAGAGGAGAACTGCATATCAGAAAAATCAGTTGTACTTTTCCAGTATGTTCCTCCGTAAATAGACCCATCAAAAACTGATATTTTGTAAATTCTTGCCACTGGTGACGATGAGTGCTTTATCGCAACGTAAAGGTAGTCGCCTATTACCACCATGCCAACAACGGCCCTTGCCGAAGATGACGTTGAAATCCCTGTTGTAACCCACGCCTCAACACCAGTTGCACTAACCTTGTAAATTTTGGCCGTTCCAGCCGTCCACATCGCCACGTACACATTATTATCACCATCCCAACAACTGCATTGCATTCGATAACTACTCAACACCCCCCCATTTGCAATTTCGGCGCCCGCTGACGACACTATCCCGAATCCGTTACTGGTTCCTTTAGAGTACACAAACTGCCCAATGGCTACTGAGGAAACGACACTACTTGTGATAAGGTGGTTGATGTCCTGGATGCTGTAAGACCCTACAGCCTTCACCGACATGTATTTCGACAACCCCTCCCGCACCCCCCCGCGTGCGCGATCGGTTACAGGATCAAAACCAACAACATTCAGAGCGCTCGGAGTAGTATCTTTCCTTTGCATCTGGAAAGCACGCGATTCATCCAGACCGGCAAGCGGAAAGTTTATGCTGAGCTGTTTTTCACCAGAGGGTTGTTGGCGACGAGGCATAGAGTACCTCATTCTTCGAGAAAGGCGTAAAGAGCGTTGAAAGTCGCCGTACCTGTTGTCTGGTCACTCGTCAATTCAAGTTTCTCGAACGCCCTGGGCGCAAGGATGATATGACCCGGCGTATTGTTTGCCGGCGAAAGGATGGCAACGTCACTCATCAAAGCTGTCCCTGCCCCAATCACGTAGTCTTCGATTCGCGCCGCGACCGGCGTGATCGTATCGCAAAATCGCTCCGTGTCCAGGACCGCCGCTGCTGCGATCCCAACAGCCGTGCTTGCGGTGCAAACAAACTCTCCGATGATCGTTGGAAACCAAAGTGTCGTTGACCCAGCCAAAAGACACTGATGCCAACCGATGAGCCGCATCGAAGAAACGTCATCATCTGCCCCCAGCAGAATCGGCCAAATCTTGAGCAGCTTAGGAACAATACTCATTTTCGCGAGATCGAGAATGCCATCACCCGAAGGCTCGGTGATCGTGGGAATCTTCGACGCGAACCCAGACGCGTTCTCATTTGTCGCTCGCCACCTTCGGACGGCTCGTACCAACTGGTTCATCGGTTCGCTCCAAAAGAAAAGCCGTCGAGCCGCTTACTCGACTCGACGGCCCCAAGGAAACCGCCCCGTAATCCTCAACCGCCTTGGCAGGATATTGACTTCGGCGCGAAGTCTCGGTTGTCGATCCGGGTACGGAGATCAAACAGGATTCAGTTTCGCCTCGATAGCTTCGAGTCTTGCCAGCAGATTGGCGTTTTCCGCCCGAAGATGCTTGGCCGAGGCCACGGCTAGCCAGGCCACGTCACGGGCCGCGATGCCCTTGCGTCCTGGCATGGCAATTTCATCAGGGACATACTCGGCAATGCCGCCGTAACGAGTGCCGCCGCCGTCCGAGGAGTCCTTGTAGCGGAACTTCTTGATCTTCACTTCGTCCAGTACAGCTACGACATCATCGAGATCGGCGTCAATGATGCCTTCTTTGGCATCTTCCCCTGAGGTGTCGGTCCAAGCGCCCGCCGCCGTGCAGAAACACCCCGCCGTACCGGTCGAAATGATGTGGTTCGTGGTGATTGTCACCGAAGCCCCGGCGACTGGCGTGCCGACATGGAGCGCTGACACCCGGTCAACCGTCACGGCGCCGCCCGACTGGTCCACGGTCGGAGCGTCGATAAACACTTGCATGCCGAGGTTTTCGGTGGTTACTTGGGTCGTTCCGGCCAATGTCACTGTCTTTGCCGGGATCGAAACTACCCGAAGTCTTGAAGTCGCTCCGTCCGGAAGCGTCTGGGACGCCGGCCCCTGGATAATCACGTTCTGAACTGTGACCGTGTTTCTGGTGTCGAGCGCAACAAACGCCGTTGTTCCGTCATTGATTTCCAACGCTGCCGCCGTGTTCGCCGGCGTTACCACGTCCAGAGCCGCCGAAAACTCCAGATTGCCGTCAAGTCGAGTCACGCCGGCATCGACCCAAAGCGCATAATTCGATGATCCCTCGGTCGGAGCATCCACGATACGCAGCGTGCAGGCTGCTGTCGTTGTGCCTGTGGATGTAATGTTTGGTTCGTGAATGTTCAGGGATGCTACGACGGGAGCTGTCCCGGCCGGAACTGTGATTGCCCCGCCCGTCGCGAGAATTTGGGCGTGAAAGTAGGACTGGTTCGCCGTCGCCGTTCGAGTTTGCGGCAGTACCGCGAAACTGGCCTGTGGATTGGTAGGAACCGAGGCCGCCCCGACAACCACATCGCCATCGAAGCGAGAAGCGCCGGCATCCACCCACAAGGAAAAGTTATCAGTGCCTTCGGTTGGAGCGTCGGCAATCCGAACCGTGGCGCCCACGGTAACGGTTCCGGTCGCGGTGATGTTCGGCTCGGCGACGTTCAACGAAGCGACAATGGGAGCGGTTCCCGTGGGGATCGTTGTCGCGCCGCCCGGAAGCAGAGTGGCGTGATAGTACGATTGATCCGCCGTTACACCGGTCGCGTTGGCCGGAGGAAGCAAGGCTACCGTCGCCTGCGGGTTGGTGGGGACCGCAGCGCCGATAGCCAGTTGCCCGTTGAGGAGACCGCTCCCGTCGATATTCAGGAAGTTCGCGTTGGCGTTTGACTCGACACGGATATCCATGTCGTTTGAATCTTCGTTGAAAACAACTGACGTCGTACTGGCCGAAAAAACACCGTCATCCGTGATGGAAATCGCGTTGAATTCGGAAGATGTTGACGTACCGTCGTTAACGTACACCACGGCCCCGGCCGTACCGTCAGTGTGCAGGAAAATACACCCAGGAGCATAGCCGGTTGATGCGTCTGCGGGAACCGTTAACCCTTCGGCAAGCAAAGCTCCACGCGAAGGGTGCTTGATGAGTATTCCCTTTGGGTCGTTAAACCCGATTTTGATTTGTCCAGACATCGTTGACCCCTTACGTATACCGGACCCCATTTATCACAAGGCCGCCGCCTTCATTGTTCAAACCGTGGCCGTTCCAAATGTCGTTGCCCAGGTCGTCGCTTCGATCCCCGTTGTAGCCCATCGAGGTCGGATTCTTCCGTTGATCCGAGGAGATTGACTTTTTCAGAAGCATCTCGGCTTTCTGATTATGGACGCCAAGCTGATTGTCCCGGCGAAGCTCGGCAACAGCCAAGCAACATTCCAGGATCGTTTCATGATGGTCCACCCCTCCCAGGGCAAACGGTTGTGTCACGTCGAGGAGGTAATTCGGCGTGAAGAAGTACGGAAAGACCAGCGTGTAATCCTGATCCGCTTCCGGGAAGACAACCAGCTCATCCTTTTGCATCTTCCCAGGAGTCAGCGTCTTTACTGGCCGCATCGCAAGCATTGTTGGCGATCCCGTCGTTTGGGTCTCAGCCAGCGCCCGCACCACTTTTGCCGGATTGCCGAAGTAGAGACTTCTCACAAATGTCTCTGACTCATCCTTGACATCGACCTTTGCCCCGCCATTCACTCCGCCGTAGTCATCTGGCAGCGAAGCAATCGTGTTTCCTTCGAGAAGGGTCACATTTGCGAACGGCTGCATGAAGGACCAGGGATGCGCGTAGTAGAAAGTCCGAAGCCCAGAGGCTACATCCATGCGAATCAAGGTCAACTGCCGCGTTGTCCAGGCCGAATCCCCGGCATCCTCGCCACGTCCCCAGCCCATGAAGTCGCCAACTTCGCTTTCGTAGTCGGCTTTTTTCAGAGCAAGTGTCGAGTTCATCTTGGCCCCTTACGAATTGGCCAGTTGGAAGCACTTGACCCAATCGATATCGAACGTGCCACCCGCCGCCGCCGTGTTCATCATGGCAAAGACCGGCGTCATGAAACCCGTTGGGAAAGCCTGCGCTGCCGTGGCGTTGGCAACATCTTCGCTCGAAAGGAACGTCGGCAGCTCGAGGTTGTTGACAAAGAACCGGATCAGCGCCCGGCGAATCGTGCCAGCCGTCTGCCTGGCCGTTGCCGAGGAAACTCTCTTAAGCGGACCATCGGGATCGAAGCGGAAGCCCAGTTTCACGAATCCGCCCGCTGTCAGCACATCATTCCCTGTGGAACCCATGAGTGTTGTGCAGTTTGTCGGGTAGTTGATCGTGCCGGCCGCTAGGTTGAAGGCCACCGCAACTTCGGTCGGACCGCCGCGGGTTGCCGTGTTACTGTTCGAGTGAAATCCGAGAAAACTCGGAGTCGTGGAAAGCGTGTCGTCGGTGGTTGTAATTGGGATCGCCGAGGCAGGCAAGCCAGATGACAACTCCGGCGTCATCAAACCAGCGAAAACGTCGATTTTGTCTGTGGTGATCGTGGATCGAGCAACGCGGCATTCGTACCAGAGCTTCCGGTTGAGCGCCAGCGTAGAGGTCGTGACCAACCGGAATGAACCGGTCGAAGAATAGATTGCCAGCCCTTCGTTGTCGCCATCGGCCTGAAGTTGGACAACACCGCCTTCCTTTTGTGCGTCAGTGATGGTTGCTCCGGCGTAGCCATAGGCTGACCATTGACCAATCGATTCCGTGTACGCGGAGGACATAACGGCGTTGCCGACCATAGTCATATCGTCCTCGAACTTCATGCCGACGCCGAGACTGTCACGAATCGAAGCTTGCGGGCAATCGTACCAGATGGCCGCTGATTCCCCTCGCCCGGTATCGACGGCATCCGTGCGCCCCATCGGAAGCGTGTTGACAGACCCGCCAGCGATCGGGCGAATTGGCCCGTAGGCCTTTTCGTAGGCGAGCATTTCGTTATACTCCGCAATGTCCTTGGCATCCTGGCATTCGATGGCCTTTCGGATTGCCCGGCGCGCCCGCTTGGAAAGTGTCTTGCACGTCGGCTTGAACATATCGAACATGGCTGATCTCCAATGAATCTTGATGCCCAACTATTCGGAATTTCCGAATAGTTCAAACCGATCACGGGTATGTGACGCCAGTCGAACCCACTCCGAGGTTTCGGCGGTTCAGACAGATGAAATTCATGTACGTGTCCTTGAACACGGTGATCTGGTTGCGTTGGCCTGGGTACGGCTTGAGGATGGTTTTTTTCTGCCACCACTTCGACTTGACCATGATTTTGAAGCTGTCCCAATCGATCTGGTAGATCGGGTTCGTGGTATCGCGGTCAAGTTCTGGGACGTACTCGATGGCCGCGCGCCGAAACATCGCCATGCCATCGTTCTTTGCGACGTCGGTTCCCAGGTTGTCGTTTCGGGAGTCGAGGACGTTTTCGAACACCTGCACGTTGTCGTAATTCGTGTAGTAGTTCCGGCGATTGCTGCTATCGGCTAATCCCGGGACCGGAACGGACGGTTTGAAGAACGTCTTGACCGCCATCTCGCGCATCTTCTGAATGGCATCGTCAAGTGAGATATTCGTGAACGCGAAGGTGTAATTGTTCCACCGAGGCCATGTCGTGGGTGACAAGCCGGCAACATCGTCGTAGCCCGTGGGGATGCCGCCATTGAAGCCTTCGGTCGCGTTTTTGTGACACCAGTACGGTAGGGAGCGAAAGCCGTTGGTATCGGTCGCTGGCGTGAAAGCCCAGAAGTCCGTTTCGATACCTTCAATGAAATCGGCATCGGCGCCGTCTTCCTTGGCCTTGACCAGATCGATGATCTGGAGAGGGCCTCCGTTGAAATCGACGAATTCTTCGATGAAGGAATACGACGTCTGGATTTTGCGGAAGTTGTTGGTTGCCGACACGAAGTCGTCGGTCATGCCAGACACGTCCGGCGAGGATGCCGTGATGTGCTGGTAGGAATTCGACGTCCCCATGCGAACCTTGAAATTGAACGTCAAGCCAGCCGTGTCCGTGGCCTCCATCCTGGATTTTTTGATAAGTTGTTTGGCTGCGGGACAGTCCGTCCGGTCCGTGATGAGGTTCGTATAGGACTTGCGCTTGAAGTTGGTGATCGTGAGGGTTGCCAAATCACCAAAATTTTCAGGATTCATACCCATGTCGAATTCCCTTTATGTAGGACGGTTCCGGTTCAGTCCGGGATGCCGTCGAAGTCTTCTTTGGGATTGGACCCGTTAAATACGATGTTTCGTTCGCGATAGGCGTCCTGCACGATTTTCTCAAGGGTCTCGTCGCGTTTGGACTTCGACCCGCCAGCCTTGCCCATGCCGCCACGATCCCATTCTTCCGCCGTTGGTTGCTTGGTCTTGCCAGGCTTGCCAGCGATCGGATCGTAGACGTTTTCCTTGGGCGCGGTTTTGACCGCTGCAATAACCTTCTTGTAAATCCGGGCCGCTGTTGCCTTGTACTTCCGCTTGGCTACGGACGGTGCATCGTTGGCCATGTCGATGCCGGCGAGTTTGTAAACGTCAACACGGCTCGCCTTTTCGTCGGAGTCTGCCATTTGCCGGAGTGGACCTTTGCCAAGAAACGGCTCGTAGTCAGGTCCGAGTTCTTCAATGGCTTCTTCGATGGCTGATTCAGTGGTTACGGCCTGGCGATGTGCATCACGCTGCTCGATCTGCTCGATTCGCTTATTCGTGCCTTCGAGTTGCTTGATTTTTTGGGATTGCCTGCGGAGGAGGTTAACCAGTTTCTTGTCGGCCCCAACCTCTTCATCGAGGTATTTGATTGCCGCATCGTCATCCTCTTCCTGGACAACGGGCTGAACGGGATTCGGCAGAGCAGGGGCGCGCGTCGCAAGCTGCATCACGACATTGAATAACGCATCTGTGGACACGCCATCGATGTGCCGCTCGTCGATACCGAGATTGCGCGCGGCTTCGACGAGGGCAGGAGGATGAGTTTGCCTGGACGTGACGGGTTCCGGTTGATTTTCCGGGGAAGGTTTGACGGGGGTTGATTCTGTTTCCGGTGTGGTTTTTTCGGCAACAGTTTCGGCGGGAGTTTCGGGAACGTCATCCAAGAACGAAAGATCACCTTCGTCCACGGCAGTTTCTGGGGCAACTTCGGGAGTTGGAGCAGATAGGTTAGCTATCTGGATTTTTGTCGTATCCGTCTCAATAGCCATTGCAACATTTGCCTATCTCCTGCCAAGAGATGTTGATGCGATGTTACAGTCATCGATCATTACTGTCAAGTGGCGCGTCAATCAAAAACCGCAAAGACGTAGTTTCCGGTTCCCCCACTGTAGTTCCCGATCACAACAGAATCGATGTCCGTTAACGTCGGCTCGGTGCCGCCTGTAATAATTGTTGTGTCTGCCGCGGCTAGCATGGAATCATAGGTGAGAGTGAACGGAACCTTGGCGAGAACCTTGAAAATGACGTTGGTCGTTGAGCCGATGATCTGGATGTACATGTCCACGTCGGCCCAAAAGAAAAGATAATCCCAATCTGCCGGCTTGTCGTTGTCATCATCCCAGACCGTCACAACGGTTGCCGTGGCCAGCGATCCAATCATGTCATGAATGACACCATCCACCGTGATACTAACCACATCTGCCGCGTCATTCGCAGCCGCGCCTTGCTTGGCGGCAACCGTGCGTCCCTGGCTGGACATGGTGAGATTGTTCAGGATATCAACGGTTGTGGACATAAAATCACCTGCACTTCACCATGACGTTCGTATTCCGCATTTCCACGCGAACCGAAATGAACATGGAGTGACAATTTGAATTTCGACTGTTCCGCATCATGGAGTAATCCTTATGAAATCATTCATCAGAAATCCTCTCGGTTTCGGAAGAATTTTCTCGGTATGAGTACAAAACACAGAATCAACTCCCCATGTTCCGCGCCAGCCGCATTCATCCCATCGGTATAGACCGAACCCCATCTGACCAGATTTCCGTTGTTCCCAAGATAACAGAATTGCTCCATCACGCAAGAACTTTCCGTCTGCTGTCCATATTGGACCGTCCAAACGGATGACCCCTCTCTGAATAGTTAACGTACCGTAATTGGTCTGCCACGATGACTTGGCAAGCTGATCTTTTTCAGGAATAGGATGTACACGAACAAACAGAAGTACAAGGATTAATAAGCACCCCATCTGATTCATCGATGTATTCCTCACAGCCCGATCAGTTTTGCCAACAATGCCAAAAGAATGGTGAGTATCTTGTCTAGAACAGGACGCGGCCTAGCTACATCACCAGCGTCAGCCTCGATTGTCTCGCAGCAATTTTCTAGTTCTGCGCATAATTCCTCTTGAGTGGAATTGTCAAGGATTTCCTTGTCAATTGCCATCATTGGTCGCGGGCCTTGCATGCCTTGCAAAATCATCGTCAGAATTTGCAGGGTCAACGCAACCGAAGTTGACCAGTCGCCATCTCGTACTGCTGCAATCAGGGATTTCACTTTTACGATTAGGTCCATTGTCTTTCTCCTTTTCTGTAAATTTACTATTCACATTCATTCTAAACTGAGTCCGTTGCCAAATTGTACCGTCTGCCCTGCCTCTAAATGGTGATACGGATCAGAAAAAACCCCATCGCCACCTGGGATTGCCGCGCCGCCATAGACCGCGATACCCGTCTGTGAGTGACATGACTCGCAGGCAGATCGCTTTGGTGGTAAGTAACCGGCTGGTCTGTGTGCCGCGTTGCGGTAGGCGACATACCGATCCCACTTCCCACCCCTCTTCTCGGCGATGCGGGCCTCGAAGACCTCGCCTGCATCGTTCTGTAGCACATCGGCAAACGTAGTCCCATTTGGATATTCCCTATACCACGTCACGGCATCAACATCAGAATACGGAGACTGCCTGGCGAGAAACACCCTCGGTCTGTGCTGTGAGCGAAAAAGAGCGCTGGTCCATCCACGGACGCCGAGTAGACCACCAGGAACGTTCCATCTTTCTTCGACCAACGACCTATCAGCTGGCGCAATGTAGCCAGTCACTCTCCGGAACGTAACCTGCGTTTTTGTGGCCGATTGATATTGTTCGAGCGCCGCGAGGTATTCGGCCAACTCCGGGGCAACCCTCCGCAAACTGCGGATTGCTTCATCAGCGTCAGCAGTTAGCCGAGCGGACTGTTTGCCGGAAGAGCCGTTCCTGCCGAAAGGGGCCGCCTGTCGGCTCACCCCCTTCACTGCTCGCAATATCTCGCTGTCGCTAGCGCCGGCGCCAAGCGTAGTAACGTACTCAAGGATGCCGCCAACTGGCCTGCTAACCACAATACCGGCAGTGATCGATCCCTCTGCGAACTCGAGCGCCTTTGTTTTGACTGTCACGCATCCAGACACATTTCGATAGTCCGAGTTAACAAAGGCAATTAGTGGCTTGTTGGTTTCGATGGCATCGGCATAGGCATCGGCGTAAGTCCTCGCCGGCTCCACGAGCGGCGGACTCTGGAGAGGTAACGGGGCTTGGGGCGGAACAAATAGCAAAATTGCGATAAATAACCCGTACATGTGAAAGTCCTCCGTGTTAGTTTGCCATCGGGACTCTTGGGATCACGATCCCATCCGGGACCGCCCGGCTACCCTCCAGACGGTAGAGTCCCTTATTCCCGGTACCTTCTCCCCAGCTATTGTCACAGTCTACGACCAATGGGTCCACACTGACCAATCGGCAACCACACATTGAATGGGAGATGTGGTTGTAGTCGAGCACTGGCGGCAACCCCAACAGGAACGCCGTTAACATGATGCGCTTGTTCTGATCGCGGCTTTGCGTGCCGTCCCACCATTCAGTTACCCTATGCTTGGCAGCATCATTGCGCGTTTCTTCGGTATCGTAGTTCCTGCGGTACTCAGGGCAGAACCGCAGTTCCGGCACGCCCTTTTCGGCAATGAAGTCTAGAGACGCCGCGCCCCAACCGCCACGGTCACGCCATCCATTGATGATCCCGGCAACGTACCATGCTGACAGGGCCACCGGAGTTGCGTTCATCAGCGCCCGGAGGTACATCACGGCTTTGGTAGTCGAGAACGCCCAGCACAGGCCAAGACCGTCCTGGTTCATCGACTTCAAGACATCGTAGTTTGCCTCGCGAATATCGTAGAGGGACGCCTTCGCATCTTGCTGGTCCTTCAATCGGCTGGTCCACTCATTTTCAGGCAACAACATGGCCTCGCTGAACACCGGTGCGATACTCAGGTAGCCGGGCGGGTAGGCCGCATAGTTCCTCTGCACGAGGCCCCGCGACATATGCACCCCACCAATTATGGACATTTCATCGATGTTGTCTTCAGTTAAAATTGGAATCTCACTCATTTTTCACCGTACTTTCTGAGTAGGGCCATCATAGCGGAAACATCTTCCGGCAATGGCCCCTCGAACCCAGCGACACCGTTTGATACTATCACCCAGGGCAAAGTAGTCCTGGGTCGCTTCACGGCATCTTGCCACGTTTTCGATTCGCCGGAAAAGTCTGCGTCTTTGTCGGTGATATACCACCCACGTTTCGCTCCGTCTGGTGTCGGGATGCACTTCGAATTGAGATAGTCCCTGACCTCCTTGCCGGTCAAGATTGCCTGCTGCTTCGATGGGAGCGCCGCCTCGCTCTCGTAGATCACCATCACCCGGAACCCGGCCAGTGGGATCGGGGCCGGCGGCTGCGGGGGGTCCGGTGGCTTCGGTGGTATCGGCGGTGGTTGTGGCTTGATCTTCTCCAACTCGGCAAGCCTGGCGTCAACTCTCGCAGCAGCAGCATCTGCCCTAGCGATGTACGCTTTAAGTCCTGCCTGTACTGCATCGATATCAGCTCTTAGATCGGCGA
>C687J35021_10001983_pt1 | contig 14859 bp, 9 predicted proteins | sample RifCSPhighO2_12_FD_35021 | JGI IMG/M metagenome (IMG submission 35021)
GCGCATTCACCCAGCCAAGGTCGCCGGTCTGCTCGAAGCTCTGCCCCCCGTCGAGCGGCGCGCAGCCTGGAGCATGCTCGAGACCGAGCGCACCGGCAAAGTGCTGACCTACCTGCACGACGAAATCCGTGGCGCACTGGCGCTGGAACTGGACCTGGAAGACCTGATCGCCTCGGCCGAGCAGCTGGAGCTGGATGATCGCGTCGACCTTATCCAGACCCTGCCCGGCGAACTCGGCAGCAAACTGCTGCATGCCAGCAACGCGGCGCAGCGCCAACAACTCGAGTCGATGCTGAGTTACCCCGAGAACTCGGCCGGCGGCCTGATGAACGCCGACCCGATCCTGGTCCGCGCCGACGTCAAGGCCAGCACAGTGCTGCGTTACCTGCGTCTACTGGAAAAGCTGCCGCCGCAAACCGACATGCTGATGGTGGTCGACCGCAAGGGCCATTACCAGGGCGCCTTGCGCCTGAGCGAACTGGTCACGGCTGATCTCGGCCAGCGCGTAAGCGATTTAATGCATCACGACATCGCCGGTATCGCCGTCACCACCAGCAGCAGCGAAGTCGCCCGGTTGTTTCAGGACCACGACCTGCTCTCCGCACCCGTGGTCGATGAGCACAACCGGCTGCTCGGACGCATCACCGTGGACGATGTGATCGACCTGATTCGCGAAAACTCCGACCGCGCCCTGATGCACATGGCCGGCCTCGACGACGAGGCTGACATCTTCGCGCCAGTGCTGGTCAGCGCCCGACGCCGCGCCTTGTGGCTGGGCATCAATCTGGTCACGGCCTTCGGCGCCGCCTGGGTCATTGGCCTGTTTCAGGCAACCCTGGAGCAATTGGTAGCCCTCGCCGTACTGATGCCAATTGTGGCCAGCATGGGCGGTATCGCCGGCAGCCAAACCCTGACCCTGGTCATTCGCGGCCTGGCGCTGGGTCAGGTGCAGAAGGGCAACATTCGCATCCTGCTCAACCGCGAACTGGGTATTTCCATACTCAACGGTATTCTCTGGTCGGTGGTAATAGCCCTGCTGGCGGTCGCGTGGTTTGGCAACTGGGGGATTGGCGCAGTGCTCGGCGCGGCCATCCTGCTCAACCTGCTCTGCGCCACATTGTCCGGCTGGGGCATTCCACTAGTGCTGCACCGCATGGGGATTGACCCGGCGCTGGCCGGTAGCGTGATTCTGACGACGGTGACCGACGTTATCGGCTTCTTTGCCTTTCTAGGCCTGGCGACCCTGTTGCTGCTTTAATGCTCTCGGCTAACACTGCTTGCGGCAGGTGCTGTAGCAACGGGGCCAGACCCAAAACTGCCGCCAGGCAAACACCCCAACCAGCGGCGTGGCCACATTGCTCTGCACCGCCAGAGCCGAGCGGGAAAAACTCGCCGCCACCGTACCGACCACCCGCACGCCATAGGCTAGCTGTAGGCTGAGCTGGCAGAGTCGAAAAAAGCCTGAATGAGCGGGGACATGGCAGCTCCAGCCGACCGGCCCAGAGGCCCGGTCAGCACTCCAGCGTTAGGGCTTGGTCTTGCAGGTGCTGATACCCAGCAGCGGGTATACCGGACAGAAGCGAAACAGACCGGTGGCCAGCGGCACGATGCCTATCAGGCCCCATAGGCCGATCACACCACTCAGGCTCAAGCCAATCAGAATCAGACCCGCGGCAATGCGCAGGCTACGGTCAAGGGTGCCAACATTTGCTTTCATAGTGATCTCCCGATCATCAATTAGCCGCGCTGGCGTTCCAGCGCAGCAAACACAACCATTCCCACCAGCATGGCCGCCACAAACAGCAGCACCTGCCAGCGCCCGGTGAGCAGAATCGCCACGGCCGGCCCCGGACAAATACCCGCGATGCCCCAGCCAATGCCGAACAGCAGACTGCCGCCGATCAACCGGCGGTCCAGCTCACGCTTGACCGGCAACTGCATCGGCGCACCGAGCAAACTGCTGCGCTGCCACCGCGCCCAACTGAACGGCAGAAACGCCACGCCAATCGCCGCCGCCATCACCAGTGCCAACGAAGGATCCCAAGCGCCCGCCAAATCGAGAAAACCCAGTACCTTGGCCGGATTGGCCATACCTGCGCTAAGCAGGCCGATGCCGAAGATCACACCGGCGAGAAACGCCAACAGTTTGCGCATATTCAGCCCCCCAGCAGATGACGCAGGACAAACACCGTGGCGAACCCGGCGGCCATAAACGTCAGGGTTGCGGCCAGAGAACGTGGCGACAACCGCGACAGGCCGCAGACCCCATGCCCGCTGGTGCAACCGGCGCCATAGCGGGTGCCGATACCCACCAGCAAACCGGCAACCGTCAGCGCCAACCAACCGTTGTCGATCTGAATCTCCGGCAGGCTGCTAAACAGCTGCCAGAGCAGCGGCGCAAGCAGCACGCCGAGCAGAAAAAGCGCCTTCTCGCCACGGCCTTCACCACGCTCCAGTAGGCTGCCGAGCAGGCCGCTGATACCGGCCACCCGGCCATTTATTACGACGAACAGGCTGGCAGCCAGACCGATCAGCGCACCACCAGCCAGGGCACTCCAGGGCGTGAAGTTGTACCAATCGATGCTCATCAATGATCACCGGCACAGAACAGCTGATACAGGGTGTTAATCACTGCCAGTGCGGCCTGGCTGCTGATGCAGTAATAGATCTGCTTGCCCTCACGGCGGGTCGCCACCAACCCTTCACGGCGCAGCACCGCCAATTGCTGCGACAGGGTCGGCTGCTGAATACCGAGCAATACTTCCAGCTCGCTGACATTGCGCTCGCCCTGGGAGAGCTGGCACAGCAGCAGCAGTCGGTCCGGGTTGCTCAGGGCCTTGAGCAACTGCCCCGCCGCATCGGCATTGGCGCGCAGTTGCTGGATATCGATTGGCGGATGTTCAGGCGTCATGGCAAGCGTCTCATTTAAGATAAAAACAATCTATTCTTTTGTATATTGAATGACAAGCCCCGCCAACTACCACACGCATAAACGGCGAGCATAAAAAAACCCGGAACAGAGTCCGGGTTTCGTTTGCTGCTCAGGCTGGGCTGGATGCAACAGCTCAGCCAGCAACCACCACAATCAGAGCAGTGGCAGGGTGTAGCTGACGATCAGACGGTTCTGGTCGATGTCACGGCTGAAGTTGTTGCGCATGGTTGCGTTGCGCCACTTGATGCCGAGGTTCTTGAAGGTGCCTTCCTGAACCACGTATGCAATATCCATATTGCGTTCCCACTCTTTGCCCTCTGAACCTGCGCCGCGATCAATATTGTCGCCAGTCAGGTAGCGGGTCATAAAGGTCAGGCCAGGGATACCAATGGACGCGAAGTTAAAGTCGTAACGAGCCTGCCAGGAAGTTTCGTCCTTGGCTGCGAAGTTGCCAACCTGCACGTAGTTGACCAGGAAGGGGTCAACACTGTCGCCGATATAGGCAAAGCCGGTATCGCCGCTCATTTTCTGATAGCCCAGACCCAAGCTATGGCCACTGAGGGAGTAGGTGAACATGGCACCGAAGGCCTTGTTGTCTACGTTGCTAGAGCCATCATCGGTCGAGCGGGCGTAGCGCAGGTCGCTCTTGAACGACTGTTTGTCGGCGATCGGCAGCACATGCACCAGGTTGAAGGAGTGCTGTTTGTACAGATCTTCCAGGTTGCTGTAGTAGTAGCCGCCGGTCAGGTTGTCGGTCAGTTTGTAATTGCCGCCGGCAAAGATGAACTGATTGGCCTGGTTGGCACCGCTGACAGTGATGCCGCTATTGGTGAACGTATTCAGGCGCATGTCCTGATAGTCGGTGGAGTTGCGGTTGTTGACCTCATCCAGGTAGCCCACGTCGAGGGTCAAGCCATCAATATCCTTGGATACCAGGTTGGCCCCACGGAAGACCTGAGGCAGCAGACGGCTATCACTGGAACCAACAGCCTGGTTCTTCAACTGCAGAGCGCCAACCTTGAGCACGCTCTCGGACACCTTGGCTTTGGCCGTCAAACCCAGACCGCCGTAGTTGTCCTGGGAGCCGCCGGACAGATCCGGGTTGAGCAGACCGCTACCCGCAGTACCATCGCCAGAGTCCAGTTTGAAGCCGAAAGTGGCCAGCGCATCAACGCCGAAACCTACCGTGCCCTCGGTATAGCCCGACTCCATGCGCAGCAGGAAACCCTGGGCCCACTCTTCCTGCTTGGACTGACCTGCGTCCTCGCGGGAATCGCTGTTGTAATAGAAGTTACGCGCTTCGATGCTGGCTTTGCTGTCGCCAATAAAATCAGCATGCGCCACTTGGCTCAGGGACAAGCCCAGGGTGCTGGCAGCGACGGCCAGGGCAAGGGAGGTCTTTCTCATTATGTGTTCTCCAGGTGTGTGTGGGTTGCACATCGGCGCGGGTACTGTCTTCAGCCTATGAAGCGGCAGGCGCGCACCGAATTCGGGAAGTATTGCAGGCCAGGCAGGCGGGCAAGTGCCGCAGCCAGAACCGGCCGTGCAATATCGATAATCAGGTGAGCGCGTGAAGGCAGTCAGCGCGAACTGGGGAATGAGGACATAGCAGCGGACAAGTGCAGATCATGGCGCAGGTCTCTTCATTTTTTATTGTCGGCCATTGATTCTGGCCGTTATGCGCTGAGCCTTACGCAGATACTGTGCCAGCTGCCCGAATCGGCTCGCCAGGCTGTCTATTGCAAGGCGTTTCACGGTATTCAAACAAGAACGAGAGCATTTCCAACTAGAAGATAGGCGGTTTCTTGCCTATCGCAAACCTAGAAAAGGCGACTTTTCGCCAATCGACCTCGTCACCTGCACGCCAGCAGCCAGTGCGCGCGGTCAATCCACCACAACCTGGTTCTTACCTTGGCGTTTGGCGCGGTACATCGCGGCATCGGCGCGCGTATACAAGGCATCCAGGCTGGTGTCTTCAGGTCGCAGGCTGGTCAGGCCCTGGCTTAGGGTCACGCCGAAGGTTGTGCCCTCATGGTTGAAGCTCAGCCGGCGCACCTCACGCTGCAGGCGCTCGGCAATCTGCTCGGCCAACGCCGGCTCACAGCGTGGAAACAGCGCGGCAAACTCCTCACCGCCGATGCGCCCAAATAAATCACCACGGCGCAATGTGGCGACGCCGCTGTAGGCCAGGCGCTGTAGCACCTGATCACCCATCTGATGACCATAGCGGTCGTTAATCTGCTTGAAGTCGTCGAGGTCGAGCAGCAAAAACGCCAGCGGGCTGCCATATTCGCGGGCTTGCTCGAACTCGCGTTGGGCGCATTCGAAGAAGTGCCGGCGGTTGCTGCTCTGGGTTAGCACATCGGTGGTGGCCAGGCGGTGTAACTCGCCTTCGAGCTGTTTCTTCTCGGTGATGTCTTCGGCGATGCCGACGATGATATGCGGCTTGCCCGGCGAGCTTTCGCGGCTGACAAAGCACTTGTCGCTAAGCCAGCGCAGCTGGCCGTCGGCTCGGATGATGCGGTATTCGCGAGCCTCGACCGCGCCGGTTTCCAGCACCTGGGCGAAGCTTTCGGCAGCGTAATCGAGATCATCGGGGTAGATGCTGTTGCGCCACTCTTCAAAACCGCCCAGCAGCAACGCGGCGGAGCGGCCAAAGATCCGCTCGTAGGCGGGACTGACGTAGATCATCCGCTGATCATCCCAATCAAACGCCCAGAGCACCGCATTGACGCTGCCCAGCAAGGTGCTGAACAACTGCTCGCGCTCTTGCAGGCGCGCCACCTCGGCGCGGGTATGCAACAGCGCGAGGGTCAACTCTTCCTGTTCGAGCTGCTCTCTGCTGATTTCGTCCATAACAACCGCCATTGCATAGAGGTACCGAGCAAAGACAGCGGCAGGCGCCAGAAATTCAAACCGATCAGACTGGAGCGTGCGCCAAATTTAGTCTGAAAAGGGACTACTTGAATGGTAGGCCATAAAAAGCCCGCCAATAGGCGGGCTTAGTAACCAAACGGCGCGTTATGCGGCGACAGCAGGGCGCAGCGAATAGGTTTTCAGCTGCTCAGCGAACTCACGCAGCGACTGAATACCGCTGGCTTCGGCATCACTGACCCAGTGCTTGATGGCTTCAAGCATGTCGTGGCCATTGGCGCTGGTTTTTACCCAGATCTGCTGCAGGGCCAGACGTTTCTCGTAGATCACCTGGAGCGCCTGACTTTGCTCCAGCATGCGCTGGATGCGCGCCTGGTGGCCTTCGTCGAGCAGACTTGGCTCACGCGACAGCAGGCGCTTGGCACGGTGAAAATGATGACGAACCGAGGCATCGGCCTTGGCCAGCTCCTGCTGCACCAGCGGCGCGATGACCAGCTTGCGGTACTGCGCCATGATCTGGAAACGGTTGTTAAGAATGGCCATGGCGGTGTCCATGTCCAGGCTGCGCTTGCCTTCCACCCGGTGAGCGATGGGCGCAACACGCTGCACCTTGGCCAGGCCAAGCAGGCTGAACAGCTTGATCCAGAACCAGCCCATATCGAATTCCCACTTCTTCACCGATAGCTTGGCGGAGTTCGGGTAGGTGTGGTGGTTGTTATGCAGCTCTTCGCCGCCGATCAGGATGCCCCAAGGCACCAGATTGGTCGCGGCATCGCGGCATTCGAAGTTGCGATAGCCGACGGCATGGCCGAGGCCGTTGATCACGCCTGCTGCCCAGACCGGAATCCACATCATCTGGATCGCCCAGATGGTGATGCCCGCAGCGCCGAACAGAGCGAGGTCGATCACCGCCATCAGGCTGATACCGGCCATGGGGAAGCGTGAGTAGAGGTTGCGCTCGACCCAGTCTTCCGGGCAGTTCTTGCCGTAGATGCGCAGGGTTTCCGGATTTTTCGCCTCTTCGGCGTACAGCTCGGCACCGGTACGCAGTACGGTGCTCAGGCCTTTGATCACCGGGCTGTGCGGGTCATCGACGGTTTCGCATTTGGCGTGGTGTTTGCGGTGGATCGCGGTCCATTCGCGGGTGTTCTGCGCCGTGGTCAGCCACAGCCAGAAACGGAAGAAGTGCTTGAGCGCCGGGTGCAATTCGAGGGCGCGGTGCGCCGAGTAGCGGTGCAGATAGACCGTGACGCTGACGATAGTCACGTGCGTCATCAGCAGGGTGACCGCGATCAACTGCCAGACCGACAGGTCAAGAAAACCGTTGTACCACATGGATCATGTGCCTCGTGCAGAAGGAAAAACGCCGCTAGTTTTAGCACACGTCGACGGCCATTATCCCTGACCAGGGTCAGAAAACCAGTTGGTCTTTTGCATAAGAATGTTGCCCCCTTATAAACACCTATACTGCCGGTCTTAGACAAAGGACTGACTTATATCCCATGAATGCTCCCCAAGGCGCTTGGCGCCTGACTCTCTGCTATATGCTGGCCGCTGGCCTTTGGGTGCTATTCAGCGACGGTTTACTGGTCGGCCTGGGCCTGTCTCTGGCGCAACTAGAACGCGCACAACTGCTCAAGGGGCTGGGCTTTGTGCTGCTCACTGCAGGCTTGCTGTATACCGTGCTGCGTGCTCATCGCCAGCAGCACAGTCTGGTTCACCAGGCCCTGCGCAGCAGCGAAAAGCGCCTGCATCAGGCGCTGGAAGCCGCCAATGACGGCATGTGGGACTGGGACCTGCAGACCCAGAAGCTGTATTTCTCCCCCGGCTACGCCGCCCTGCTCGGCATTCAGCCTGATGCATTGGGCGATAACCCGCAGCAGTGGTTGCAACGCCTGCATGCCGATGACCGTGCGAGTTTCGACCGCAACCTGGAGCAGCGCCTGGCCGCACGCAACCCTGAACCCTATGAGGTCAACTATCGCCTGCTGCACCAGGACGGCAGCTACCGCTGGATTCAATCACGCGGCCGCCTGCTGCTCGATGAACACGGCCAGGCCGAACGCCTGATCGGCACCGCCAGCGACATCACCCAACGGCGCAAGGATGAAGACAGCCTGCGCCAGGCCGCTGCGGTATTCGATGCCACCCAGGAAGGCGTGCTGGTCACCGATGCCCAGCAGCATATCGTCCACTGCAACCCGGCCTTTACCCGCATCACTGGCTATAGCCAGGCGGAGATCCTCGGCCAGTCACCGAGCATGCTGAAATCCGGACGGCACGACAAAAACTTCTATGACAGCCTCTGGCATGCCCTGCAAAACCGCGGCGCGTGGAGCGGCGAGGTGTGGAACCGGCGCAAGAGCGGCGAGATTTACCCGCAGTGGCAATGTATTCGGGTAATCCACGATGAACTGGGCGAGATCAGCCATTACGTCGCGGTGTTCTCCGATATCAGTGCACTGAAACGCTCGCAACGTGAGCTGGATTATCTGGCGCACCACGACCCGCTGAGCAACCTGCCCAACCGCCTGCTGTTTACCGAACGCGTCGAGCGTGCCCTCGAACGCGCAAAAATCGATGAGCAAGGCGGCGCGGTGCTGTTGATCGACCTCGACCATTTCAAGAACATCAACGAAAGCCTCGGCCACAACATTGGTGATCTGCTGCTCAAGGACGTGGGCGAACGTCTCGGCCAACAACTCGGTAAGCGCATGACCCTGGCGCGCCTGGGCGGTGACGAGTTCGGCCTGCTCGATGAAGGCTGCAGCAGCGCCGAACAGGCGGCAGTCATGGCGCAGCGTCTACAGGCATGCCTGACCCAATCTTTCAGGATCAACCAGCAAGAATTGTTTATCACCGCCAGCATCGGCATCAGCCTGTACCCCTTCGAGGCCGCTGATGTTGGCCAAGTGCTGCGCAATGCCGACTCGGCGCTGTTCAAGGCCAAGAGCAGCGGCCGTGAGAGCTATGCCTTCTACAGCCAGGAGCTGACCGAACACGCGCGCCAGCGCGTCGAACTGGCTAGCGCCCTGCGCCATGCCCTGGATCATCAGGAGCTGCGCGTCTATTACCAACCGCTGATCTGCCTGCGCAACCAGGAGATGATCGGCGTCGAAGCCCTGGTGCGCTGGCAGCACCCGCAACGCGGACTAGTGGCCCCTGGTGAATTTATCCCGATTGCCGAAGAAACCGGGCTGATTGGGGCCATCGATTCCTGGGTGCTGGAACAGAGTTGCCGGCAGATGGTTGCCTGGCAAATCGCCGGATATAAGCTGAAATTTGTCGCGGTGAATGTTTCCAGCCGCCTGTTTAGCCGCGGCGAGCTGGATGTGCGGGTGGCTGAGGTGCTGCGCAATACCGGCCTCGATCCCGCGCATTTGGAGCTGGAAGTCACCGAAAGCGCAGTGATGGACAACCCCGACGCCGCCCTGGCCTTGCTGCAACGCCTGCGCGCTTTGGGCATTCGTCTGGCCATTGATGATTTCGGCACCGGCTACAGCTCCCTGGCGCGCCTTAAGCGTCTGCCGGTGCACAAACTCAAGCTCGACCAGAGTTTTGTCAGCGGCCTGCCGCATGATCAGGACGACATAGCGATCACCCGCGCAGTGATCGCCCTCGGCCACAGCATGGGGCTCAAGGTACTGGCTGAGGGCATCGAGCAGCCCGAGCAGGTCGAAATGCTCCAGCAACTCGGCTGCGACCACGCCCAAGGCTACTTTTTCGGCCGCCCGCAACCGGCAGAACAGCTGACCACCCACTTGGCGCTAAGCGCCGCAACAACGAACTAAGGCACAACGCATGCGGGTCATGATTCTGGAAGACGACAGCTGGATTGCCGATCTGCTCAAGCAGATCGTCCTCAGCCTACGTCCCGGCAGCCAGGTGGTGTGCCTGGACAGCGTCAGCGCCGCCCTGCGCGAATGGCAACAGCGCCCTACTGAAATGGTCATCACTGACTGGAATCTACCGGACGGCCCCGGCACCCTGCTGCTCGAGCAGGTGCGCCGCGACAACAGCAACACGCCGCTGGTGGTCATCACCGGGCGTTCCGATCGCGCCAGCGTAATGGCCGTGCGCGCCTTGAAGATCAACGCCTTTATCAGCAAACCGTTTCAAGCCGCGCATGTCGCCGCCAGCCTGGAAACCCTGCTCCCCCCAGACAACGGCGAACAGCAACGCCCGATCAGTGATACGCAGAACGACCTGCTCGATCACCTGCGCGGCCTGCCCAGCAGCGCCTTGCAACTACCACTCAAGGCGCATGTGCGTGATCGATTGTTGCAGAGCTTCAAGGGCGAACAAATCGATCTGCGCGAATTGGCCAGCGAGTGGCAACACGACCCCGCGCTCAGCGCGCGTCTGCTCACTGTGGCCAACAGCAGTGCCTATAACCAGGCAGGCAAGTCCTGCAGCAGCCTGCTCGAAGCGCTGCAGAAGCTGGGCGCAACCAATAGCCTGAACCTGGCCTTGGGCCTGGCCCTGCGCCAATGCAGCGCGCTGGATAATCCCCTGCTGCGCATGCTTGCCCAGGCGCACCTGGACAGCACCGAGCTGCTGATTGAGCGCAGCACCAACCTCGCCCGCCAATGCGCCCTGAACCCTGCGCCCTTCCACAGCGCGGCGCTATTGCACCGCATGGGCGAGCTGTGTGTGCTGTACCTGGCACAGCAATGGCAAGACAGCGGCCAGGGCTTCAGCGAAGCCCAGGTCATGCAGGCGCTTGACCAATTCAGCGGTCCCTTTGCCATCAGCATCAAGGCACAATGGCAATTGCCGATGCACCTGCGCGAGCTGATCGGCGCGTGCTACAACCTGCCGGCCAACAACGTCAAACGCGAGAATATCCTCATGCGCCTGGCCGCCTGCGAGCTCAACAGCGCAGCCGATGATCCCGAACTGGCGCGCCTGTGCCGGCTGGCGGGGCTGACCTGATGGCGTCCTTGGTGCGCAGGACCCTGATTGATGAATAAGCAGATAAAGCCCTCGGCAATTACCTGGATCGTCGGCCTCGGCAGCCTGGGCTTGGCGATCTTCTTCAGCGTGCTCGGCGGCTTTGCCCTGAACGAGCGGGAAACCCTGTGGAACCTGCAAATCGCCAAGCAGCATGAACTGCAAAGCCTGACGCTGCGCAACAGCCAGCAGGAGTTGCAGCAACAGGCGCAGCTGCTGGCCGAAACCATCGCCGCCGACGCCTGGCTGGTCGAACTGGTGCGCCAGGCCAATGCACTGCAGAGCAATCAACCGCTAGATACGCAGAGCCTCAACGCCATCCGCAACCAGCTCTACACCCGCCTCGCCCCGCGCTGGCGCAACCTGCAAGGCATTCGCCCATTCGCCCTGTATATCCACCTGGCACCTAAGGCCGAAGTGCTGCTGCGGGTGCATGAGCCGCAGTGGTTTGCAGACTTCCCCGCTGCGCAACGGCCCATGCTGCTCGACAGCCTGCAGCAGTCCAAGGCCAGCGTCGGCCTGGCGGTCGATGGCGAAAAGCTCAGCATGCGCGCCATCGTCCCGCTGCAGATCGACAACCTTGAGGGCCGACTCAACGTCGGCGCGCTGGAGGTCGGCCTCGATGTGCTGGGCAACCTGCAACAGCTGGACCGCGAGCTGGAGGCCGGTGTTGCACTGCTGCTCAAGCGCTCGATACAGGCACCCAACGACAGTGGCGAGGCGCTGCGCGCCACCGTTGAAGGCAGTGATTACTGGCACCTGGCCGGTTTTTCCCAGGAGCAGGTGCAGCGCTGGCAGGCCCAGCAGCGCCTGCCGCCCCCTGAGGCCGGCAACACCTTCAGGCTGCTCGACGATCAAGGCCACACCTACCTGCTCAACCAGGTGCGCCTGAACGACTATCAGCCCAATACTGGCTTGGTCAGCCCCGTAGTGGCTCTGACCTGGCGCGATATCACGGCACTGTACAACCTGCACCAGCGCGACAAACGCTGGCTGGTGGTCAAGTGGTTGCTGGCCTGGCTCGCCGCCGAAGCACTGCTGCTGGCCTTGCTGCAGGCCACCCGACACAGCAGCCAGCAGGTTATGCATCGCCACCACGCAGAACTGCAGCACAAACATCAGCAAACCGAGGAATCGCGCCAGCTGCTGGCGCTAATCACCCAGACGCAGGCGGCCTATATCAATGCAGATAACCAGCGCGAGGCCTTCGACACCCTGCTCGGGCGGATTCTCGAAGTCAGCGCCAGCCAGTTCGGCTTTGTCGGGGAAATCCTGCATGACGATGCCGACGCGCCCTTTCTGCGCACCTTCGCCATCAGCAATATCGCCTGGGATGCACAAAGCCGCGCCTTCTACGCCGCCCATGCGCCGCAGGGCCTGGAATTTCGTAACCTCGACACCCTGTTCGGCCAGGTGATCCGCAGCGGTCAGGCGCTGATCAGCAACGACCCAAGCAATCACCCGCAAAGCGCCGGCTTGCCGCCAGGGCACCCGCCGCTACTGGCATTTGCCGGCCTGCCCATTCACGCCAACGGTGAGTTGCTTGGAATGCTCGGCCTGGCCAACCGCGCAGGCGGCTACGACGAGCAGTTTGCCGCCCAGCTGCAACCGCTGCTCACCACCCTCGGCCAGCTGCTCGAAGCCCTGCGCCGCGATACCCAGCGCGCGCAAACCCAGCAACACATGCAGCGCCAGCAAGCGGCCTTGCGCGCGCTTAACGAAATTGCCGCACTGCCCAAGCTGAGCAGCCACGAACAGCTGCGCCAGGCCCTGCAGCTGGGCGCCGAGTTCTATGGCATGCCGGTAGGCATCATCAGCCAGATAAATGCGGACACCTATCAGGTCATGGTGCAGGTATCGCCGTCCAATACCCTGCAGGACGGCCAGTGCTTCCCTCTCGGAGATACCTATTGCAGCATCACCCTGCGCAGCAAGGATGTGCTGGCCATTGCCGCCATGGGCCAGAGCGAACATGCCGCGCACCCCTGCTACCCATTGTTCGCCCTGGAAAGCTATATCGGCACCAGCATCTGGGTCGCCGGTCAACGCTTCGGTACCCTTTGCTTCGCCTCAGGCGAGGCGCGTAATGCGCCATTTGATGATGCCGACGAAGAGTTTATGCGCCTGTTCGCCCGCTGGGTCGGCGCCACCCTGGAGCGCATGCGCCATGAAGAGCAGACCCGCGAGGCACGGCGCTTCCTCCAGGCAGTGCTCGATTCGGCCACCGGGGTCAGCATCATTACCACCAACACCGACGGCCTGATCACCCTGTTCAACTCCGGCGCCGAACGCCTGCTGGGTTATCGCAGTGCAGAGGTCATCGGCCAGCACAGCCCCGCACTGTTCCACCTGAGCGAGGAAATCCAGGCGCGTGGCCAGCAGCTTAGCCGCCAGCTTGGCAGTGAAGTCAGCGGGTTTGCGGTGTTCACTCGACTCCCTGAACTGGGCGAGCCGGAAACCCGCCAGTGGACCTACCGGCGCAAAAACGGCGAGCAGCGCATCGTCAACCTCACCGTCAGCGCCATGCGCGATGCCGAGGGGGTGATCACTGGCTACCTGGGCATCGCCAGCGACATCAACGACCTGCACCAGACCACCCGCGCCCTGCAAAAGAGCGAGAGTCGCTTCCGCGGCCTGGTCAGCAGTTTGCCGGGCGCGGTGTATCGCTGCCGCAACGATGAAAGCTGGTCGATGAGCTACCTCAGTGAAGAAATTCAGGTACTCAGTGGCTACCTGGCCAGCGACTTTATCAACAACAGCGTACGCAGCTTTTCCAGCGTGGTGCATCCCGACGACCTGCCGATCACCTTCCGCGCAGTGGCCGCCATCGAGCGTCAGGAGTCCTTCGAGCTGACCTACCGCCTGCTGCACGCCGACGGCCACAGCGTCTGGGTGCGAGAAAAAGGCCGCGGCGAATACGACAGCCACGGCGAGCTGCAGTGGATTTCCGGGTTTATCTGGGACATCAGCGACCGCAAGGCCGTGGAAGATCAGCTGCGTCTGAGCCAGCAGCGCTTCAGCAGCGCCTTCAGCACGGCACCGCAGGGCATGGCACTGGTGTCGTTGCAAGGACAGTGGCTGGAGGTCAATGAAGTGCTCTGCGAAATGCTCGGCTACAGCCGCGAAGAGCTGCTGCGCAGCAACTTCCAGCAGATCACCCACCCCGACGACCTGGATGCCGATCTGCTGCATATCGAAGAGCTGCTGGCTGGCGAGGTCAGCTCCTATCAGATGGAGAAACGCTACCTGGATAGCCAAGGGCGGATCATCTGGGTGCTGCTGAGCGTGTCCCTGGTGCGCGACAGCGACGATGCGCCGGTACACTTTGTGGTGCAGATTCAGGACTTCAACGAACGTATCGCCGCCGAAATGGCCATCCGCGAGCGTGAGGATTACCTGCGTACCCTGCTCGACAACGTGCTTGATGCAATTATCACCATCGACCAGCAGGGCTATATCGAAACCTTCAACCACGCCGCCGAACGCATCTTCGGCTATAGCCACCTGGAGGTCTCCGGACACCGGGTAACACTGCTGATGCCCGAGCCACACCGCTCAATGCGCGCCCGCTACTTAAGCCATTACCTGAAAACCGGAATCAGCCAGGTACTCGGCAAGGAAATCGAGCTGACCGCCATGCGCAGTAATGGCGAGACCTTCGCCATCGAGCTGGCCATATCGCAGATCAGCCACCAGGGCGAGCGGCGCTTTATCGCGGTAATCCGCGATATCGAGGAGCGCAAACGCATCGAGCGAATGAAGAATGAATTCGTCTCCACCGTCAGCCACGAACTGCGCACCCCGCTGACCGCGATTGCCGGCTCCCTCGGCCTGGTCAATGGCGGCGCCCTAGGCGCCGTGCCGGCCAGCATGCAGCAGATGCTGCAGATCGCCCAGGACAACAGCCAGCGCCTCAACCTGCTGATCAATGACCTGCTCGACATGGACAAACTGGTGGCCGGCAAGATGCTCTTCGAGCTGCATGACGAAGCGCTGCAACCGCTGCTGGAACAAGCCATCAAAGAAAACCAGCCGTACGCCGACCACTACCAGGTGCAATTGCAGTTGCAAGGCCCACCCACCCAGGCCCACGTGCGCGT
>C687J35021_10001984_pt1 | contig 14858 bp, 18 predicted proteins | sample RifCSPhighO2_12_FD_35021 | JGI IMG/M metagenome (IMG submission 35021)
TCTCCCAGTTCCGCGGCCCACGGGCCGATTCCTGGAAGCGGAGCCGCAGTGTAATAGCCTACCTTCTCTGCAGTGGTTGGCGCAATCGCGGCCTTGCCCTGAAGCACCATGGTATCGAGCCCTGGAACGCCTTTTCCGTATCCGGCGATCGCGCCTCCGGCCATAGTAGCGAGACTCGCCGCGCCGCGCCCCAGACCTTTCAGAACATTCCATGGGGTGTTGGCATCAGGAGCAATGACCGACTTCGGAAGATTCTTTTCGAATGCCGCTTTGGATTCGGCCTGGCGCTCAGCCAGGGGCTTGCCGCCGGTGGGTTCGGATGGTGCGCCGGAATATTGCTTTCGGAGAACGGCAGCAATGTCGTCATCGGACATGGAATCTGGAAACTCCACATTGCCGATTCCTGGGACTTCGACAATCTTTTGCATTACTTGGTCTCTTTGATCTCTTCGATCTGGCCGGTGGCCGGGTTGAAGCGATGCGTGGCAGCCTTGGCGTCATCGGCGGAAGCCAGTCCCTTGAATTCATTCTCAAAAATGCTGAGCTTATATTCAACCGTACTTGGATCGCTAAAAAGACTGTCAATCAAGCCGGGCGCTTGATCACGGTAGAAGTCCTGTTCATCCTTATTCAGCGCCGCGCCCGTTCTCAAACGCGTCATGACATCCACCATTTCGTTGCGGGCAGCACGCGCTTTCCGTGCCATGGGAGACCCTGGAACAGCAAGAGCAGCAAGCATTCCCGGTTTCGCCAGTTCCACGCGAAGGTCTTTGATCACGCGCAACCCGGATTTCGCATTTTCTTCCATTTTTTGGCGCTCGGTTGCCAGCGCGGTCCTGCGATACCCCTCATTTTTAACCGGCTCAATATTGCCAGTTTCCGAATCGAACTTACCCGTAATTTCGCCTCTGGCGTTGAATACGGGGGTGTACGATCCGGGCTTACCCTGCGCTGACGGCGAGAGGGGCCTCTCGTAGTGCGAGGTCTGCCCAGTCACATCCTGTAATCCATTAGCCGTCCTAAGAAATACTCTTCCGCTTCGTGGATCAACCGCGACATCCGTAGGCTTGCCTTGATACAGTTGCGTGTCATTCTGGAGATTGGGAATGCCGCTAGCGGTCGTGTTGTACTCGAATTCCGCCTTCTGCCTCTCCCGATACAACTGCTTTTCGTTCTCCAGTTTCCGCTGTTCGGCGTCCGTGGTTTCTTTCAACTTCTGCCATGCCGCCTGCGGTGTAACCTGCACTCCCGGCTGTCCCAGGGAGGGAGCGCCGGGAATGGTCTGAGGCTGGAATGTGGCTCCGAGCGTCTCGGTACGCCCTTCCATTGACGGCCCCTGTCCAACCTGTCCGGGATAGGCCATCGGCGTAGCTGTAGCCCGCTGCACCGTCGCAGAAGGCAACTCCTGCCCTTCAAGGGCCTCAACGTTCTCCTGAGCCACCTTACGCGCCTGAAGTTCCCGTGCGGTTAATTGATTTGAAATCTTGATATAGGTGTCGGTAATTTCGGGGTTTCGCCACGGCGTGCTGAGGATTTCCGGAATTGCCTGCGTGGCATTGCCATTGTGCTTTGCGAAAATCTCCGACACCTTGGTCCATTCCTGATCGTCTTCCGTGGCGCGCTGTTGGGCCTGAGTCGCACCCTGAATCTGAAGGCCGCGCATTTGTTCCTGCTGAGCTGCCTGACGCGCGTCCGCGAGCGTGCGAACACGTTCCATGGGATCGGGAACCGTGATCGGCTTCAGGAGCGCCATGGATGGGAATCGAAGAGCCATTACGCCAGCCCTTGAATCACGGCGTCCATCTTACCAAGGAAGTCTTGGCCGTTGACGCCGTAATATTTATTGAACGTCTGAAGCGCCTGATTCGCCACGGTCTTTTCGTCCTTCCCTTTTGCGGAGAAACTCTGCCGTTTCTGTTCATACGCCTGCATGGCCGCGGCTGCTTCATCCCGGATCTGCATGGCCTCTTCCTTGCTCAACTGGCCGGACTGCGCCGCGCTAAAGAATCCGCGATTGATTTGATCCATGTTGGCGTCGAATTTGTTCTGGAATCCCTGAACCCAGGTATTGGCCTCATGGTGCGCCTGTGACTTCAGAAGCGCCGTGATGCCGATGATTCCCGCCGCCACGCCGATGGTGATAGGGTTCGTCATCATGCCGATGAGCGGGCCTTGGGAAGTCACGAGCCCGCCGCCGGCATATCCGGTAAGTGGGGCGGACGCCGCAACCCCAGGCGCGAGCGCGGGCACTGCGGCAGCGGACGGCGCCATAACCCCGGTTGCTCCGGCCGGAAGGATAGGAGCCATGATCCCTGGAACCGCTCCCACTGTCCCGCTCGCGACTCCAGCCGCAACGGCAGGCCCCGCGACCCCCGCAACCTTCTGAGCCGCCTTCGCCATGCTGGTTCTGTTTACCGTATCCAGGATGCCCGAAATCATGTCATTGATAGCGCCCGCTTTCTGGTAATCCCCTTCAGCTTCCGCGTTGGCTTTCTCAGTCTGCAGTTCGGCCAACTGCGCCGCCGTGGTCTGCTGAAGCCGGGATAGATTCGCGCCATACGCGCTGCCGGCCGCGACTTCCTGGTTGGCGGCATTCTGGCCAGCCGTCGCCATGGTTTGCAGTCGATCAAACGGAACCGCTTGATTCGTGCGGAACTGCTCGTTGGCGCGGGCGTAGTTCTCCCCAAAGGTGTTCTCGGCGCGGGCGTAATCTTCCGTAAGGTACTTCTGCGCCTCGCCGGTGGCGTAGTCCGCGAAGTCCTTCATGGTGGCTCCGCTGAACCGGATACCGCCTGCATTGGCGCCCGCTTCGATAATGCGCCGTCCTTGCTCCAGACGTCGCTGGAACATGGGATCTTTTTCGAGATCCGGCGGCATCCAGGTAAATTCCGTAGCGCGCGTAAACGGCTGCCGGAACTCGCCTCCTGGTTCGAGTCCCGCGCTGAGTTCCCCGAGCGACTTCTCGCCCGCCTGTTGATAAGGCGCCAGTGTGCGCTGCTGGCCCGCGTAGACATCTGCCATGGTGCGCCGAGCCGCGTCCGCGCCACCCTGGATGGTGGTAGCTGCCGTATCGGCCGCGCCAGCAAGCCTTCTCGTGGCCGATCCCGCCGCAGCACGATTACGCAACCCGCCGAAGACCTGAGCGCCGGCGGGCGCCGCATACTTCAGAATGTCACTCAAGGAAGGCATCTTAGGTAAACTCCACCACGGAACCCATCGCGGTCAAGGCCGCCCCGCTGGCTCCGTCGCTGAATGCCCGAAGAATATCGCCGGGGTTCAATACCTGACCCTCGGCGGCATAAATCTCGATCCCGTGCGGAGCCGTGGTCTCGATGGGCACTGGCGCCGCGCTCACAATCTGGTTGTTGTCCGCATTGGCCGCCCCGCCGCGAGCGATGTGAATGGTGACGGTTCGTGCCGTTCCGGTGGTGTTGAGCACAGTTAATTTGATGATGCGCGCGCGCGTCCCGCTCGGGCATGTATACAGATCCGTGCCAGGAGTGGTAGCCAGTTGCACTGAAGCGGCTGGGAACGTAACCGGAAAAGCACCCATGCGAAATTCCTCAGGAAACGGCCGTCACTTGGCCGTCCACAATCGTTATAGAAGCCACGGCGGCTGGGCCGAAGTTTACTCCGTTCGCCGTGAGCTTCGTGATCATTTCATCGTACACCGCGTTCTTGCTCGGCCCGATCGTCGTAACACCGTTCCAGCCTGCACCAAACGCCGCATCGCTGATAAGGGCCACCGCGGCCGCGATGACCGCCTCAATTTTGTCGTACACGGCGTTTTTGGTAGGCACTTCCGTAGATCCGTCCCAGCCCGCACCGTATACTTCATCGAGCACCTTCATAAAGCTCGCCGCCGAATTATCACCGAGACGGCTTTCCAGTCCCGCCCCGCTTCGGGCCAGGGCCCCATGCGTGGCGGCGGCTGCGCCCAGGAACAACAGAACGGGATAGATAATCTGGACCCATCCGGCCCCGCCGTTGGACCTGTACCAGTCATACGTATCCGTAGCCAAGTACAGAGCCTCAGGATAGGCCGCAGCGGGATAATTGGCTTGGTTGGCCGCGGTATCCGCGATCAACACGAAACGGCTCCAGGATCGCTCAGGAACGCTCGCCAGTAGCAATCCGTCCTTTTCATCGACTGGGCGGGCATGTAACGGCATGAGCCGCTCTGCATCGCGCTCAGCCACGGGAGTCGCGGTCTCGTGAATCCGTAGGCCCATCTCCAGGGCTTCCTGGATCTGTGCCGATCGGTCGGGGAAAGCGTTCTCGTCCGCCTGGGCTTCGATGGAGGCATCCCGGTCAATCAGATACATCCGCCAGCGCCAATCGAGCCGGCCGGTGAATTTTCCGTCGCGGCCGACTTCAAGAAGGGGCGCATCATTGGGCGGAATCGGCGTCATGACAGCAACTCCGCGGCATCCAGCCAAGCTCCTGAAATAGCGACCTGGCATGGATCGTCGCCAAACAGGTCCACCACGAAATCTCTGGGGGCTCCCAAGCGATTCCAGTAGACCGTCCTGTCCTCGCCCGCCCGGCCCAGGGCGCGATTCAGTTCGTTGGACCAGCCCTTACCGCCGTTGGGGGAGTATCGCATCGTGATGCGTGGATCACGCCCCCACTCGTAGAACCCCAGAGGCGTCATGATGGCGGCATCCGGGAGCGCTACCGCGGTGCTGTACGGCTTGACGTCGTAAATCAGTTGCAGCACAAGCGCTTGCTGTACGGTGATGTTGCCTGCTACGAGTTGAGTGTTCAGGTTAGCCGCAAACGTAGCCGCATCCAGGGTGTAATCGTTGAGCCATAGCGGCGTGACGAGGCCCACTCCGGTCTGCATCCACAATTCCAGACGGTCTACCGATAGATGCTTATTAGCCTCAGCCACATGCGGAGACCTGCGGTTCCAGCGTATCGGAAAGCCTCGATCGTGGTAACACGTGGGATCGAGGATAAAGATGTTTCCATCGGTATGATCGCCCGCGTAGATTCGCCCGAAAGCGGACGTGATGCAGTTCGCCCGGTGACGACGATATTGACCGTTGCGCCAATCCCACCACAGCGGGCATTGCCATTCGTTCAGAGTTTTGTTGTACTCCAGCGTGTAATCGGCTGTGGGGAAAGTCAGGCGGTAGAAGTCCTGATTCTTGAGGCTGTAGGTCATGCCGATGGCGTCATCCACGCGAGATGCCGCAGCTAACTCCGTTATTTTGTTGGCGACGTAATTATTCGAAATTTTGTTCGGCGTAAAGCCGTTTGTCATGATTACCGAATGCTGGCCTTCTTCGCTCTGCTCTAGCCAGAGCAGCGATTGTCCAAGCTTCGCGATGCTGGACGCGGCCTCCGTACCGCTCTGGATCACGCCCGAGTCAATTGGTACAAATGGCGCGTTGGGATTTGAGCCCACCGAAAACCACTGCGTGATGCGATTGCCGATGAGGCAAAGCATCTGGTTGATGAACTGAATCGCGACCATGTTATTGGCTTGCGCTTCAGCGGTTTGCACATTGCCTGCAGGCCATGTCGCCCCGTCATCCGAAGACCAAAAAAACTGCTGTCCGCTGCCGGCCACCCCGGAATAGCGCGATAGCGCGATGAAGTAGTTCTTCCCGTAGACCACTCCGGCAGGGGTGAACGGGAGTGCGGGAGTGGTGAGCGCCCCGCCGTTGATGCGGTACAGCACGCCAGCAGACACGAACACCAGACTCGTAGGACTTGCGGCCATCTGGACGGGAAGTCCGTCATTCGCGATGGCTCCATAAGTGGCGACTACATAGGATGAGGTGTAGTCGCCTATCAGCGCGCCTACCGCTGCAAACAGATGATCGTTCAGTTCGAGCAGTCCGCGCACGGGGGCCTGCGCAATCAGCCCGATGGAGCCGTTCGCATTGAGTCCGGGCGATTTATTTAGGCAGAATTCGCCCATGCCTTCGCCCGACTCGATCCGCTCCCGATAGACATTGATGGACAATTCGGTCTCGGCCTTGGTCGACGCCAAGACGTAAGATTGTCCGGTAATGCCGCCGAATGGAATCATGTCAGTTTTGATTCTTAAAACATCGCCAGGCACCGGCCAGGCGCACGGCCAAAGCCCCATCGGACCCGCTGGTGCAAGTATTGTCCGCGCCGCTCGTCACAGTGCAGTCCGAGCAATATTTAAGGGTCCCGTTGTTCGCCGCTCCCATCGCGGCGAATGTACTCCCTGTGCCGATAGCCGTCACCACCGACGACCCCGCACGAAACTCCTCGGTTTGTGTGGCGATGGCGACATCATCGACCAAAACCCGCGTCGTTAACCCGCCCGCGCCGCGGGTCTGGATGTCGTACCGGCCAGTCAAGCTGCTGGTGCCGCGCTCCCCTTCAACGCGAACCACAACCCCGTTACCGTCTACCGTATCGGAGTTGTAAAAATCGGTGCGCCCAAGAAGGTTTCCCGTAGCCGCGCCGGTCCCAGCAAAGGTCATCACCGTCACGCCCGGTTCGGCAGAGGCGCCGATCGCGTCCATGATCTTGGCTCCACGAACATTCTGCACGATGAATGTTCCTGTCGCGTCAATGGTCAAACCGGAAGTACTCGCGTTGATGGCCTGGATGTCGGAAGTGCCGTTGTTGGAAAACTTAGGATGGATGACAGAAATATTTCTGCATACCTGCGTCAAGTTTGCACCCACGCCGTTGGGCTCAAAGTCAATCCCTGCTAATGGACTCGCGGCGCCGTTGGTATAGCTGTACTCGCCGCCGACGACGGTGCCGCCATCCCACGACACGCATGAGCCACCATTCCGGTAATTCTGGGTGGCGCGGACGTTGATAAAATTGACATTGGTCGAATTTGCCACACCAGCCAAATCACCGATAGACGATACAGTCCAAGCGTCCCCCCAGTTGTTAAGGATAAGCATATCCCGCACAGAGACATTCGTTGAGTTACCAATCTCAATGCCATGGTTGGACCCGATTGCACAAGCAGCCGCACGAGCGCCTGGTACAGTCGGGTAAGAGTAATTCCCAGTTATGCGACCCCCTTGAATCGTTACATTCGCCACGCCGTACACGGAGATAATACGGCCAGAGCAATCGTCTCCGGCAACATAGGACCTAGTGATGATGTTGGCTCGTCGGCTAAGCGTGATGGTTTGATTGTCGATAGCCCATATAGCGCCTGGAGCATATGAAGTTGTGCCTATAGTTCTTCGGGTTAAATTGTTGACCAGATACTCCCCGTCTGGGATGAACACGTCGTGGCACATTTGAACTGCTGTGAACATCGCTGCCGTGTCGTCAGTAGTCCCATCACCAGTAGCCCCCCACCATTGCGGAAAGCAATATTGAGTACGGGACAGTGTTGCACTTCCAAGAAACGATACATTGCCTGATCCAGCAAAGTGTTGGCTCATGGTGCCGCGAACTTCACCAAGAACGGTCGCCGTGGTGGCTACTGCCATCGACAAGATACCGCCTTCAGGGAAGTCAATCGTCGTTGTGGCCGGAATGCTAAGACTCAGAGAACTGGATGCAGTCCCGGTGGGCCAAATCAACGTGATCGGTTTCGTCTGGCCTGTGAACACGTCACTCGCGATGGTTTGCGCCCCCTGTAGGTTACTACAATCCACAATGCCGCCGGTGGAAGGCAGCAGCGCCGCAGCCGCCGTGAACTTCGCCCCAAAATTGGCTCCCGTCACGCAATACTGACGATTATTGAGAGACGTGATCGTGGCGAGTCCGTTCACGATGAGCTGACCGAGGTCGTAAACGTTATCCCGCGTCCAGATGGCCGCGCCTACCGCGGTGCCATTGCATGTGTTTCCAGTCCCTGCCGCATACAGGATGAACTTGTACGATCCGCCGCCGCTTCCGCTCAGATAGACCGCCGTGGTGGTGCTGCCGTTGGTGGTAGGCTGTCCAAGCGCGTTGAGCGTGATGGGATTCGGAAGCACGCTCGCGAGTGCGTTATCGCTGTAGGTGGCCTGCCAGGTCGTGGTGGTTCCCGCCTTGATGGTACAGAGTTTAGCCGAGGCAGCCACCGCTCCAGAGGCATTGAAGAACTGCGGAGGAAGCGCGGGCGCGAGTGCCCCGCTGTTCTGGGCGGAGGCCGGGCGGCCTGCACTGAGAATGACCGTGATACCAACCAGCAGCCTAAAAATCGGGATCATTCGCATAGCACGCTTCAATGGCATCTCGAACCTCGCGGAGCCGGTCTCGAAGCGCAGCGCGCTTCTGCTCGTTCTTGACCGCAATCAACAAAATTTGCATAAGACTGCTGATGACTAAGCGTTCCCACATGGCTTATTCCTCGTCTGCTGGAGGCAATGGAGACTGCTTCAGATACAGCACGGCGCCCATGATGGCGCCGCCGATGGCCGCCCCGCTTACCTGCCCCAGGTCGATGTGATCCGCGCCGGCAGCCGCCGAGCCCGCGATTGCCCCGATGGTGGTGGAGGCACTCGAAATCACCGCGGCCAGTAACCCATGTAGCCATTTCTTCCACTTCTTCATGAAATAACCTCCAGATCGTGATCGCCGCTGGACCACATCCGATGGCGGACCATGCGGCCCAGAATAATGCATCCTTGGCTGGCGGACCCATCGATGGAGTCGCCGTGGATCAAGAATCCTGAACGTCCACACATGGCGTTGTCCATGGACGGCTTCAGCCCGATCACATAAGGTCCGTGAGTATGCGTGTCCCGCGGCGCCTCCATGTGGTAGAGCCCGCGAGGAATCGGCCCTTTGTTGTGTACATGCTGCATGGCGGGATCGTTTTTACACTCACCCGCGCCGGAGTATCCGCGCGACAACTCTTCATCATCGTGTCGCAACTGTCCCGTGGACTGAGCATAAAACCACATCATTCGTAATCCTTCAACGTGCGCGGATATCGGTTTTCCGTGATGCGCCTATACTTCGCTTCGGCCAGGTCGCGTGCCTTCACGATGTCGCCGGCAATGTCCGGATTCGCCCGGATAGCCGATGGATGCCTCTGAATGCAGCCCTTCAAGTCTTCGGCCAAATTACGTAGATCCTCGGGATCACTTTTCATGGTCGCTCCACAACGCGTTCGACAATTTTCATGAACTTTCCGTGACTGTCGAGAAGGTCATCCATCTTGCACTCCAGACGTTTGAAAAACTGAACGATGTGATACACCGTCACGATGGTCGATGACAGTAGCCCGCACATTGCGGCAATCACTGTAATACGGGTGAGTACTTCCCATGCATTTTCAGTCAAGAGATCCACTCCATAGCACCCTTCTTTTCGTCATACAACCGCCCACATCATGCAGGCATGCTTTTGCGCTTTACCGTCCTCCGATGATGCAGCCGCCGCCACCGCCCGAGATCGCAGGGTTCGTGTCGATGATCAGACCCATCGGGATGAATTGATTCGCGGTTTCCGTGAACGAACCAGGAGTCGCGCCGTTGACGTAGGTCACCGGCCCAGCCGAGGTCTGCACATCGGCAGGCGGGGAATTTCCGATGCTAACGTAAGTTCCGCCGGTGGAGTTGGAGCCTGGCTTGATCACCACGTCAATATCCGTGCCGCCTGGAAACGTGACTGGGGATGCAAAGAAGCCGCTGAGATTATTGCCTTTAGAAAAGAGATCCTTTGTAACAGTGTCGAGCTGCGATGCGCCATTATAGACTTCAACCGTGGTGGTGATCGTTGTTGTGATGCTAGTGTTCACGGTCATCCCCGAGACAATGACATCTTCATCGAAGTTGTATCGGGCACCACGATAGTTCGTGTTGCTCGTGGAGTTAGCAGAAGCCACAAACGGATTGCCAATAATCGTTCCATCGCCGAATGCAATCACGCCATGAGGGGCAACGGTAGTGCTCTGGCATGTCGGGTCAGTCGTGATGCCGTCCGTGGTCGTACAACTCCGGAAGTAATCTCCGTAAGTTGAGCCGGTCAATCTCGATATGATTGAGCGAGTCGTGATCGTGAAATTATTACTTCCCGGTGTCGCCGTGTCGTTCTTGACGATTAGGAAATAATTCTGCCCTGCCGTGAGCGAGACCGATGCGATCGTGTAAGTCAACCAGGACGCCGACGTACATCCAGAGGCGGAGGTATTGGAGGAACTCGCCAGCGGACTCGCTCCAGCTTGCGGCCGCTGCGGATCTCCAGTTGTTGCGCTGGCGTAGATGTCCATTGACGAACTGCTTGGCGTTCCAGACGCCGCCGTGCAATAGACATAAAAAGTGAGCGCGGCATTGGTTTGCGAGACTGGAGAGTTAAAGATAAAGACTCCGGCATCGCCTGAAGTCTCGTAAACAAAAGCGGAGTCAAGGGCTAGCGTTGTTGTGGATGCAATATTCTGAAATCCAAAAATGAAATTGGTATTATTGCTCCACTTTCCGATACCCCGTATCGGGATGGACCACGTCAGAACGATCAATAAAAACACTGCCAGTTTCTTCATCGTCGAACCGCCGTTCTCTTCTGCTCGGTCAGCGTGAATGTCTCATCTTTCACATTGGGGAGTCTGGAGTCTGTCTTGAGCTTCTCCGCCAGTACAAACTTCAGCCGGGATTCCCAGCCATCGCCTGAATCTGGAGTCTGGACATATTCCCGTACTTCTTCGATGCCCCGCCAGAATACGAGCCCAAGGCCGTCCTGGTCGCGGACATGGATCGCACCGTCCGCGCTGCGGGTAATGGTTAATTGAAGTTCCACGCTAGGCTCGGTGGTCTGGAACAACGCAGGGACGAAGAATGCCGCCATGGAAAGGTAGAGAATGTGTTTCCTCACCGCACCACGTACTTTCCGCCGCCTGAGGTCTGATTGGCGGCGCTCAAGAAAATGCACACGTTGTCTCCATTGACCGTCGTTTGGGCAAATGAGGACGTGCCGTTGCCCAGAGCGATGCCTCCATTGGCCGAGAAATTCCAGCCCGTCGCGGCGGTAGCACCGCCGGAGGTTCCGGGCACGGCAACCGTGGTGGAAGCGCACACGCTTCCTGTGCCCGCCACGATGGCGATATTCGTTGCGGCCGCAACGACGACGTTGAGAGAGCACAGATAGACGCGCTTGCTGGCGGTGCCCGTGATGATCTGCGCGTTGGCGGTCGTCGAGATGTTGAAGAAGGACGCTGTTTCGCTCTGGCAGGGATCAATCAAGGCGACGTTGGTGCCATCGTGCTGGATCGACGCCACGCGCTGAGCGCCAGTGGCCGTGCCCACGCCCGTCGTGACCGTCGCGCCATTGACCTGAGCGAGATTGAAGGGCTCGTTGTCTGGGAACGTCCCAACCGTGACGGTGGGCGTGTTGGAGATCGACACGCTCGGAGCGGCCGTGAGGAAGTTCACGTTGACCGTCGCGCCGCTCACATCGGCGCACAGCTTGCCATTCGCGTCTACTGTGGCTGGAGCGCGATTCCCTGCGCCAGGATACGGCGTGGGCGGAGTGCCGCAATTAGCCACCACAACCGTCGGATTCGTGTTCTGTCCATAAGCGAGGTCCGCCATGGACAACAGCAACAGTAGAGCCGCGATGATAGCAGCCCATTTGGTGAGGCGAGAGAACGCTTGGTTCGTCACGGCACGCGAGCATGTCTCCTGAAGCGTCTTCAGGTTGGCATTGGAGGCATGGAGCTTGCCTTCAATCTCAACCAATTTCGTATGCATTCCGACCAGTCCCGCATTCAGCCGCGTTTCGACCTGCTCGACCTGCCGCGAGAGCTTCTCCAGCGCATTTTCATGCTCGCCATGGGAAGCGTCAATCTTGCTTTGATGGGCTTGTTGCGACTTGAGTAACTGATCCTGCTGAAGAAGAATCTGAACGGGAGTAGAGTCCTTCCGCCGTTCCGGCTGCTTCTCAGACGTGAGGCATCGGAAGGCTGCCGCATCCTCGCGCTCGCCGACCGGCCTACGCTGAACCTTGCTCAGTTGTCTGCGGTAGTCTTCCTCAGACAGCGTGAATTCTTCATATTCCGCGATGACGTTGAACGCAGCGTCTTGAAGCCATGTGCGTAACTGCGGCGTATTCTTGTAGATCATGAGGCGATCCCGCGGCCTGTCCCTGTGCCGGAATCCAACGCGGCACTTCCAATGGTTTCTCCAGCGACGTATACCGCCGGACCCAGAGTCAATTCTTCATCCATCTGCAGCGCGAAAAACGCTGCCCCTGGACCGTAAAAGTTCCAGGCATGGCCGACCGGAGGTTTGAGTCGTATCGTGACAACCCCCGATGGAAAGTCCTGCGGAAGCACAATGGCATCCGGACTCCCGGAACTATCGAAATCGAAGCTGAATGGAAATCCTTGCATGATTGTTTGGCGTCTACTGTTTGCCGCGCACCGCGATATTGATCGCATTCGATGCGCTGGCCGTCGCGCTCATTCCATTCGTAAACGTGATTCCTGTTGGCCAATCCAAAGTCAAATTGGAATTCGCCGGAATCGAATACGCGCTTACCGCCTGCGTCCCGGCGGAATTCGCAATCGTCAACGTGATTGCTCCCGCTGTCGTATTGTTGGCGTAAATCTCCTGAACCAGCGTGGTCGTGGACGTAATCGTCGTGGTTGTGGATACTGAGACAATGGGAGCCAGCCCATATTCGAAGTCGGTCGTGTAGCCCGACATGGCCGGAGTTGTCCGCACTTTTGCCCCGTCGTTGATCGTGATTGTGGCTCCGCTGCCGCCTACGAGTTCAACCTGGAGGTTGCCATCGCTATCCACATTGAGCGCGGCTACAGCCTCGGAGTTGCCCACCACTCCGCCCACCGGCGGCGCTCCTGCCCGCTGAAACATGGCGTTGGCGGTTACAAGGAAGCCGCAGAACACAACACACAGGACGATATATTTGGTTTTCATGGTGAACCTATAAAAATTGGCGGCTTCGGTAGTCGAAGGTTCCGCCCTCTGTTTGGATCCCGTCGGTACTGGAGATCTGCCGCGGCTGCGCGTTGAGACTTTCGAAATCCGCGCGGGCATGCCGCGCCTGCCGCTTCAATTCTTCCAGGTCCGTCCGTTTCGGGAACGCCAGCCATGCCGCTTCGGCGAGCGATAATTTCAACGCTCTCTCCAGTCCTGGAGGCAAATTCAACGTGGTGGCGATATCCGCGATCGCGACCGTCTCCAGTTGATTCCACCACCACAGACGAATCTGATAGGCCGTTTGTGTCGGTGAGGCGTAGTACGGATAGATGATCCCGTTTGGGGTGGCCGGCTCGTAATAGATCGCAATGGGCCATGACCCCGATTGCCCTGGAAGCGCGAGCAACGTATATTCCGGCCAGTTCCACACAGGAATGTTGATGAAGCTGTTTGGCGTGGTGTCGGTCAGGACGATCTGGGCCGCCTCGATGCGTACCGGACGGTCCCCGGCAGATACCACAAAGTTAGCGCCGTTGGCGGCCGTCCCGATGGTGTAGCTGGCCTGGGCGGTGGTAAACGTGAACGATTGGAACCGCGTGAAGTATGCTTTCTTGGCGCGTGTATTGAACTGTCCGAGAAGGTCGTTGTACTCCCCCAGCAAGAATTCCGTGTCCTCGCCGCTCGGCGCAGTCTCGCCCGCGCCGAGCGCCCCGAGTTTACGCATAGCGGCGGTCAGGATGCTAAGAGTCGTTGGCAACGCCCCAGGCATTTACTTGGACGCCTTCTCGCGCAATACCTGAAGGATCTCGTTGAGAGTGTCTTGCATTCCATCGACGCGCTCTTCTAACGCATCCAGGCGTGTTCCGGCGGTGCCGGTCGCCACAGTGCGCTCCCGCGCCTCAGCGGGCACGATGGCTGGCCGGACATGAGTGTGGCCGGCTTTCAAAAGCCGCTTCTCTTCGGCTTTGGCCGCATCCCAATCGCAGAATCCATTCTTGTCGAAACCGCCCGCCGGGACGACGCCCCCTCTGGCGTCATACATAGCCTTGGGATATTCCTGCAGCGGGATATTCCGGGAGTCCGGGTTCCAGCCCAACGCAGTGAGTTCGTTTTCCTCTTTTGCGGTATTCACCCATCGGGGCAAATGCCGGTCCATGAACAAGGGAACCGGATAATTCTTCTGTGTCGCATTCAACATCATTGGCGTGCTCCTGGGCAGGCAATCCGCCGGATGTCCGCATCCGTGCGCGCCGCCCGATAAAAATAGGAATCAGATTCCAGTTGCGCTCCAATCCCGCAGAGCGCAACCGCTTTTTCAAAGTACAGACGAGATTTGCCAGTAAATCCGGCGCCGTCTTTTCCTGTGGATAACTCAATCAACTGAAGCGCCTCCATGTGACGCCCTTGCACATTCCACAAATGCGCCAGACTGATGATGGCGGGTCCAAACGCGGGGCTGAGCCCCAGCGTGGCTTCGAAGGCCCGCTCCCCCGCGAGTGTGTGCCCGGTCGAGATGAGGAGGTTCCCGAGGTTGGTCTGAGCGCTTGCCAGCATGTCCCGGTATAGAAACGCCTGCTGCGGTGACGCCTGCATCTTGGCATGCGCCAACGCCATGGCGAGTTGGTAGCCATCAAATGCCCGCTGCAAGTTCCCGCTGAGGTGGTAGTCCCTTGCGAGGTTAAGCGCTGCCCGCGGCGATCCGGGCGACTTGGCCGCCGCATCCGCCCACAGCGAACGTTCGCTGCGCCACACATCATTCCGCGCAATGGTGCACGCCACCAAGATGCTGATGAGCGCGGTAGCGGCATATTTCATTGCGTACTCCCGAGAATGATCAGTCCCGATGAAGTGTCCACGCTCAACGTGCAGCCTGGAACCTTCGGGATTGCTCCCCCATACGGATCGTCCCCAAAAAGTAGGCTGCACCCTAGCGCAAGTGCAGCCCAGAGACTAATGCGCCCGGCGCGTAAACCAAGCGTTGTTTCCATCCGTGTACAGATGGACACCTCCAAAACTAGTGGCGCCGCC
>C687J35021_10001985_pt1 | contig 14852 bp, 10 predicted proteins | sample RifCSPhighO2_12_FD_35021 | JGI IMG/M metagenome (IMG submission 35021)
CCCGCCCGGCGGGCCGGTCGGGCTGGGTCAGCACCAAAGGCACCGGGTAACCCGCCTGCAGCAGCGCCTGCAAGGCGGTGCGCGCGAACTCCGGCGTCCCGGCAAAGATGATTTTCATAGTGATAGACCCCGCAGCGAGTGCTGCTCAGCGGTAGCGCAGGTCGGCCGCCGGATCATCCAAAAAATCCACGCGAACCACGACTCCAGCGGCATCCAGATGGATGCGGGCCAGCTGGTGTACCCCGTATTCCTGGAAGAAATAGGTCCAGACGCTTCCCTTTTCGCCATCGGCCGCACGGCGAGCGGGCGGCCCGAAGGTTTGCTGAAGTTCGGTGGCTCGCCACTGGCCGACCGCAATGCCATCAAACTTCTTCCGATTCAGCACTTGCTCCATACCGACAAGCCGACCCGATGCATCGAAGTCGAGACTTTGCACCTGACCGGCCCGCGGGCTGTATAGCAACCGCTGTCCCGCAGGCAACTGATAGGTCGCCCAGGGTGTCCCGCGGCGAGCCAGCACTTCATCCACGCTCGCTCCCGGCTGAACATCGCTGGATACCGCACAGCTTGCCACCAACAGGCCGGCGGCAACGGCGCCGATGACCGAACGTGGGCGCCAATTCATGCGCGCTCCTCACGCTGGCGTTTGAGCATTTTGGATTTGATGCGGTTACGCTTGAGAGGGGACAGGTATTCGACAAATACCTTGCCCAGCAGATGGTCAAGTTCATGCTGAACGCAGACCGCCAGCAGATCGTTGGCCTCGATCGTGCGCGATTGCCCCTGGGCGTCCATCGCGCGGACATGCACAGCCGCCGAGCGCTCGACCCCATCGTAAATGCCTGGCACAGACAGGCATCCCTCATCCCCCCGGTGCTTTTCGGTGCTGGCCCAGACAATCTCCGGATTGATCAGCACCAAGGGCTCGTTGCGCTCCTCGGAAACATCGATGACGACGATGCGCTCATGCACATCCACCTGGGTGGCCGCAAGGCCGATGCCATGGGCGTCGTACATCGTTTCCAGCATGTCCGACACCAGGCAACAAACACGATCATCAACCCCCTGCACAGGTTTTGCCACGATATGCAGCCGGGGATCGGGATAACAAAGAATGGGAAGAATTGCCATGGACGCGCCAAAAATATGTCGCTATTTTCGCCACTTTTTCAGCCCAGTGCACCCGTCATATCCAATAATCATTGCCGAATCAAGGGCTTGAGCAGAGAATCTCAGTTGGTTTGTAATGAAATTTCGCCGCATGCCCCGCTCTGCGCGGTGGATTGTGGCGCCAGCGAGAGGGCGTTTGACAATGCATCAGAACAGGAACGACATGGCGGCATTCTCCGGTATGCAACGGGCAACCCTGGGGGCCGTCACCCTCATCTGCGCCGCGCTGGCCAGCCCTCTGGCACTGGCACAAAGCCATCCCGTCACAGACAGCCAGCGCGCAACGGCCCAGCAGGTCGCTGCACAGGGCGTGCCACTGGCCGAATTGGCACCTGGCGCCCCAGACACCTACGTGGTCAAAAGCGGCGACACGCTCTGGGATATCTCGGGCATGTACCTCAAGCGGCCCTGGCGCTGGCCGGAACTGTGGGGCATGAACCTGCAAGCCATACGCAACCCGCATCTCATCTTCCCTGGACAGACACTGCACCTCGACAAGAATGGGGGGGTTGCGCGCCTGCGCACCAGCGCCCCCGGAGCACTTGAAACTGTGCGTGTCTCTCCGCGCACGCGCAGCGACAGTCTGTCCGAGTCAGCACTGCCCACGCTCAAGTCCCACCTGATCGAGCCCTTCCTGGTCGAACCGCTGGTGGTGGATGCCGACACATTGCGCCAGGCTCCACGCATCGTGGGCACCACCGAAGACCGCGTACTCATGTCAACCAGTGACCGCATCTATGCACGCGCAGACGCCGCCAGCCCGATGCGCGCCGAACCGGGCGAGCCGCGCCGGTATCGCATTTTTCGTGATGCGATCGCATTGAAGGACCCGATGACCGGCGACATTCTGGGCTATGAAGCGCAGTATCTCGGCCAGGCCGTGATGGTACGCGGCGAAGGCTTTGAAGACAGCGCCAATGGAAAGGGAGGCATCACCTCCGATTACGTCCCGGCCACACTCGACATCACTTCCATCAAGGAAGAAATACGCGCGGGCGACCGGTTGTTGCCCGCCCCGCCCCGCACCTTTACCAGCTACGTGCCCCACGCTCCGCAGACCGATGTGGATGCCCGGGTCATCTCCATCTATGGCAGCTCGGCCGTGGCCAATGCAGCCCAGAACAATGTGATTGCCATCAATCGGGGCGTTCAGGACGGCGTGGAGGTGGGTCATGTGCTCAACCTGCTGACCAAAGGGAGCCGCATCCGGGACACCACCGCTGAGCAGCGCTCGGAGATCAAGCTCCCCAGTGAAAGCAATGGCATGGCCATGGTGTTCCGAACGTTCGACCGTGTGTCCTATGCGCTCATTCTGGATGTCCGCACACCAGTGCGCGCAGGGGACCGCCTGATCAATCCAGACTAACAAACCCGCCCTGGCTACCCGGCACCTCGTGCGCGGGGCAACCCGCATGTCACTGATGGAACGCGAAGAACTTGCAGCGTGGCTGCGGCTGACACTCACCCCGGGGGTTGGAAATACAGCAGCTCGACACCTTCTGCGGGCTTTCGGCTTGCCACAGTGCATTTTCGAACAATCATCACAGGCGCTCCAGACCTGTGTCAGCGCAGCCCAGGCCACGGCCCTGCTATCGCTTCCACAAAACCTGGAAACACTGATCGAATCTACCTGGCAATGGCTGCAAGAAACGTCGATCGGTGCTCCTGTGCGGGCCATCGCTCCCCTGGGGCACCCGCTGTATCCTGCTCCCCTGCTGGACACCGAAGATCCGCCTTTGATGCTGTACCTGATGGGCGCGGAACGCTACATGTCACCGGGTGCACTGACGGGAATGCACTGCGTGGCCATGGTCGGCAGCCGCAACCCAACTCCGCAGGGGAACGACAACGCCCGACAATTCGCCCGCTCACTGCGTACCGCAGGGCTGACCATCGTGTCCGGACTGGCGCTGGGCATTGACGCGGCTGCCCATGAAGGCGCACTGGCCGAAAGCAGGGATGACGACCGAACCCCCGCCACCATCGCTGTGGTGGGTACAGGTCTGGACCGCGTTTATCCGAGTCGCCATCGCGATCTGGCCCACCGCATTGCCGCACGGGGCTTGCTGGTCAGCGAATACCCGCTGGGAACCCCTCCCCTTGCAGCCAATTTTCCCAAGCGCAACCGCATCATCTCAGGCCTGTCCCAGGGGACGCTGGTGGTGGAAGCCGCTCCCGCATCCGGGTCACTGATCACGGCCCGCATGGCCAGCGAACAAGGCCGTGAAGTCTTTGCGATCCCGGGCTCCATACACGCCATACAGTCACGGGGATGCCATGCCCTCATTCGCCAGGGCGCCAAGCTGGTGGAAACAGCGCAGGATGTTCTGGAAGAGCTTCAGTGGCCTGCCCCAGCATCACCGACGCCGTTAACTGCACCCTCAGTTGCCCGTGAAACAACGGATCCGCTACTGGAAATAATGGGGTTTGACCCTATCGGTCTGGATGCCTTGCAGGCCAGGAGCGGGCTGGACACCGCAAGCCTGCAAGTGCAATTGCTGGAACTCGAGCTGGCCGGCATGGTGGGGCGCCTCCCCGGAGGAATGTTCCAGCGCATGGGGCTGGCATGACCATCGCTCTGGTGCAAATCAACCGAGCAGTCGCTCCGGATTGGCGTTGAGCTTGGCCAGCGCATCGCGCGTGGCCCGTACGGTCAGCCCTTCTTCTTCACGCGCTACCAGCAGCCCGGCCTGCAGATATGCACCCAGACGACGCAACTGAATCAGGTAGCTGCTGCCATTGGTCGCGGCAAACAGGTGTAGCTGCTTGCGCTGGCTATGCCAGGCATATTGCACCTGGTTGCTCGATCCGTTGTGGTCCAGCGTGAACCAGTTCCCCAGTTGAAGCTCCTGGGCCCAGGCCACCATGGCGTCATCCACAGGTGCTCCGTTATCGGCCACCACATGGATGGCCGACGCGTCGATGCCCGTCATCATCTCGATGCTCTCGGCATCCAGCGGCAGGTCGCCCATTTCGGCGTCACCAATGAAATCCTCCAGATTTTCCAGTCGCCGGGCCATGGCCTCGATGTGTTCCATCGGAATGGCGGCCGTTTTCGACAGAAATGCTTCTGCCAGGGTATCCGTAAGTGCCTTGATCTGTGCGTCCTGCGGAGCACCTGCAATACCCAGGAGCGCCAGCCCCTGACGCAACCGCTGCAATAACCCGGGCAGACTCTGGATGACCTGGGCCCGCTCGCTGCGATTGGGCTTGGCGCTGGCTGCCCACACCAGATCGGCGGCCGTGCGCTTGAACGCAATCGTATCGGCATGCTGCGGGCCTTCACGGACTGCGGACAGTGCCAGCACTTCGGCCCAGGTCTTGAACAGAAACTCGCGGATTTCGTCACGCACTGGCATGTCCTTGAGCATGGTGCGCAACTCGATCGTGTACTGGATGGCCAGCGTTTCCTTTTGCTCGACCTGCTGGGCCACACTGACGAGGCGCGATGTCGCCTGTTTTTCAGTGAGGAACTTGGCCAGGAACTTCTCGAACTCGTCATAAACGAGCTGAAACACGCGCCGTCCCGTTTCGGGATACTGCTCGATCACCTGGACGATGCGTTTGATCTCGGTCTCCAGCGCACTTCCCGTGATCGAAGTGGCGTCAAATCCCAGGGCGCACGACCCCATGCGGTCGATAAGTTGTCGTGCCGGGTGGTTCAGGTTGCTGAAGAACTCCGGCTCGGCCAGTGCCACGCGCAGCACCGGCACCTGCAGACGCGCAAACCACACCCGCACAGCGGGAGGAATACGGTCTTCAGCCAGGATGCTCTGAAACATCAGCGCCACCACCTCGATGATTGCTTTTTCACCCTGGGTATCGGCCTTTTGCTTGAATTCTGTGGCCCGATTCCGCACTACGCCCGCCAGCTGCACCACGGCAGCCGGACTGTAGTCCTCGGCGACCACCCCCCCCACAGTGCTGTAGTAGGTTTCAGCCTGCACACGGTGGGCCGCCAGCGCATGGGCCAGCGCCACTGAAGCAGGCGGGGCATTCACCATGTCAAACCCCGTGGCCGGCTGGGTCAACAAGCGCCGAAGCTGCCCCATCACGCCATAGGCCCGCTGGCGCGCACGGGCCAGCGGTGACATACCGCTCATGCCAACCATTCCGGTGGCAGGTGGCATGCCATAGGCGGCGCCCGAGCCCGCCATGGGTGCAACCTGCCCGCGTGCCGACACCTGCGCCATGGCACGGGCTGTGGCCATGGCCTCCTGCGATTGTTCCAGGGCACGCGAGGCCAGCCCCGACGGCAGCCCTGCGGCGCCGGATGTGGGCGCACGGCGCACCCGCAGATCCTGCTTGGCTGCGATGCCCTGGTTTTGCAGAAAGTCGTTGCAGGTCTGGTAAACGTTCTGCAAGACCGTCGCCAACTCGCGCTGCAGGGGATCAAGCACGGTCTGCAGGTCATCGCGCGGCAATCCAGCCTTGGCCCAGCTTTCCACCAGCCGCAAGGCCACGGATTCAGGACGAAGGATGTCCGTCGAAGGAAGGTCCTGGCCCTCCAGTGCCTGCACGCGCATGCGCAGGGCCTCGAAGTCCGCGCTGACCTGTTCCATCACCGGCAGCGCCATGCGCGAGGCCAGAATTTTGTTCTCGACTACATCGTCATCGAGCAGTTCGAAAGTGGGCTCCGTCATGCGAACCCCCATGCCCTGAGCCGCCGTGGTCGGCGCCTGGATGAGCGTCTCGCGCCAGGCGCCCACCGTGCTCCGGAGCCATTCACCGCTGCACTGCTGGTATTTCTGCCAGGCATCTCGCCGGTTCTGCATCTCACGCTGGGTGCCCGTCTGGGACATCAGCGTGTTCAAGAACTCCATGAGGGCCTTGTCGACTCCCGGCAGACCCGTGCAAAGCCCCTCCACCAGCCGCTCGCGCACCTGACGTGCCAGCCTGCGCTGGGGGTGGATGGGCGCTGTGGATGTGTGCATTCCGAGATATTAGCCCGGGAATCCAGTCAACGGGTCACACCGTCGCACCCGCATTGGGGTCGTTCGGGTCACCATCCTTACGCGTGGACTTGACGAGGTCCTCACGCTTGACGCCCAGCCACATGGCAATGGCTGCCGCCACAAAGACCGATGAGTAGATACCAAACAGAATGCCGATGGTCAGCGCCAGTGCAAAGTAATGCAGACTGGGCCCCCCAAAGAACAGCATGGACAGCACCATGGCCTCGGTCGAAGCGTGGGTGATGATGGTGCGGCTCATGGTGCTGGTGATGGCATGGTCGATCACCTCGGCCGTGGTCATCTTGCGGTAGCGGCGGAAAGCCTCGCGGATCCGGTCGAAAATCACCACCGACTCATTCACCGAATACCCCAGCACCGCCAGCACCGCCGCCAGCACCGAAAGCGAAAATTCCCACTGGAAAAACGCGAAAAAACCCAGGATGATGACCACGTCGTGCAGGTTGGCGATGATGGCGGCAACGCCGAATTTCCATTCAAAACGCAAGGCCAGGTAGATCACGATGCCCACGATCACCATGGCCAGCGCCATCAGGCCGCCGTGCACCAGCTCCTCACCCACCTGGGGGCCCACGAATTCGGTACGGCGCAGCGTTACACCGGAATCCTGTGCCTTGAGTGCGTCAATGACCTGTTCACTCTGCTGCGCCGAGGAAACGCCCTTTTGCACCGGCAGGCGAATCATCACATCGCGCGAAGTGCCGAAATTTTGCACCTGCACATCGGTGTAACCCAGACCCGTCACCGTCTCGCGGACCTTGGCCAGTTCAGCTGGCTGGCTGTAAGCCACCTCCATCACGGTTCCGCCCGTGAACTCCACCGACAGGTGCAACCCGCGTGAAAACAGGAAGAAAACGGCCAACGCAAAGGTGATGAAGGAGATCGCGTTGAACACCAACGCGTGCTTCATGAAGGGAATGTCTTTTTTGATGCGGAAAAACTCCATGATCTCTATTCCTTATTTGGAGTTTTCTGAGAAGGCTCATATACGCCACGCGCAAGTGATGCTGGAACCAAGCACTCCATGGTCTTCATCCTTTATTCAGGCTTGGCCACGGACTTGCCGCTGGCCTCTGGCTTCCAGATCTGTCCGATGGACAGGCTCTTGAGCTTTTTCTTGCCGCCGTACCAGAGGTTGACGAGACCACGCGAGAAGAGCACGGCCGAGAACATGCTGGTCAGGATGCCAATGCAGTGCACCACGGCAAAACCGCGCACCGGACCGGAGCCGAAAGCCAGCAAGGCCAGACCGGCAATCAGTGTCGTCACGTTCGAGTCAAAAATGGTGGCCCAGGCGCGCTCATATCCGGTATGGATGGCCATCTGGGGAGCCACCCCGTCGCGCAGCTCCTCGCGGATGCGCTCGTTGATCAGCACGTTCGAGTCGATGGCCACCCCCAGCGCCAGCGCCATGGCGGCAATGCCGGGCAGCGTCAGCGTCGCCTGCAGCATCGAGAGCACAGCGATCAGCATCAGCACGTTGACCCCCAGCGCAATGCTGGAAAACACGCCGAACAGCATGTAATACACGCACATGAAAACGGCAATGGCCAGCATGCCCCAAACAACGCTGTTGATGCCGCGCTCGATGTTGTCGGCACCCAGGCTCGGGCCGATGGTGAATTCCTCGATGATTTCCATGGGTGCAGCCAGCGAACCGGCGCGCAACAGCAGCGCCGTGTCGTTGGCTTCCATGGTGGTCATGCGGCCTGAAATTTGCACCCGGCCGCCGCCGATTTCGGAGCGAATCACGGGTGCAGTCACGACTTCGCCCTTGCCCTTCTCGAACAGGATGATGGCCATGCGCTTGTTGATGTTCTCGCGCGTGACGTCGCGGAAAATGCGTGCGCCCTTGGCGTCCAGCGTGAGGTTGACCGTGGGTTCCTGCGTCTGGCCATCAAAACCGGGCTGTGCGTCGGTGAGATTTTCGCCGGTCAGGATCACCTGTTTCTTGACGATCACGGGCAGACTGTTGCGGTCCAGGTAGCGCTCGGAGCCAAACGGCACCGGTCCCTGGCCTGTCTCGGCAGCGCGGGCCTCGGTGCCCTCGTCCACCAGGCGCACTTCCAGCGTAGCGGTGCGGCCTAGAATGTCCTTGGCCTTGGCGGTGTCCTGCACGCCGGGCAATTGCACAACGATGCGGTCCAGGCCCTGCTGCTGGATCACGGGCTCGGCCACGCCCAGTTCGTTGATCCGGTTGTGCAGCGTGGTGATGTTCTGCTTGAGTGCCTGCTCCTGTACGCGGCGCGTGGCCTCGGGCTTGATGCTGGCGCGAATCTTGAATTCCGCGCCATCGGGTGTGATCGTGGTCTGCAGGTCAGGAAACTGGTCGGTGATCAGGTTGACGGTGGCCGTGCGCGTGGCTTCGTCACGCACCTTGATATCGATGGACTGGCCGTCACGGCTGATACCGCCATGGCGGATGCTCTTGTCGCGCAGGGCGCTGCGCAGGTCGCCTGCATACGATTCGGCCTTCTTGGTCAGCGCGGCCTGCATGTCCACCTGGAGCATGAAGTGCACACCGCCACGCAGGTCCAGCCCCAGGTACATCGGCTGTGCGTGCAATGCTGTCAGCCAGGTGGGCGAGCGCGATATGAGGTTCAGCGCCACGATGTAGGACGGATCGGCCGCATCAGGCACCAGGGCCTTCTGGATCGCATCCTTGGCCTTGAGCTGGTTATCAGGCGTGTCGAAACGGGCACGCACCGAGGTGCCATCGAGGCTGACGAAGTCCGCCGTCACCCCGGCGGCCTTGAGCGCTTCTTCCACACGCTGCAGCACGGCCGTGTCCACCTTGATGGTGGCCTTGGCCGACGAGACCTGCACCGCAGGCGCCTCGCCAAAGAAATTCGGCAGGGTATAGAGCACCCCCACCAGCAGCGCGATCACCAGGATCGCGTACTTCCAGACCGGATAACGGTTCATGATCGCGCTTTTACCTCACGGACAAGGACGGAGCAGGCGCCATCCAGCACGGAGCGACCACCTGCAGGCTTGGGACAGCCCGGAAATTATTTGATCGTGCCCTTGGGCAGCACCTGCACGACGGCAGCGCGCTGGATCTGGACTTCCACGCCCGAAGCGATTTCAACATACAGGTACTGCTCGCTCATGCGCGAGACCTTGCCCAGCATGCCGCCACCCACCACCACCTCGTCGCCCTTGGCGATGGCCTCGATCATGGCACGATGCTCTTTCTGGCGCTTCATCTGGGGGCGGATCATGACGAAGTACAGCACCACGAACATCAGCACCAGCGGCAGCATGCCCGTCAGTGAAGACATGAAGTCACCGCCACCTGCGGCAGCGGCGGGAGCGGTCTGGGCAAAAGCAGAGGAAATAAACACGGACAAGACTCCACAATGGATGGGCAAAACAGACAAAACCCGCCACGGGCGCTCATACGGGCGCCCGCCAGGCGGGGAACGGGACATTGTATGCGGGTGCCGACCCTCCCCGTCACAGCGAAAACCCAGCGTGCTTGCGGGTGTTTGCCCCGGCCCATGCCGGGGAAGCACACACATAAAGTTCAAGCAAAAAATGCCTTCAGGGCTTTATCAACAAGCGCAGATAGCTATTAATTAACTAGCAAATTCTTTGCGTGCACACACTGGATCAAGCCGCCTCGCGTTGCGCCGGACTGCGCCACCGGGCCATCAGGGCGTCCCACTTGGCACGCGCGGCCTTCAGGTGGCGTTCCTTCACGTGACCGTAGCCCCGAATGTCCTCGGGGATGCGCGCGATTTCTGCCGCCAGCGCCAGACGCTCGGGCGTCAGGCCTGCGATCAGTTCCTCGATGCAGGCGCGGTATTCCTGGATCAGTGCACGCTCCATGCGGCGCTCGTCGGTCTTGCCGAAGAGGTCCAGCGCGCTGCCGCGCAGGCCCTTCAGACCGCCCAGCACGCCCAGGGCACGGCGCATCCAGGGGCCGAACGCTTGCTTGATCAGCTCGCCCTTGTCATTGCGCTTGGCCAGCAGGGGCGGCGCCATGTGGTGGACGATCTTGTAGTCGCCCTCGAACATCGCGGCGATCTTGTCGGTGAAGGCCTTGTCGGTGTGCAGGCGGGCCACCTCGTACTCATCCTTGTAGGCCATGAGCTTGAACAGGTAGCGCGCCACGGCTTCGGTCAGCAGCGTCCGGCCACCCAGCGGCACCTCGGTGGCACGCACCTTCTCGACGAAAGCCTCGTACTGCGCGGCATAGGCAGCATCCTGGTAACCCGTGAGGAACTCCACGCGTTGCGCCACCATGTCGGCCAGCGCGGGCTTTTTCACGAATTCAATCACCTGCGCCGCCTGGAACAGCGCCTGTACGGCCGCCAGGTCATGCGCGCAGCGTCGGCCCCACTCAAACGCCGCCTTGTTGTTCTCGATCTGCACGCCATTGAGTTCCATCGCGCGCATCAGCGCCGCGTGCGACAGCGGTACCCGGCCCTTCTGCCACGCGTAACCCAGCAGCAGCGGGTTGGTGTAGATGCTATCCCCGAGCAACTGCACGGCCACCTGTTCGGCATCGAAGTGCCCCACCAGATCCGCACCCACCGCCACGATGACGGCGTTCTCGCAGTTGCCGCCGGGGAACTGCCAGTCGGGGTTGGTGACGAACGCAGCCGTCGGCGTGCCATGCGTGTTCAGGGCCACGAAGGTGCGGCCCGGCTGCATCACGGCCAGCGTGTACTTGTTCGCGGCCACGATGGAGTCGCAGCCGATCACCAGGTCGGCCTTGGCGGTATCCACCTTGGTCGTATAGATGGCCCCCTGCCGGTTGGCGATCTGGATATGGCTCCAGGTCGCGCCGCCCTTCTGCGCCAGGCCGCCGGCGTCCTGCGTGACCACGCCCTTGCCGTCGAGGTGCGCGGCCATGCCCAGCAACGAACCGATGGTGATGACACCCGTGCCGCCCACACCGCCGACCACGATGCCCCAGGCCTCATCGGCCACCGGCAGCACCGGCTCGGGGATCGGGGGCAGGCTGGAAAGATCGCCCTTTTTCTCCTTCTTGGGCTTCTTGAGCTTGCCGCCCTCGATGGTGACGAAGCTTGGACAAAAGCCGTTGACGCAGGAGTAGTCTTTGTTGCAGGTGCTCTGGTTGATGCGGCGCTTGCGGCCAAAGGGCGTCTCGACCGGCTCGACGCTCAGGCAGTTGGACTTGACCGAGCAGTCGCCGCAACCCTCGCACACCAGGTCATTGATGATGACCGTCTTGTCGGGCGTGGAAAGCAGGCCGCGCTTGCGGCGGCGGCGTTTTTCGGTAGCACAGGTCTGGTCGTAGATCAGCACGGTGCAGCCCTTGACTTCACGCAGTTCGCGCTGGATACGGTCGAGTACGTCACGGTGGTGCACCGTGACGCCATCGGCCAGCGCCACACCGTCGTATTTTTGCGGCTCGTCGGTGACGATGACGATGCGCACGGCGCCTTCGGACTTGACGCTGTGCATGATCTGCAGCACCGAGTGGCCCTCGGGTCGCTCACCGACCTGCTGCCCGCCGGTCATGGCCACGGCGTCGTTGTAGAGAATTTTGTAGGTGATGTTCACCCCGGCGGCAATGCTCTGGCGGATGGCCAGCAGGCCGCTGTGGAAGTAGGTGCCGTCGCCCAGGTTGGCAAACACATGGGTGTCCTGGGTGAACGGTGCCTGGCCGACCCACGACACACCTTCGCCGCCCATCTGCGTGAAGGTGGAGGTGCTGCGGTCCATCCACACCGTCATGTAGTGGCAGCCGATCCCAGCCACGGCGCGTGAACCCTCGGGCACGCGCGTGCTGGTGTTGTGCGGACAGCCACTGCAGAACCAGGGAGCGCGCTCGCCGGTGTCGGTCTGGAGTTCGACCATGGCGCGCTCACGTCCCTCGATGATGGCGATGCGCGCATCCATGCGGGCGATGATGTCCTGCGGCACACCGAGCTTCTTCAGCCGCTTGGCGATGGCCTTGGCGATGAGGGCCGGCGTGAGGTCGGCCTTGGCGCGCAGCAGCCAGTTCTGGCTCGGATTGGGCATGGACCACTCACCGCCGGTGCTGTCGCCCTCGGGTTCGTCGAACTTGCCCAGCACATGGGGGCGAACGTCGGGGCGCCAGTTGTACAGTTCTTCCTTGAGCTGGTATTCGATGACCTGGCGCTTTTCCTCGACCACCAGGATTTCCTGCAGGCCCTGGGCGAAGTCGCGCGTGATGGTCGCTTCGAGCGGCCACACCACGTTGACCTTGTGCACGCGGATACCCAGGCTGCGGCAGGTCTCGTCATCCAGGCCCAGGTCTGCCAGTGCCTGGCGCGTGTCGTTGTAGGCCTTGCCGCTGGCGATGATGCCGAAGCGGTCCTTCGGACCCTCGATCACGTTGTAGTTGAGCTTGTTGGCGCGTACGTAGGCCAGCGCGGCATACCACTTGTAGTCCATGAGGCGCGCCTCCTGCTCCAGCGGCACGTCGGGCCAGCGGATGTGCAGGCCGCCGGGCGGCATGGCGAAGTCCTCGGGCAGGATGATCTTCACGCGGTCCGGGTCCACCGACACGCTGGCCGAGGATTCGACCACTTCCTGAATGGTCTTCATGCCCGACCACACCCCCGAGAAGCGGCTCATGGCAAAGGCGTGCAGGCCCATGTCGAGGATGTCCTGCACATTGCTCGGGAAGAACACCGGCGTACCGCAGGCCTTGAAGATGTGGTCGCTCTGGTGCGGCGCCGTGCTGCTCTTGCTGATGTGGTCATCACCGGCAATGGCAATCACGCCGCCGTGTCGGGCCGTGCCGGCCATGTTGGCGTGTTTGAACACGTCGGAGCAACGGTCCACGCCCGGGCCCTTGCCGTACCAGATGCCGAACACGCCGTCGTACTTTTTGCTCTGCGGGTACAGGTCCAGTTGCTGCGTGCCCCACACGGCGGTGGCACCCAGTTCCTCGTTCACGCCAGGCTGGAAGACGATGTGGTTTTCTGCCAGGTGCTTTTTCGCGGCCCACAGCGCCTGGTCGTAGGTGCCCAACGGACTGCCACGGTAGCCACTGATGAAACCCGCGGTATTCAGGCCCGCCACCGCATCGCGCTGGCGCTGCAGTATCGGCAGACGCACCAGAGCCTGCACGCCGCTCATGAAGGCACGACCTGCGCCCAAGGTGTATTTGTCATCAAGCGTGACGGTTTCGAGGGCCTTGCGGATATGCTCAGGCAGCGGTGCGTTCATGGTGGTGTCTCCAGGGGCTTTTTTGGGGTTTGGCCACGCCTTGTGGGGCAGCAAAGGGACGGCACAGCCACCCGGTAGGGCAGCGGCTCCCGTATGGAGAAGAGTGTATGTCCACAACGCGGATATGTCTTTGCGTTTTATGCTGTGTTTAGGCTATCCTGAGAAAGCTTCTTTCTTTTTGAGGCCAAAAATTGAACACTCTGGACAAATTCGACCTCGCCATCCTCAATGAGCTGCAATCCGATGCCCGCCTGACCAATGCCGAGCTTGCCCAGCGCGTGGGCCTTTCGGCAGCCCCGTGCTGGCGCCGCGTGCGGGTGCTGGAAGAAGAGGGCTACATCAAGGGCTACCGAGCCGAGATCGACCGCCGCAAGATCGGCCTGGGGGTGCTGGCCTTCGTGCGTCTGGACGCCGACCGCAACACCGGCGGGCTGACTCTGGCCATGGAAGAGGCCATCCGCCAGATCCCCGAGGTGGTGTCATGCCACTACATCAGCGGTACCGGCACCTTCGAGCTGCAGGTGGTGGCACGCGACCTCGACAGCTTCTCGCAGTTCGCCCGCGACGTGCTGCTGCACCTGCCTAACGTCAAGGACATGCACACCAGCTTCTCGCTCGGTGAAGTCAAGGCCAGCGGCGCGCTACCGCTCAGCCACCTGCCAGGCAAGACCCCATAAAACTATCAAATTAATAGCTATCAACGCTTTTATACAAAGCGCAAACGGTAGATTTCATTCAAATTTCTAGCGTGGCCACAGCACCCACAGGCGCAGGCCCTGCTTGAGCCGTCCAGCGATCTCCCCCGCCTCATACCCCCAGCCGGTGAAGAAATCGGCGCGCACGGCACCCAGGATGGCGCTGCCCGTGTCCTGCGCCAGCACCAGGCGGTTGAGTTGCACCTGCGGCCCGCTGGAGGACAGCCACACCGGCGTGCCGTAGGGAATGCTCTGGCGGTCCACAGCGATGGAGCGCCCCGGTGTCAGCGGCACCCCCTGTGCGCCGCGCGGGCCAAAACCAGCGTCAAACCCGTCAAGGACCTCCTCGCGGAAAAACACGTAGCGCGGGTTGCTCCACAGCAGCTCGTTCACGCGCTGCGGGTTGGCAGCAATCCAGGCCTTGATGCCGGGCCAGGTGGCGTCGCGCGTCAGGCCCTGATCCAGCAGCCAGCGGCCCACGCTCTGGTAGGGCTGGTCGTTGGTGCCGGCGTAGGCCACGCGCACCAGGCGCACGCTGCCGTCCATCTCCTGCACGCGCAGGCGGCCCGAGCCCTGGATGTGCAGCACCAGGGCGTCCACCGGGTCGCGCAGCCAGGCAATGGCCCGGCCTGCCAGCTGGGCCTGCGCCTCGGGCAGGGTATCGATCTGCTGGCGCGTGTACCAGGGTTTGCGCACGCCGTGGCTGGCGGGCAGGCGGTACAGCGGCACGGCAAAGCCGTTGCCCGGCTGGCGCGCAGCATCCACCAGCGGCTCGTAGTAGGCCGTGAGCAGGCCGTCGGGGCTGCCGTCGTACGACTCCACGCGATAGGGCTGCAGG
>C687J35021_10001986_pt1 | contig 14836 bp, 11 predicted proteins | sample RifCSPhighO2_12_FD_35021 | JGI IMG/M metagenome (IMG submission 35021)
ATCAGGTACTGCTCTTTGCCCGCCTCTTTCGAGTACTTCTCGAACATGCGCTTGAACTTGTCATAGCTGCCAATGCCCGGCTTCATCATCTGATTGAGCGGGCCTTCCTCGGTGTGCTCCGGAGCGATCTTCAGGTAGCCACCGACATGGTGGGTGACCAGTTCCTTCACGTACTCCGGCGACTCGACGGCGAGGTCATAACGCAGCCCCGAGGCGATCAGGATCTTCTTCACCCCCGGCAGCGCGCGAGCCGAACGATACAGCTGGATCAGCGCCGAGTGATCGGTGTTGAGGTTTTCGCAGATACCGGGGAACACGCAGGACGGCTTGCGGCAGGCGGATTCGATCTCCGGGCTCTTGCAGGCGATGCGGTACATATTGGCAGTCGGCCCGCCAAGGTCGGAAATCACCCCGGTAAAACCCGGCACCTTGTCGCGAATCTCTTCGATCTCGCGGATGATCGACTCTTCCGAACGGTTCTGGATGATCCGCCCTTCGTGCTCGGTGATCGAGCAGAAGGTGCAGCCGCCGAAGCAGCCGCGCATGATATTGACCGAGAAGCGGATCATCTCGTAGGCCGGGATTTTCTCCTTGCCATAGGCCGGGTGCGGCACCCGCGCGTAGGGCATGCCGAACACGTAATCCATTTCCTCGGTGGTCATGGGGATGGGTGGCGGGTTGAACCACACATCCACCTCGCCATGCTTCTGCACCAGGGCGCGGGCGTTGCCCGGGTTGGTTTCCAGGTGCAGCACGCGGTTGGCGTGGGCGTAGAGTACCGAGTCGGCGCGCACCTTCTCGAACGAGGGCAGGCGGATCACCGTCTTGTCACGCTCCAGACGCGGGTGCGGCAGCAGCTGCACCACCTTGGCTTCATTGGGGTCGTCTACAGGTCCCTTTTCCTGCTCGATGGCGCAGGCGGCGGTGTCCTGGGTGTTCACATAGGGGTTGATGATCTTGTCGATCTTGCCCGGCCGGTCGATACGGCTGGAGTCGATCTCCAGCCAGCCGGCGGGGGTGTCGCGGCGGATAAAGGCGGTGCCGCGCACATCGGTGATGTCTTCGATCTTGTGGCCATAGGACAGGCGCTGAGCCACTTCGACTATGGCCCGCTCGGCGTTGCCGTACAGCAGGATATCGGCGCAGGCGTCGATCAGGATCGAATGGCGGACCTTGTCCTGCCAGTAGTCGTAGTGAGCGATGCGGCGCAGGGATGCTTCGATGCCGCCGAGGACGATCGGCACATGCTTGTAGGCTTCCTTGCAGCGCTGGCTATACACCAGGCTGGCGCGATCCGGACGCTTGCCGGCCAGGCCGCCCGGGGTATAGGCGTCGTCGCTGCGGATCTTCTTGTCCGCGGTGTAGCGGTTAATCATCGAGTCCATGTTGCCGGCGGCGACACCGAAGAACAGGTTCGGCTCGCCGAGCTTCATGAAGTCGTCTTTGCTGGTCCAGTCNGGCTGGGCAATGATGCCCACGCGAAACCCCTGAGACTCGAGCAGCCGGCCNATAATCGCCATGCCGAACGACGGATGATCGACGTAGGCATCGCCGGTGACGATGATGATGTCGCAGCTGTCCCAGCCAAGCTGATCCATCTCTTCCCGGCTCATGGGCAGGAAAGGTGCCGGCCCGAAGCACTCGGCCCAGTATTTTGGATAATCGAATAACGGCTTGGCTGCTTGCATGGGGATGACCGGCGCTGGCTACAGGAACGAAAAATCGCGGGCGCGGAATATAGCACAATTTTTAACCAAACCCGACCCGTTCACTCGGACTTTTACCGCCCCTCATCCCTCGTTCACCCGTCTGCGCCCCTAACCAAAAATGGGCGAGCGCGGCCAGGCACTGCAGCTATTGGGTCGTTTGGCAGCACACCGCCCAAGGCGGGAAACAGCGCAGCGCACAAGTTCGCCGCCGCCAAACTTTGGATCAATGGCCCCGCCCGGCCGCCAATTGAACACTCCCCATCGTGCACATTTCGACAAGACCGGTGCCCCCCGACGACTCGTGTTTGGCGACCCGTCGCGGTATGCAGGCCCCCAGCAATTTGCGGCGGCACCTGCCCTAGACAATAAGAACAACAAGGCCATTGAGGGCATCCTTCATGCTTGAACCTGCGGAAAAACTGAGCAGCCGCTATGTACCCTTGCAGCGCTTGACCCCTGCCGATACCCAGCAGATGTACGCCATCTTCCCGCAGTACTACCAGAACACCACGCAACAGACCTTCCTCAACGACCTGTCACGCAAGAGCGGCGTAATCCTCGCGCGTACCCGCAAGAGCAAACGCATCGTCGGTTTCTCGACCCTCACCGACTTCGACATCAGTGTCGACGGCAAACGCGCCAGGGGCCTGTTCAGCGGTGACACCATAGTCGAGCCGGCCTACTGGGGGGCTCGCTGCCTGCACGTAGCCTTCTACCTGAAACTGATGCGCGTACGCCTGCGCCATCCACTGACGCCGCTCTACTGGCTGTTGATTTCCAAGGGCTATAAGACCTATCTGCTGCTGACCCGCAATTTCGACGCCTACTACCCCGACCGCAACACGCCCAACAGCCCCCTGCAGCAGGTCGTTTCGGCCTACAGCCAGCAGCTCTTTCCCAAGGCCTTCGACCCGCAGCGCATGCTCCTGGACTTCGGCGAAGGCGCACAGCACCTGAAGGAAGAAGTCGCCGGCATTACCCCCGAGATGTGCGCAGAGGACGCCGATATCGCCTATTTCGAGCGGTGCAACCCATCCTGGCGGCGTGGCACCGAACTGCCCTGCGTTGGCGAAGTGTCCTACTCCACCCTGCTGCGCTATTGCTACCGCCTGAGCCTCAAGCTGTTGCGCCGCAATCTGGATTGGCGAGCGGCCGCGACTGCCGCGCAGCACCAGGCACAGGCCAACGCCACAACGGACGGCGCGACCGAGCTGAGCCGATGACCGCTGCGATCGCCAGCCGTGGCGGCCATGGCCTGCTCAGGGCATTTATGCACAGCGGGCGGCAACGTTTCGAACGTCAGGCGCACGACCTCGAGGCCGTGCAGCGCGGCCTGCTGCGCGACTGGAGCCAACGCTTCGTACGCTCCCCGCGCGGCCGCAACAGCGGTATTCACCCCGCAGACAGCTGGGAGCAGGTGACCGCACGCCTGCCGTGCAGCCACTACGGCGACTATCAGGACGACCTCGAACGGCAACGCCGGGAGAACAGCCAACGCCTGATCGACAGCCCGGTCAGCCGCTACCAGCCGACCAGCGGCTCGACCTCGGCGATCAAGTGGATTCCCTACACCCGAACCTTTCTCGCCGAACTCGACCGGGCGATCAGCCCCTGGATCGGCGACCTCTATCGGCAGTACCCGCAGATCGCCCAAGGCAGCCACTACTGGTCGCTGTCATGGATTCCCAGCGCACTGCGCGACAGCAGCAGCGCCGACCTCAACGACGACATGCAATTGATGTCGCTGGGCAAACGCCTGATCGCCGGTCTGACCCAGACCGCNCCGCCGGGCATCGCCCTGNCCGGCAGCGCCGACGACTCGCTATTCGCCACGCTGGCCTTCCTCGCNGCGGATGCCCGCCTGAGCGTGATGTCGATCTGGAGCCCGACCTTTGGCCTCGGCCTACTGGAGCAACTGGGCCATTGCCGCGAAGAGCTGGCCGAAGTGCTCAGCCGTGGCCATTGGGGGCAGCGTAGCGATGCCATGGCCGCGCTACGTTGTCCACGCTCAACGGCCACCGCCCAGCGCCTGCGCGCCTGGGATGGCAACGCGGACCCGGCATTCTTTGCCGAACTCTGGCCGCAACTGGCGCTGGTCAGCGCCTGGGACACTGCCGCCGCCGCGCCCTGGGCACAACGCCTGCAACAGCTACTGCCGCAGGCAGGCTTTCAAGGCAAGGGCCTGTGGGCCACCGAAGGCGTGGTTACCGTGCCGTTTCGCGGGCGCTACCCACTGGCCTACCGCAGCCATGTCTACGAATTCGAAGACCTCGACAGCGGCAGGATTCTGCCGCCCTGGGCCCTGCGCCAGGGCCAGCAGGTGATGCCGCTGCTGACCACCGGCAGCGGTTTCGCCCGCTACCGGATGAACGACGTCCTCGAGGTCAGCAGCCACTGGCGCACGCTGCCCTGCTTCCGCTTTCTCGGGCGCAACGATGGCGTCGACCTGGTCGGCGAGAAGATCAGCGCAACCCTGGCGCAAGCCGTGCTCGACCGCCTCGACTATGCCGGCCGCCTGCCGATCACCCTGCTGGGCCTGGACGACAGTAGCCGCGGCCGCCCCGGCTATGTGTTGCTGCTGGAAAGCAGCGCCGAGCAGGGCTTGCCCGCCCTACAGAGCCTGGCCCAGCAGCTGGAAAACGCTTTACTGGACAACTTCCACTATCGCCTGGCCCGTGACCTCGGTCAGCTCGCCCCCGCGCGCTGCATCGCCCAGCCGCAGATGCGCCAGCTGTACCTGGAGCAGGCACGGGCGCGCGGCATGCTGGAGGGCAATATCAAGCTCGAAGCCCTGCGCCACTGGCCCGGCGAGCTGCCCGCCAGCCTGCGCCACCTGTTGCAGGTGAGCTGATGCCGGACACTTCCGAAATTCTGGTGCGCCCGGCCCGCCCCGAGGACAATTCGGCCCTGCTCGACCTGCTGCGGCGCACGCCGCAGATGGGCAGCGTTACCCTGACCTTCGAGCGCGAGGCGGATTTTTTCAGCGGCGCGCGGGTGGCCTGCGAAGTGCCGCAGGTACTGGTCGCCGAGCGGCGCGAGCACCCAGGCCGATTGCTCGGCATGGTGGATATCGGCCAACGCCAGCAGTACCTCAACGGCCAGCCCTGCACGGTCAACTACCTGCATGACCTGCGCATCGCCGCCGAAGGGCGCGGCGGCCGCGTGCTGGCCGCACTGTTTCGCGCCATCGCCACGGCCATGCAGGCCCCCGGCAGCTGGATGGAGGCGGTGATTCTCGAAGACAACCTGGTTCCCCTGGGTATCGTCGGCCGCGGCCGCAGTGGCCTGCCCAACTTCTATCCGAACGGGCGCATCACCACCAGCTTGCTGCCCGGCAGCCAGTCCCGCAGCCGGGCCGACAGCGGCCTGCAGATCCGCGCCGCCACCGCCGCGGATGCGCAGCAGTTGCAACAACTGTGGCAGCAGGCTGGCAGCCGTCAGGGCTTCCCCGTCTATCAGGTCCGCGACCTGCTGGAGGGCAGCCCGTACTATCAGGGGCTGCGGATCGAGGACTACTGGCTGGCCTGCATCGGCCAGCGTGCGGTCGGCGTGGTCGGGGTGTGGGACCAGAAGGCCTTCAAGCAGACCCGCGTGACCCGCTACAGCCCCTGGCTGGCCGCCCTGCGCAGGCCCTACAACCTCTACAGCCAGTTGTTCGGCGGCTTGCACCTGCCCGCCGTCGGCAACACCTTCAGCTACCTGAACCTGCACGGGTTGAGCGTGCTGAACGACGACCCGCTGATTTTCCAGGCGCTGCTCGAGCATGTTCTGGTCCACCAGGTACAGCCCCAACAAAGCCTGGTGTGCGGCTTCTTCGACGACGATCCACTGGCGCAAGTCCTACGCCCTTACCGGCGTCAGACCCTGCACAGCCGTCACTTCCTGCTCAGCTACGACCATGATCCGCGCCCGGCACAGGCGCGCGGTCCTCGTCATGTCGAAATCGCCCGCCTGTGAGACTCGCCCGACCATGACCCACGCCGAACCTGCCCGCCCCCTCGCAACCACACCGGTCGACCTGGACCCAGACTACGCCATGGATGCCAAGACCCTGCGCCGCCTGTCTCTCTTCGCCGCCGTGCTGCTCTGCGTCGCCCTGGCTTTCGGGACCTACTGGATGCTCCACGCGCGCTTTCTCGAAAGTACCGACAACGCCTATGTGCGCGCCGATATCGTGGTGGTATCCAGCCAGCTTGCCGCGCGCATCACCCACGTGCAGGTGGAGGACAACCAATGGGTCGAGGCCGGCGACACCCTGGCCCGCCTGGATGACGCCGACTTCGTCTATCAGGAACAGCGCATCCAGACCCAGATCGACGACCTGCGGGTTCAGCTGCACAACCTGACCAATCAGCACGCGCAGCAGCAGGCGCGGATCGAGGCGCAGACCGCCGAGGTCCAGGCCAGCAGTGCCGAGCTCGGCCGCCAGCAGGGCAACCTCGAACGCATCCGCACCCTGCGCCGGGGCGGCTTCGCCTCGGAGCAGCAGTTCTCCAGCCTCGGCTCCAATGTCGCGGTGGCCCGCGCCAGCGTCGACAAGGCCAAGGCCGGGCTGAAGGGCCACCGCCTGGAACTCAGCCAGCTGGATAACCGCCGCCAGCAACTGCAGAACCAGCTTGAGGGTGCCCGCAACGACCTGGCCCAGGCACGCCTGAACCTGGCCCGCACGCAAATAGTCGCGCCGATAGCCGGGCGCGTCGGCAATCGCTCGCTACGCGAAGGGCAATACGTGCGCCCGGGCGAGGCGCTGCTCGCCCTGGTGCCGCGCAGCGTCTGGGTGCAGGCCAACTTCAAGGAAACCCAGGTCGCGCGCATGCATCCGCAGCAGAAGGTCGAACTGCGCTTCGATGCTCTCCCCGAGCTGCGCCTGCAAGGCACCCTCGACAGCCTGTATCCCGCCACCGGTGCCGAATTCAGCCTGCTGCCGCCGGACAACGCCACCGGCAACTTCACCAAGGTGATCCAGCGCGTGCCGGTAAAAATCCGCCTGCCGGAGAACACCCCCGAACTGGAGCGCCTTCGTCCCGGCATGTCGGTAGTGGCGACGGTGGACAGCCGTGACTGAGCAGCCGCCAGCGCTACGTGAGCCCAGTCTGCGCGACTGGATAGCGGTCCTCAGCGCGATGCTCGGGGCCTTTATGGCGGTCATCGACATCCTGATCACCAACGCCTCGCTCAAGGAGATCCAGGCTGCCCTCGGAGCCACCCTCAGCGAAGGCTCGTGGATCTCCACCTCTTATCTGGTCGCCGAGATCATCATCATCCCGCTGACCGTCTGGCTCATCGAGCTGCTTGGCGCACGCCGCCTGACCGTCTGGCTGTCGATCGGCTTTATCGGCTCCTCGCTGCTCTGCTCGCTGGCCTGGTCGCTGCACAGCATGATCACCTTTCGCGCCCTGCAAGGGCTGTGCGGCGGGGCCTTCATTCCGCTGGCCTTCAGCATGGTGCTGACGCGTCTGCCGCCCCATCGTCGCCCGATCGGCATGGCGCTGTTCGCCGTCACCGCCACCTTCGCCCCGGCCATCGGCCCGGCCATCGGCGGTTGGCTAACGGAACACCTGGGCTGGCAATACCTGTTCTACATCAACCTGCCGCCGGGCCTGCTGATGATCTGCGGGCTGCTCTACGGCCTGGAGAAACGCGCCATCGACTGGCGGCAGATACGCCGCGCCGACTACGCCGGGATCTGCAGCATGGCCATCGGCCTGGGCTGCCTGCAGGTGTTTCTCGAGGAGGGTTACCGCAGCGACTGGTTCAGCTCGCGGTTGATCGTGGTGTTGGCCCTGATCGCCTTCGTCAGCCTTGGCTGCTTTGTCATCATCCAGCTCTCGCGCCAGCATCCGCTGCTCAACCTGCGCATTCTCAAGAACCGCAACTTCGCCCTCAGCTGCATCGCCGCCGCGGGCCTGGGCATCGGCCTGTATGGCTCGATCTACGCACTGCCGCTCTATCTGTCGCAGATCCAGCATTACAGCCCGCTGCAGATCGGCGAGCTGATCATGTGGATGGGCCTGCCGCAATTGGCGCTGATCCCCTTCGTACCGCTGCTGATGCGGGTTATCGACCCACGCCTGTTGTGCGCCATTGGTTTTATGCTGTTCGGCTATGCCAGCTTTATCAGCGGCTCGCTCAATCCCGACCTGTCGGGGCCACAGCTGCTGCATATCCAGCTGATCCGCGCTGTCGGCCAGCCGCTGATCCTGATCACCTCGTCGCTGATCGCCACCAGCTACATCGAACACAAGGATGCCGGGGCCGCCTCGGCGCTGTTCAATATCCTGCGCAATCTCAGCGGCGCGATCTTTATCGCCCTGCTGATGACCATGCTGCAGAACGACACCAGCCGCAATTACCATTACCTCAGTGAGTCGGTCAGCAACCTCAATCCCCAGGCCCTGGCACGGCTCGAGTGGCTCACGGAGAAGCTCGGCAGCAGCCAGCGCGCCCTCGCCGTGCTCAGCCAGGAAACCCGCGAACAGGCCTCGATCCTTGCCTACAACGAGGCCTTCCATATCATGGGCTGCGCGCTGGTGATCAGCGTACTGGCGATGCTGTTCACCCGCCGCCTGCCGCCCGGCCTGAAACCTGGAGAGGTGCACTGAGGCAAAGCGTTCGTGGAGCGTATAAGCACGTCAATTGCAGCTATCCGGGTGGGGTACACCGGCTGCTGAGCTTGTGATCACAGCCAGGCTTGCAGCTATACTCGACTCGATCAAAGTATCGGCATCGATAGCCGGGTTCACGGAGTGCGTGTAGTGCAGCGATTTGTCTCCTCGATCATCCTGCTGCTCGGCCTGGCAGCCAGTGTGTGCGCAGCTCCCGCCCTGCTGGAAAGTGACAGCAGCGGCAGCTCGCTGAACGACCAGATCGAACTGCTGGAAGACGTCGGCGGCCAGCTCACCATTGCCGACATGGCCGATCCGGCGGTGCAGAGCCGCTTCACACCTGCCAACGGGCGCGCCACCGTCGGCCAGAGCCGCAACCCCTGGTGGGTCAAGGTCAGCCTGCGGCGCGCGGCCGGCGCACCCAGCCAGTGGTGGCTGGAAAATGCCGGCATCACCATCTTCAGCCTGCATCTCTACCTGCCCGATGGCCAGGGCGGCTGGCACGAGCGTGTAACCGGCACCGCGGTGCCCTATGCCGAGGGGCGCGACTACCCCTACCGGCGCATGCTGTTCAAGTTGCCGGAACTGGGCGAGGAGCCCCTTACCCTGTATTTCCGCAGCATCGACCCAGCGGGCAACTCCTTCCCCCTGAAAATCTGGCAGCTGTCCGACCTTGAACAACTGGCCAGCAACGAGAATATCGGCTTCGGCCTGATCTACGGGGTGATTCTGGCCCTGCTGCTGTACAACCTGTTTATTCTGATCGCCCTGCGCGACAAGGCCTATCTCTGGTACGTGCTGGCCACCGCTTGCGTGCTGGTGTTTATCCTCAGCATGACCGGTCACGGGTTTCAGTACCTGTGGCCCGACAGCGCCGTGCCCTTCTGGCTGGACCGCATCACCCTGCCCTCGCTCTGGGGCATTTTCGTCATGCGCTTCACCCAAGAGCTGCTCTACACCAAGCGCGGCCTGATCTGGCCGCATCGCCTGCTGAATGCCGGCTGCGTATTGTATGTCATCGCCATCCTGATCAACGCCTTCGGCTACCGCGCCGAGGGTGCCTTGCTGATCGCCCTGACCCCGGTCGCCACCGTGCCCACCGCGTTGTTCAGCGCCGGCGTGCGCTGCTATCAGGGCTTCTTCCCGGCGCGCTTCTACCTGCTCGGTTACGGCGCGGTGCTGAGCAGCACCATAGTGCTGGTGATGCGCGCGGCCGGCCTGATCGAACCGAGCAACTTCACCGCCTACCTGTTCCCACTCTCGGTGGCCGCCGAAACCATCCTGTTCTCCTTCGCCCTGGCCTACCGCATCCAGATGCTCAAACAGGAGAAGGCCCAGGCCCTGCAGCAGGTAGACCGGGAGAAAACCGCGCGCCTGGCCCAGGCCCAGGCCAACGCCGCCGAACTGCAGCACTCGGTGGAGTTACGCACCGCCGAGCTGGCCGCCACCAACGAACGCCTGCGCGAGCGCGAACGCGAGTTGCAACACGCCGCCTTCCACGACCCGCTGACCGAACTGCCCAACCGCCGCTACCTGGTCGAGCGCTGCGAAGCCGGCCTGGCCGAGGCGAAACGTCACAACCAGGCGGTCGCCCTGCTGTTGATCGACCTCGACCACTTCAAGCCAATCAACGACCAGCATGGCCACGACGCCGGCGACCAGATGCTTCAGGCCATCGCCCAGCGCCTGCGCGAGCATGTGCGTGCGGGCGATGCCGTGGCGCGCCTGGGTGGCGACGAATTTGCCGTATTGATCTGCGGTGCGGATGCCGAGGACCAAGCCCGTGATATCGCCGGCCGGCTGCTCGCCGAGCTGGCGCAACCAGTCCACTACGGGGCCGAACGCCTGACCGTGACCATCAGCATCGGGGCCGCGCTCTATCCGCAACATGCCCACACCTTCACCAGCCTGTACAAGGCCGCCGATGAGATGCTCTACAAGGTCAAGGCCCGCGGCCGCTCTGGCTCGGCGGTATGCGGCGAAGACGGCGAACTGAGCAGCAGCGCCCGCCTGCAGGTGGACGTGCTGAATGTCTCCAGCGGCCTGAGCTAGCTCAGTTGCGATAACGCCGCGGCACCCGCGCGGTGACCTTGCTGAGCAGCTCGTAACCAATGGTGCCGGCGGCCTGTGCCACTTCATCCACCGGCAACTGCGCGCCCCACAGCTCGACGGCATCGCCCACGGCGGCCTCGGGCAGATCGCTCAGGTCGACCGTCAGCATATCCATGGAAACCCGCCCGACCAGCGCCACCCGCTGGCCCTGGATGACCACCGGGGTGCCGGCCGGCGCATGGCGCGGATAGCCATCAGCATAGCCACAACTCACAGTGCCGATACGCGACGGTCGCTCGGCGCGCCAGCTGCCACCATAGCCAACCGCTTCACCCACCTCGACATCACGGCAGGCAATCAGCTGGGCTGTCAGGCTCATGGCCGGGCGCAGGCCCAGTTCGGTCGCGCCCAAGTCGGCAAAGGGCGTCGCGCCGTAGAGCATGATGCCTGGGCGCAGCCAATCCATATGCGCAGCGGGAATGGTCAGGATCGCCGCCGAGTTGGCCAGCGAGCGCTGGGCAAAATCNAGATCCAGCAGCTCGAGAAACTGCTCGAGCTGCAGTTCGGTGGTTTCGCTACCGCGCTCATCGGCGCAGGCAAAGTGGCTGAGCAGGTTGAGCTCGGCCACCTGCGCTGCGCCTTGCAGACGGCCGTGCCACTCACGCACAGCGGCGGTGCTGAAGCCGAGGCGGTGCATGCCGCTGTCCAGCTTCAGCCAGACATTCAGCGGCCGCGTCAGGCCGGCGGCGAGCAGCTGTTGCGCCTGCTGCTCGCTGTGCAGCACCACATCCAGGCCCAGCTGCGCGGCAAACTGGTACTCGTCCGCCTCGAAGCAGCCTTCAAGCAGCAGAATCCGCGCCGTACCGTGCAGCGCNCGCACCTCGGCGGCCTCCTCNAGGCTGGCCACGGCAAACCCCTCGGCCTCATCGTGCAGGGNCGTCACCACCTCGCGCACGCCATGCCCGTAGGCATTGGCCTTGACCACCGCAAACGCCTGCCGCCCCGGCGCACAGCGTTTGGCCAGGGCGTGATTGTGGCGAATGGCGGTCAGATCGATGCTGGCAACAAGAGGGCGCATGACGGGGCTCCACGGCAGACTATAGCCGAGCATCTTAAACCTCAGTCGCCGGGCTGCCCACCACACCCCATATATCCGCGGCAGCGCCGCTGAAGGCTTAGATTTAATCGCACCGCGGCGAAAGCTACTGACAATAAGCTGTCAGTAGCACTGCCCTAGAGTNGGCTCCACAGGCTAAAACGCGCNGTCAGATACTGCCGTTGCCTGTCGCCCATAACCTTCAAGGAGAGAGAACATGAATGCGATCAACTGGTTCGAACTATTTGTCAGCAACTTCGAGCGCGCCCGTGGCTTCTATGAACGCGCCCTGGCAACGCCGCTGGAAGTAATGCAAGGCATGGGCGGGCGCATGGCCCTGTTCCCCCACGCCCAGGACAGCGGTGTCGGTGGCTGCCTGAGCGAGTCAGCCGAGCAACAGAGCGGCATTGGCGGCACCCGCATCTACCTGAACGTCGAAGGCCAACTGGATGCCGTTGTGAACCGGGTGCCCTCCGCCGGCGGTGTGATCATCCAGAGCAAGATGTCCATCGCCCCCCATGGCTTTATCGCTGTGATAAAAGACAGCGAAGGCAATGAAGTGGGCCTGCACAGCATGTCCTGAACACAGCATTCCGGGCGTGCGTCACGCGCGCCCGGTAATCCAGAGCGAGAACAGCTGAGACAACATGAGGCGCGCCGACCGTCTGTTTCAAATCGTGCAGTTCCTGCGCAGTCGTCGCCTGACCACCGCCCAGTGGCTGGCCGAGCGCCTGCAAGTATCGGTACGCACGATTTATCGCGATATCCAGGACCTCTCCCTGTCCGGAGTCCCCCTGGAAGGTGAAGCGGGCGTCGGCTACGTGCTGCGCCAACCGATGGATCTGCCACCCCTGATGTTCGAACGCGAGGAGATAGAAGCCTTGCTCGTGGGCGCGCGCATGGTCAAAGCCTGGGCCGACCCACAACTGCAACGGGCGGCCGAAGCGGCACTGGCGAAGATCCACAGCGTGTTGCCCAACGAGCTGCGCGATGAGCTCAATCGCAACCAGCTGTTTGCCCCCGAAACCAATCCTTACCCTGTGCATTGGCTCGGCCAGCTGCGCCAGGCCATACGCCAGCGCCACAAACTGCTGATCAGCTATCGCGATGAACGCGGCGAAACCAGCCAGCGCTGCGTCTGGCCGCTCGGGCTGTTCTTCTGGGGGCAAACCTGGACCCTGTGCGGCTGGTGTGAGTTGCGCAACGACTTTCGCAACTTCCGCATCGACCGCGTGGAGCAACTTCAGGATCGCGCGGAGACCTTCGAACCGGCAGCAGGCCAACGCCTGGAGGACTACCTCAAACCCTATCTGGGCGAGCAGGCTACTGCACCGCTGTACCGGAGCTAAACGCCTGAACGGCAGGATCTAGAGCAGGCTCGATCACTCGTCGTCGAACTGATAGCTACCCGGTGCGAGGTTCTCGAAGCGCGAGAACTTACCGAGAAACGCCAGCCGCGCCGTACCCAGCGGACCGTTACGCTGCTTGCCGATGATGATCTCGGCCACGCCCTTGTACTCGGTCTCGGGGTGATACACCTCGTCGCGGTAGACGAACATGATGATGTCGGCGTCCTGCTCGATCGCACCCGATTCACGCAAGTCGGAGTTGATCGGCCGCTTGTTCGGCCGTTGTTCCAGGCCACGGTTAAGCTGCGACAGGGCAATCACCGGGCAGTTGAATTCCTTGGCCAGGGCCTTGAGCGAGCGGGAGATTTCGGAAATCTCGTTCACTCGACTGTCGCCGCTGGAACCAGGGATCTGCATCAACTGCAGGTAGTCGACCATGATCAGGCCGATCTCGCCGTGCTCACGGGCCAGGCGGCGGGTGCGCGCGCGCATCTCAGAGGGCGAGATACCGGCGGTATCGTCGATAAACAGCTTGCGGTCATTGAGCAGGTTGACCGCGCTGGTCAGGCGCGGCCAATCGTCGTCATCCAGGCGACCGGCACGTACCTTGGTCTGGTCGATGCGGCCGAGCGAGGCGAGCATACGCATCACGATGGAGTCGGACGGCATCTCCAGGGAGTACACCATCACCACCTTGTCGCTGCGCATCAGCGCGTTTTCCACCAGGTTCATGGCGAAGGTGGTCTTACCCATCGAGGGACGGCCGGCGACGATGATCAGGTCGGCCGGCTGCAGGCCGCTGGTCAGGTTGTCCAGGTCGGTAAAGCCGGTAGACAGGCCGGTGATCGCGTCGCCGGCATTGAACAGGGTGTCGATGCGGTCGATGGCCTTGACCAGAATATCGTTGATTCCTACCGGGCCGCCGGTCTTCGGCCGCGCCTCGGCGATCTGGAAGATCAACCGCTCGGCCTCGTCGAGAATCTCGGCCCCTGTGCGGCCTTGCGGCATATACGCACTGTCGGCGATTTCGCCGCTGATGCCGATCAACTGGCGCAGCGTGGCGCGCTCGCGAATGATCTGCGCATAAGCCTTGATGTTGGCCACCGACGGAATGTTCTTCGCCAGTTCACCGAGATAGGCCAGGCCGCCGACCTGCGACAGCTGCCCTTCCTGGTCTAGCTGCTCGGACACGGTGACCACGTCGAAGGGGTGGTTACGCTCGGCCAGCTTGAAGATCGCACGGAAGATCAGGCGGTGGTCATGCCGATAGAAGTCGCCATCGGACACCGCATCGAGCACCCGCTCCCAGGCGTTGTTGTCGAGCATCAAACCGCCCAGTACGGCTTGCTCGGCCTCGATCGAGTGCGGCGGCACCTTCAGGGCGGAGGTTTGCAGGTCGTACTGTTCGGGCAGGCTGATGTCGTTCATAAGGCTCGGGAAATAAAATCTGTGTTTGAAAAACAAAGGGCACGGCATCGCTTTCGCAATGCCGTGCCCGATGTTAGCGGGCCTGCACCTAAGTGCAAGACCGTTTAGCGGCCAGTTAGGCTGCTACTACAACAACCCGTACGGTTGCTTCAACGTCGCTGTGCAGGTGCACGGCTACGTCGTATTCGCCGATTTGACGAATGGTGCCGTTCGGCAGACGCACTTCAGCTTTGGCCACTTCAACGCCGGAGGCGGTCAGGGCTTCAGCGATGTCGTGAGTACCGATAGAGCCGAACAGTTTGCCCTCATCGCCCGCGGTAGCGGTGATGGTGACTTCCAGTTCAGCCAGCTGGGCAGCGCGGGATTCGGCGTAAGCCTTCTTCTCGGCAGCCAGCTTTTCCAGCTCAGCGCGGCGGGCTTCGAAAGCCGCAACGTTGGCCGGGGTAGCGGCAGTGGCTTTGCCTTGCGGCAGCAGGAAGTTACGACCGTAACCGGACTTAACATTCACTTTATCGCCCAGGTTGCCCAGGTTGGCGATTTTTTCCAGCAGGATCAGTTCCATTTGGTAATAACCTCTTAACTTTTAACCTTCACCGT
>C687J35021_10001989_pt1 | contig 14827 bp, 12 predicted proteins | sample RifCSPhighO2_12_FD_35021 | JGI IMG/M metagenome (IMG submission 35021)
GGCCCTGCGGGCGACGATGCCACCGCCGCACGCGGCCCGGCCACCACGCCCGCACAGCTCGCCGCCATGGCCGAGGCGCTGCGCAAATCCGGCCAGGACACCCAGACGCGTGCCCACCAGCTCAAGCGCCGGCAGGAGGCGCTGGAACTGGCCCTGAAGCCGCTCGTGGCCGAACGCGACCGCGTGGCCAGCCAGCGCACGCGCGTGGTCTCTGTCACCGTGAACCTGGCCGCCGAACGTGAGGGCGAATTGCGCCTGGCCTACCAGGTGCGCGGCCCGGGCTGGCAGCCCAGCTACCGCGCCACGCTCGACGCCGCCAAGCCCAGCATGCTGCTCGAACGCCTGGCGCTGGTGGCGCAAAACAGCGGCGAGGACTGGAGCCACGTGCAGCTCACGCTTTCGACCGGCCAGCCCAGCCGCGCCACGCAGGGCCGCCTGCCGCGCCCCTGGACACTGGACGTGGCACCGCCGCCCCAGCCCCGCCCGCCCGCACCCGCCATGGCCATGGCGCCCGCCCCTGCGGCAGCACCGCTCATGCGCGAACGCAGCAATGCGGCGCAGGAAGCCCTGCCGAGCTTCGACGTGGGCACCGTGGACAAGGGCTTTGCCACCGAGTTTGCCGTGCCCCAGCGCATCACCGTGCCCTCCAACGGCCAGCGCATCACCCTGGCGCTGGGCACGCACACCGCCCCCGCCCAGCTCATCACCCGCGCCGCGCCGGGCGTGGAAGAAGCCGCCTACCTTGTGGCCGAGATGGCACCGCCCCCGGGCGTGTGGCCCGCCGGCAGCGTGGGCCTGTACCGCGACGGCGCCTTCGTGGGCACAGGGCGGCTTGACTTCAGCACCGCCACGGCCTCCGCGCCGGGCGCCGCGCCCGTGGCCAGCCTCTCGTTCGGGCGCGACGAGCTGGTACAGGTGCGCGCCGATGCACCCCAGGACGTGACCGGCAGCACCGGCCTGACCGGCGCGCGCACCGAGCGCAAGACACGCCGCACCTACCAGGTGGAAAACCGCCACACGAACAGCATCAGCCTGCAGGTGCTGCACGCCGTGCCGGTATCGCGCCACGAGAAGATCGAGGTCGAATCGCACTACCAGCCCCCGCCCGCCGAACTGGCCTGGAACCGGCAGAGCGGCACCATCGCCTGGCAGCAGCCGCTGGCCGCAGGTGCCACGGCGCAGTTCAGCGCCGAGCACACCATCCGCTACCCCAAGGACATCGAGCTGCTCGAACGGCCCTGAAAACGGGCCCGGATGCCGCACCCGCCCACCGGGTCATTCGGCACGGCATCCGTGCACCCTGGATGACAATCCCGGCCATCCCAACCATCCCTCGCAACACTCCGCCATGTACACCCGCATCCTCGTCCCGATCGACGGCAGCCCCACCTCCAACCTCGCCCTGGCCGAGGCAGGAAAACTCGCCCGGCTTACAGGCGCCCAGGTGCGCTTGCTGCACATCCTGGACCCGGTGGCGCATGCCAGCGGCTTTGAGCGCCCCGAAACCTACCGCCAGGACATCCTGCCCCAGGCCCGCCAGAACGCCCAGGCGCTGCTCGACCAGGCGCGCAACCAGCTCACCTGCACAGGCGTGGCCACCGAGGCCGAACTGCTCGAAAACCGCGATGCCAGCGTGGCGCGCCTGGTGGTCGAACATGCCAGCCAATGGGGCGCCTCGGTGATCGTGCTGGGCACCCAGGGCCGGCGCGGCATCGAGCGCATGCTCATGGGCAGCGACGCAGAACAGATCGCCCGCCATGCCTCCGTGCCCGTGCTGCTGGTACGCCAGCCCAGCCGCCCCAGCGCACCCGCCAGCACCAGCACCTGACCCTTTCGCGATGACCACCGCCCCCTCCCTGCGCCCCACCGTCCGCTTTCTGCTGGCCCACCCGGCCCATTTCATCGCCCTGGGCTTTGGTTCAGGCCTCTCGCCCAAGGCGCCCGGCACCGTGGGCACGCTCTGGGCCTGGCTGGCCTTTCTGGTGCTGCAACCGTGGTTTGCCACGCCGCTGCAGATGGGCCTCTTGATCGCTGCCAGCACCCTGGGCGGCTGGTGGGCCTGCACCGTGACCGCGCGCCACATGGGTGTGGCCGACCCCGGCAGCATCGTCTGGGACGAAGTGGTGGCCTTCTGGCTGGTGCTGTGGCTGGCCATGCCCATGGGCTTCTGGGGGCAGCTGGCGGCATTCGCGCTGTTCCGCTTCTTCGACGCCGCCAAGCCCGGCCCCGTGGGCTGGGCCGACAGCCTGTTCAAGGGCTTTGGCTGGCGCGGCGGCTGGGGCATCCTGTTCGACGACTTCGTGGCGGCCTTCTGCACGCTGCTGGTGATCGCGCTGTGGAGGTTCTGGTGAGCACGCCAACCCCCCACGAAAAGCTATTAAATCAGGAGCTATCAGCGCTTGATGGTAAAGCATTAGGGGCAATTTTGACTGAAATTTCTGGCCTGCTGCTGGCGCGCGGCCAGATGCTCGCCACGGCCGAGAGCTGCACCGGCGGCCTGATCGCAGCCGCCTGCACCGATCTGGCCGGGTCGAGCCAGTGGTTCGAACGCGGCTTCGTCACCTATTCCAACGCCGCCAAGACCGAGCTGCTCGGTGTGGACGCCGCGCTGATCGGGCAGCATGGCGCCGTGAGCGAGCCGGTGGCCCGCGCCATGGCCGAGGGCGCCATCACCCGCTCGCACGCCCAGGCCAGCGTGGCCGTGACGGGCGTGGCCGGCCCCACGGGCGGCAGCGCTGAAAAACCCGTGGGCACGGTCTGGCTGGCCTGGAGCGTGGATGGGCGCACACACAGTGCGCTGCGCCACTTCCCCGGCGACCGCGCTGCCGTGCGCGCGGCCACGGTGCGGCATGCGCTGGCCCGGCTGGCCCACCTGCTGGGGACTTGACTCAGCACCCGCCACCGCGCAGCATGCGCATGAACGCCACGCTCTTTCTGCGCTGACACGGTTCAGCATTCGATTCCGCCCATGGCACCAACGCGCACGTTCACCCTCCGAAGCCTGCGGGGACAACTCACCCTCTGGTTCAGCGGCCTGACACTGCTGACCCTGCTGTGCGTCGGACTCTATGTCGGACGGCTGGCCACGCAGCAAATGGCAGCCTCCGCCGGGGCATCCGTCCACGCCATGGCCGTGACGGCCGCCGACCTGCTCGGGATCGGCCTGCGCGAACGCGAACAGGATGTCGTGCTGCTGAGCCAGGCACCGCACTTCACACGCGGCGACCTGACGCACCCCGACCTGCTGCTGTCACTCCTGAGGCGGCGGGCGATGCGTGAAGAATTCGCATGGCTGGGGGTGATCGACCCCCAGGGAAAGGTCGTCCAGGACGTCGATGGCCTGCTACAGGGGCAGTCCGTGGCCCAGCGGCCCTGGTTCATCGCCGCACGTTCAGGGGTCTATGCGGGGGATGTGCACGAAGCCCTGCTGCTGGAAAAGATGCTTCCCAAACCACCCGACGGGGAGCCGTTGCGTTTCATTGACTTTGCCGCCCCGATACTCGGTTACAGCGGTGAATTGATTGGCGTGGTGGGCGCCCACATCCATTGGCGCTGGGTCACGCAGACCGTGCAGACGGCTTTCGACCAGAGTGCGCGGGGCAGTGGTGCCGAGATCCTGATCGCCAACGCACAGGGCGTGGTGCTCTACCCGCAGAAACTGGCGCACCAGATCCAGCTTCCGGCCGAACTGCGCACCGGCCCTGGCCCGCGCTCGACCCGGGTGCGGTGGGACGATGGCCTGGACTACCTGGTGAGCGTGGCTGCCGTGGATTCACGCTCCTCCGAAACCCTGGGCTGGAACATCGTGGTGCGGCAGCCGTTGGACCAGGCCCTGGAACCCGCCCACGCCATGCGCAACCAGTTGCTGGCACTGGGCTTGTTGGCCGCCCTGGCATTCGGCGGGGTGGCGCTGTACCTGGCCCGCTCGTTCAGCCGCCCCATCGAGCAACTGGCCGAGGCAGCACACCGCATCGAACGCGGTGACAGCCAGGCGGATTTTCCTGAAAAGGGACAGCTGATCGAAGTGGAGCAACTGGGCCAATCCCTCCGCTCCATGACCCGCACGCTCCTGGCGCACGAACGCGAGCTTGAAGCCGTCAACCAGTCCCTCGAATCCCAGGTACTGCAGCGCACCGAGGCGCTGGAAATCGCCAACCGCGAACTCGAACACCTGGCCACCCACGACCCGCTGACCGGTGTGTACAACCGGCGCCGCTTTGACGCCAGGCTGAACGAATGCTTTGAGGCCGCACGTCGAACTGGACAAGGCTTTGCCGTGCTGCTGATCGATGCCGATCATTTCAAGAAAATCAACGACAACCATGGCCACACCACGGGAGACGCCGTCCTGCAAGACCTGGCACGGCTGCTGAAAGAAAACACCCGGGCCGTTGATTTTGTCGCACGCTACGGTGGCGAAGAATTCGTCATTCTGCTGCCGCACACCCCGGACAACGAAAGCGCCATGGCGGTGGCCGAGAAGGCCCGCTTGGCCATCGCGCATGCCGTATTCCCGGGGCCAGGGCATATCACGGTCAGCATAGGCCTCAGTGTCTGGCAGGCGGCCGATCCCTCGGCCAACGCTGCTGTCGAGCGCGCCGACGCAGCCCTCTACCAGGCCAAGGCCGCAGGGCGCAACCGTGCCATGCCGGGATGATCTTCACGGGCTGCAGGTGGCCTGCAACCTCTCCCGTTCAGGCGCCCCTCAGGCGCCGTGGCACTTCTTGAACTTCTTGCCGCTGCCGCACCAGCAGGGATCATTGCGGCCGGGCTCGGGCGGCTTGCGCAGGGTTTCGACGCGCGGGCCCATGCTCTTCCAGAGCTGGCGCAGGTCGTACACGGCCCAGATGGCCTCGCCGAAGGCCTCGACGCGCGCCTTGCTGGTGCTCGGCGGGCCGTCCTCGCTGTACATGCAGACCTCGGGTTTACCGGTGTCGTCCTCGGTCAGCGCAACAATGTGTTCCAGCGCGTCGTCGAGCCACTGCGCGGCCTCCTTGTCGCGCGGCGCGGCCCATTCATCCGGCCAGTTCTCCACGGCGAACATGAAGCCCAGCGCCCAGACCTGGGCGAATGAGGGAATTTCCTGGCCCTCCATCTCGGCGCGGTCGGCTTCGGGCAGGCTGGCAACGGCGCCACGCATGTCCATGGCCTCTGGGGCATAGGCCTCGTCTTCGTCGAGGGACTTCACCTCGGCGTCGAGCTGGCGCACCACCTCGTTCCAGCGCAGCATCCACAGCGCGATGAAGCGATCCTGCTGCGCGGCATCGGTGAACGCGGGCAGCAGCGGCAGGGGCGCGCCTTCGGCCACCTCCAGCGCTTCGCCGTCACCCAGCAGCATGGGCAGGTATTCGGCGGGTGCGATGGGGCGGCGCGTGCAGGCCAGCGCGGCCAGGAAGCCGTCGCAGAACTCCCACTGCGGAATTTCCTCGCCGCGCGTGCGCAGGTCGTCGAGAAGGGTGTCGAGCTCGTCGAGCTCGTCGGGGCCAAGGGCCGGTGCACCGGCGTCGGTGGGGGCAGGGTTGTTCATGGGGTGGCTCCGATCGTCGGTGCAAAGGCTTTTATGATGCCCGGGGCGCCGCCACAGGGCGGCCCACGGGGCGTGGCGGCAAGTGTAGCCCGCCCCATGGCTCCTGACAGCCCCCGGAACTTTGTACACCCTCTCGCCCATGCAGACCCAGAGCCTCTTTCCAGCCCCGGAGCCCCAGGCTCCATCACACAGCGCGCCAGCAGGAGCCCTGCGCGGATGAGCAGCGCCCCGCCCCCATCCGGCCAGGCCCTGGCCCCCGACTACGCCGCCTTCCTGCAAGCGCATCTGGCAGGGCAGTCCGCCAACGTGGCCAGCTATGCGCTCGGCGATGAGCAAGTCTGGCTGAAGAAGGCCGGGGCGCGCCATGGCATGTGGCGCTACCGCGTGCTCGGGGTGCTGGCCAACCTGGCCCGGCTGGACGTGCTGCGCCCGGTGCCCAACCTCGGTGGCATCGAGGCCATCGCCACCGAGGCCCGGCGCCTGCGCGACCTCAAGGCCCGTGGCCTGCGCGTGCCGCTGGTGCTGGCGCAGCAGCCCGACGGACTGCTGCTGCGCCACCTGGGTCGCCCGGGCGAGCCCACGCCCTCGCTGGCCGACGAGATGCAGGCCGCTGTGGCCCGGGGTCCGGCCGCCGTGCAGGCGCTATGGCTGCAGGGACTGCTGGCGCTGGACCATGTGCATGCCACCGGCAGCAGCCTGAGCCAGGCCTTCGCGCGCAACCTGGTGCGCTGCCCGGACGGCATCGTGGGCTACATCGACTTCGAGGACGACCCGGCCGCCAGCCTGCCGCTGGCGCAATGCCAGGCGCGCGACGTGCTGTGCTACGTGCATTCCACCGCGCTGTACCTGCACGAGAGCGGCGCGCTGGAAACCGCCCGGCCGCTCTGGACCGCCTGGCTGGCGCAGCACAGCCCCGCCGTGCGCGGCGTGCTGGCCAAGAGCATCGCCCGCATGGCTTGGCTGCGGCACCTGCCCGCCAGCCGCCGCCTGGGGCGCGACCTGCAGCGCGCACGCGCTGCACACGACCTGCTGACGCCAGTGATACCCGCATGACAGCCGAGGCACCCATTCAGCGGCACACTGGACGCCACCATTGCACAGGAGACACCCGATGAAACTGATTGCCGCCGTGGCCCAGACCGCCACCGTGATGTTCGATACCCCGGCCACCATCGCCCGGGCCGAGGCGCTGATGCAGGAGGCCGCTGCACGCGGTGCTCAGGTGCTGGTGTTTCCCGAGGCCTTCATCGGCGGCTACCCCAAAGGCGCAGACTTCCACATCTTCATTGGCGCACGCACGCCCGAAGGCCGAGAGGATTTCAAAAAATACTACGACGCGGCCGTCGCGCTTGACGGCCCCGAGATCGCACAGCTGGCCCAGGCCGCCGGACAGTACCAGCTGCATGTCTGCGTCGGCATCATCGAGCGCGACGGCGGCACGCTGTACTGCACAGCCGTCTACCTGGGGCCCGACGGCAGCGTGCTGGGCCACCACCGCAAGCTCATGCCCACGGCGCTCGAACGCCTGGTGTGGGGCTACGGCGATGGCTCCACCCTGCAGGCCGTGGACACACCCTACGGCAAGCTCGGCGCCGTGATCTGCTGGGAGAACTACATGCCCGCGTTGCGCATGGCCATGTACCAGCAGCGCGTGGCGCTGTACTGCGCGCCCACGGCCGACGACCGCGACAGCTGGATCAGCACCATGCAGCACGTCGCCATGGAAGGGCGCTGCTTCGTGCTGTCGAGCTGCCAGCACCTGCGCCGTGCGCAGTTTCCCATGGACGCACTGCACAACCGCCTGCCCGAGGCGCCCGACACGGTGCTGATGCGCGGCGGCAGCTGCATCGTCAGCCCGCTGGGAAAGGTGCTGGCCGGGCCGGTGTACGGCGAGGACGCGCTGCTCACCGCCGAGATCGACCTGGGTGACATTCCCCGTGCGCAGATGGACTTCGACGCCGTGGGGCACTACGCGCGGCCCGATGTGTTCCAGCTCGCCGTCAACACCGCGCCGCAGCGCGCTGTGCTGGCCGCGCCCGGCGCCACCGCCCAGTTCTGACCCCTGAAAGGTCTCCCGCCCATGAATGTCTCCGAAGCCGTGCAGCGGCGCATGTCTATCCGCGCCTTCAAGCCCGACGTACCACCCGCCGCCGTGGTGCGCGCCATCCTGGAGGGCGCGGCACGCGCGCCTTCGGGCGGCAACCTGCAGCCCTGGCACGTCCATGCGCTGGCGGGCGAGCCGCTGGCGCAATTGCTGCACGCTGTACAAAGCGCGCCGCTACAGGAAGAGCCTGAATACGCGGTCTACCCGCCCGATCTGTGGGAACCCTACCGCACGCGGCGCTTTCGCAACGCCGAGCAGCTCTATGCCTCCATCGACATTCCGCGTGAAGACAAGGCCGCGCGCCTGCGCCAGATGGCCAAGAACGCCACGTTCTTCGGCGCGCCCGCGGGCATCTTCCTGAGCGTGGACCGCCGCATGGGCCCGCCGCAGTGGGCCGACCTGGGCATCTATCTGCAGACCGTGATGCTGCTGGCCACCGAGCAAGGCCTGGACACCTGTGCGCAGGAGTTCTGGGCCTTCCGCTCGCAGCCCGTGGCCCGTTTCCTGGAACTGCCGCCCGGGCGCATGCTGTTCGCCGGCATCGCGCTGGGCTGGCGCGACGAAAGCGCCCCCATCAACCAGTGGCGCACCGAGCGTGATCCCTTCGAAAGCTGGGCCGAGATGCGCGGATTTTGATCAGAGCAGGCTGTCCGCGCTTACGTGGGGATAGCCCAGGGCGCGTGCCACGGCTTCGAAGGTCACCTGGCCTTTCGCCACGTTGAGCCCGTTGCGCAGGTGGGCATCGTCCCGGAGCGCCTGCTGCCAGCCCTTGTCGGCCAGGGCCAGGGCGTGCCCGATGGTGGCGTTGTTCAGCGCAAAAGTGGACGTACGCGCCACCGCACCGGGCATGTTGGCCACGCAGTAGTGCACCACGCCATCGACGATGAAGGTGGGATCGGTGTGGGTGGTGGGGCGCGAGGTCTCGAAGCAGCCGCCCTGGTCGATGGCCACGTCCACCACCACGGCGCCCTGCCGCATGCGGCCGACCATGTCGCGGGTGACCAGCTTCGGCGCAGCTGCACCGGGGATGAGCACACCCCCCACCACCAGGTCGGCGTCGAGCACGGCCGCTTCCACGCTGTGCGCAGTGGAAAACACGGTATGGATGCGGTTGCCGAAAACCAGGTCGAGCTGGCGCAGGCGGTCCACGTTCTTGTCCAGCACGGTCACGCGCGCGCCCATGCCCACGGCCACTTGCAGCGCGTTCGTGCCAACCACGCCCGCGCCCAGGATCACCACATGCGCGGCCGGAACCCCCGGCACCCCACTGAGGAGTACGCCCATGCCGCCCCTGGATTTTTCCAGGTGCACGGCACCGGCCTGGATGGCCATGCGCCCGGCCACCTCGCTCATGGGCGCCAGCAGCGGCAGGCTGTTACCAGGGCCGGTGATGGTTTCATAGGCAATGCAGACCGCACCCGACTGCACCAGTGCCGCCGTCTGCGCCGGGTCTGGAGCCAGGTGCAGGTAGGTGTAGAGGATCTGGCCCGGGCGCAGCAGGGCACACTCCAGCGGCTGGGGCTCCTTGACCTTGACAATCATGTCGGCCCGGGCAAACACCTCGGCCGCATCGGCCGTCAGGGTTGCCCCGGCGGCCACATACTGCCCATCGGCCAGACCGATGGAAACCCCCGCACCGACCTGCACCAGCACGCTGTGGCCACGGCTGGTGAGTTCACGCACGCTGGCGGGTGTCAGGCCCACGCGGTATTCATGGTTCTTGATTTCCCTGGGTACCCCGATACGCATGTTGGTCTCCTTGCTGTCAATGCTGCCGGTATCCTGCCTGCCGCGACAGCGGCTCAGAGGCTGAGAGTTTTTTGGCGTGCAACGGGCATAGACAAAAGACGCTCAGTCGCTCAGTCAACCCAGATTCGCGATCGTTGCCATGGCCTCCACCCCATGCAGTCGCAACCGCTTGCGCAGGCTGAGCACGGCACGGTCCTTGCTGAGCAAAAGAGCACCATGCTGCACAGCTAGGTCGATGAACTGCTGGTCGTCCGGGTCCTTGCAGACAGCACTGGAACGGGGAGCGGCATCCACGGTGCAGGCCTGTGCATCGAAGGCCTGCAGCACCTGCAACGCACTCCGTTCGTAGTAGGCGAGGCGCGGCACGATCTGCGCGTAGCCCAGTACGCGCTCCAATTCCTCGCGCATGGCCGGTGCGGCAATCCAGCGCAAGGCCCCGCGGGCCAGCAGAAGCTTGAGGGGAGCCACGGCTTCGTCGGCAAACACCAGCAGATCGAGCACGATGTTGGTGTCGATCACCACCGGCCGCACCGCGCTCCCGTGCGGCGATTCAGGCGCCATCGACAGCCCCTGCAGGCGCGCCCCCCGGACGGGCACGTACGGCGCCGCGCACCATGTCGAAGCGGAACAGGCGGCATTCAATGGGACCGTTCCACATCGGCACGCGGCGCGACTCCTTCAGGCGCATCTTGCCGGGCAGCTTGAGGTCGGGCGTGAGCATCCAGGCCGACCAGCCTGCATAGTTTTTCTTCCAGTGTGCGGCCAGCTGGCTAAAGAACTCGCCCCCGTCATCGGTGTACGCAGCCTCGCGGCCCACCGCTCCGCCCTGGGCGCGCATCGCGGCGCGCTCGCTGGCGTTCTGCCCGGCCGCACCAGCGGCGGCAATGCGCTCGCCATAGGGCGGATTGAGCAGCATCACACCCGGGATTTCACTCGGCGGCATGCGCTGCAGCGCATCCCCGCCGCGCAGCTGCACGCTGGCGGCCACGCCGGCGCGCTCGGCGTTTCGCTGGGCAAAATCGACCATCCGGTGTGAAACATCACTGCCAAAAATGGCTACAGGGCTTATCTGTTCTGCGCTAGCAGCTTCGTTTTTAATAGCATCCCAGACATGCGCCTGAAACGGCAGAAGCTTCTCGAAGGCAAAGCGTCGGCGCTGGCCGGGGGCGATGCGGCAGGCGATCTGCGCGGCCTCGATGACCACCGTGCCACTGCCGCAGCAGGGGTCGTACAGCGGCACCGGTGCCTCGCCGTGCGGGTCCCAGCCGCTGGCGGCAATCATGGCGGCGGCGAGCGTTTCCTTGAGCGGAGCGTCGCCCTTGTCCTCGCGCCAGCCGCGCTTGAACAGCGGCTCGCCCGAGGTGTCGATATAGATGGTGGCTTCATCGGTGGTCAGGTGCAGATGGATGCGCACATCAGGCCACTGGGTGTTGACATCGGGGCGCACGCCGCTCTTGGCACGGAAGCGGTCGGCCACGGCGTCCTTGACGCGCAGGCCGGCGAAGTTCAGGCTGGTCAGCGGGCTGTGCTGCGCCGTCACCTCGACCTTGAAGGTCTGGCGCGGGGTGAACCAGATTTCCCAGGCCACGCTACTGGCGGCTTCGTACAGATCGTTCTCGTTGCGGTAAGACCGGTGCGCCAGCTGCACCAGCACGCGCTGCGCCAGGCGGCTGTGCAGGTTGATCTGTAGCGCATCGCGCCAGGAGGCGCGCAGCAGCACGCCTCCGCGCCCGGTCAGCAGGTCGTTGCCGGTGAGGCCAGTGATCCGGTGGACCTCGTCGGCCAGAAAGCCCTCCACGCCGGCGGCGCAGGGCAGGAAGATTTGGAGTTGGTTCATAAGCAGCCCCAAGGATAAGGCCTGCGCCCGGCCCGTGTCAGGACCGGGGCGGCGGCAAAAGGTCCTGGGCTGGCACCGGGCGGCCGAACAGGTAGCCCTGGTAGCCGCCGCAACCCTGGCCCACCAGGAACTCGAACTGCCCTGCCTCTTCGATTCCTTCGGCCACCACCGTCAATCCCAGGCTATGGGCCAGAGCCACGATGGTGCGTGCAATGGCCGCAACGTTCGGGTCGGTCAGGATGTCGCGCACGAACGAGCGGTCGATCTTGAGCAGGTCCAGCGGCAGGCGGCGCAGATAGGTCAGTGAAGAGTACCCGGTACCAAAGTCATCCAGCGCAAAGCCGATGCCGTGGGCCTTGAGCTGCACCATCTTGGCGATGACGCTCTCAACGTCGTTGAGCATCAGGCTTTCCGTCAGCTCCAGCCGCAAGCGTGCCGGATTGGCCCCGGTCGTGCGCAGCACCTCCAGGACGGATTCGGCAAATTCAGGCTGATGAAACTGGCGTGCGCTGACGTTGACCGACAGTGTCAACCCCGCCATGGCCTCGCTGCCTGCCCATTGTGCCAGTTGCCGGCACGCGGTTTCCAGCACCCATTGGCCCAGTGGCAGGATGAAGCCCGTCTCTTCGGCCAGCGGAATAAAGTCCCCCGGCAGCACGGTGCCACGCCGTGGGTGCTGCCAGCGCAGCAGGGCTTCGGCACCAATGACACGGCCTTGCGCATCCACCTGCGGCTGGTAATGCAGGTGAAAATCGCCCTGCTCCAGACTGTTGCGCAGATCGGTATCGAGCTGCACACGCTGCAGCACTGCGGCCTGCATCTGCGGATCGAAGAAATGCAGTGCGTTGCGCCCGGCAGATTTGGACTGGTACATCGCCAGATCGGCCTGGCGCATCAATTCGTCGATGGTGGCCCGCCGCCCCTCGAACAGGGTCAGGCCGATGCTGGGCGTACTGCGCAACTCATGGCCCGCCAGGTGGTAGGGCTGATTGAGGGTGGTCAGTACCTTTTCTCCCACCAACCGCGCCTGCTCGGCGGCTTCGCCGGCATCGGAGGACAATTCTTCCAGCATGACGACGAACTCGTCGCCTCCCAGGCGGGCTGCTGTGTCGCTGGCCCGGATGGCCTCCTGGAGACGGCGGGCCACCTCGATCAGCAAGAGATCGCCCACATCGTGGCCCAGGGTGTCGTTGAGCGACTTGAACTGGTCCAGATCGATGAACAGCAGCGCCCCATGGTTGCCCGTGCGTTCGCCCAGCACCATGGCCTGCTGCAGGCGATCAAGCAGCAGGCGCCGGTTGGGCAGCCGGGTCAGCGGATCGTAGAACGCCAGGTGGCGGATCTTCTCCTCGGCTTCCTTGCGTTCGCTGATGTCTGAAAACGCCGCCACGTAGTGTGTGACCTGCCCGTCATCGCCGCGTACGGCGGAAATGCTCTGCAACAGGGGATAGACATCACCGTTCTTGCGCCGGTCCCAGATTTCACCAAACCAGGCCCCCCGGTCGGCCAGAGACTGCCACATACCGACATAAAAGGCCGCATCATGGCGTCCGGACTTGAACATGGCGGGCGTATGCCCGATCACCTCTTCGGGCCTGTACCCCGTCATCCGGGTAAAGGCGCGGTTGACGCGCAGGATGATGCCGTTGGCATCGGTCACGATCATGCCGTGCAGCGACTCAAACGCGGTGGCGGCAATGCGCATTTCCTGCTCGATACGCCGGTTCTCGGTAATGTCGCGCAGCACTACGACACGGTGTGTGGCCTCGCCCTGGCTGTCGAGGACAGGGCTGACCGTGGCCTCGAACCAGAACGGCTCGCCATCACGGCGCTTGCCCGGCAACGTGCATGGCGCACCCGCACTGTCCCAGAGCGTGGTGCGACCGTCGGCATCGGTCCACAGAAAATCGGGCGGGTGGCCCAGAATTTCACCTTCAGAGTATCCGGTGATGGCGCACAAAGCCGCATTGACAAACGTGGCGTTACCCTGCGCATCCACGATCAGGACCCCCTGCGAAATCGATCCCAGCGCCTTGTGGTGCAGGCGCAGGATGACGGCGTTCTTGAGCCTCTCCTCTGCCTGGGCGATCCGGATCAGGTTGTCACGGAAGACGAGGGTGGCACGCGCCATTTCGCCGATTTCGTCCCCACGCTCGTGGTCGGCCACTTCCACCGTCCCCACGCTTGCATCCGGCGCGGCCAGCCGGTTCATCGCATCCGTGATGCGCCGGATCGGATAGATGATGCCGCGCGCCAGTGCTCCCGCAAACATCAAGGTCAATGCCAGCGCCACCAGTGCAGCGCCGCCGCTCCAGAGCAAGGTCTGTTTTGCGGCCATTTCGGCGCCATGCGTCGCCTCGATCAGGTCCTGCGCCATGTGGTCTTCGACCCGTTTGATCTGATCGATCTTCCAGGACATCACCTCAAACCAATGGGCCGTATTTTTCGATGAGTCGGTCTGTCGATTGGGCAGACGCCGGAAAACGATGCCTCGCATGCGCTCGATTTCAGCCGCCTTGATGTCCGCCAGCGCCTGCTCCAGAAACTCCGCCTGCGCCCGGGCTGCAAAAAACCGGAACTGCTCCAGAAAGTGGGCCTGACGATCCGTCAACCCCACGAAAACCTGCCGACTGACGGCATCCACCCGGGGAGACGAAAAATATGCCGCCCCCAGTGCCCGCTCCATGCCAGCCAGTTCCTTGGCCTGCATCAGATTGACATAGGCGTAGATGGCACGCGACATCTCGGAACCACTGCCAAGAAGGTGCATCTCCTGGACAATTCCGATGAGTGTGTAGATGACGGCACTGTAGCGAGCCGACTGCACCTCGGGAGTCACCTGCAATTGCGCAGCCTCCCGCCGCCACGAGGCCAGTTGGCCTAGCTGTGCACGCGCGTCCGCAATGCGCCAATGCAGACGCCGATCGAACCGTTCGGTCACAAGCTGGTCCAGCGCCTGATGAAAATTGCTCAGCTGTGCATCGGTATAGGCATGGCGTGCCGTCTGCACTTCGGCAAAGTCTTGCCCCCCCGAGCCCAGAAACGCCGCAGCCATGCCTCGTTCACGCTGAATTTCATGCACCAGCCCGCTTACCGTGGTAGCCAGCTCGGCCAGTTCACGCAAGTTGCGCATGTCATTGGCAATGCGCTGCTGACCCGCCAGCACCCACAGGGCAAAGAACAGAAACCCTGCGATCGGCAAGGCCAGCGCCAGCGCCATGCGCTGGCCTATCGGGGTATTCTGCAGTCGGACTTGCATCACGGCTTGGTCAATATGGTTGGCGGGTCGTTTCGCGACGTCCGCGATCTCCATGTGCTGACCATTATGCGGCCAGGGTTGATGCACTGCAGCGCATACACCCCAAAAACCCATCCTCACACCCCAATGGGGGCAATCTGGCGGTTTTGGCAACCCTCTCCCCCATCTCCTCCTGGCTTCACCCTACACTGGGCCTCTTGTGCACCACTGTCGGCCACCGCCCCATGTTCACACCCAGCACCGATGAAACCTGCCTGACCGCCGTGGTGACCAATGCGCTGCGTCACCACGGCGCACGCCGTGAAGCCCTGGTGCAAATCCTGCATGGAGTCCAGGAACACATCGGCTGGG
>C687J35021_10001992_pt1 | contig 14817 bp, 12 predicted proteins | sample RifCSPhighO2_12_FD_35021 | JGI IMG/M metagenome (IMG submission 35021)
GGCGGTAGTTCGTGGGGCAGGCTGGTGGTTTCCAGGCGCGCCAGGTGCTCGCGGGCGCGCAGAATCACTTCATTCGGTACGCCGGCCAGCTGTGCCACGGCCAGACCATAGCTCTGACTGGCCGGGCCGGGCAGCACGTGGTGGAGGAACACGATGCGTTCATTGTGCTCGGTGGCGTTGAGGTGCACGTTGGCCACGAGCGGCTGGCTTTCCGGTAGTACGGTCAGCTCGAAGTAGTGGGTGGCGAACAGGGTGTAGGCGCGCAGCTTGGCCAGCTGTTCGGCGGCGGCCCAGGCCAGCGACAGGCCGTCGAAGGTGCTGGTGCCGCGGCCGACTTCATCCATCAGCACCAGGCTGCGTTCTGTGGCGTTATGCAGAATATTGGCGGTCTCGCTCATCTCCACCATAAAGGTCGAGCGACCACCGGCCAGGTCGTCGCTGGAACCGATGCGGGTAAAGATGCGGTCCACCAGCGACAGCTCGCAGCTTTTCGCCGGCACGAAGCTGCCGATATGGGCCAGTAGCACGATGAGCGCGGTCTGGCGCATGTAGGTGGACTTACCACCCATGTTCGGCCCGGTGATGATCAGCATGCGGGTGTCATCGTCCAGGCTCAGGTCGTTGGCCACAAAGGGTGTGGTCAGCACCTGTTCGACCACCGGGTGACGGCCCTGGTCGATGCGCATGCAGGGTTCATCGACAAAGCGCGGGCGATTCAGATCCAGATTCAGTGCGCGCTCGGCCAGGTTGCTCAGCACGTCCAGCTCGGCCAGGGCCGCGGCGCTGTCCTGCAGCGGGCCGAGGTGGCTGATCAGGCGTTCGAGCAGCTCGTCATAAAGCATTTTCTCGCGGGCCAGGGCGCGGCTCTTGGCCGACAGCGCCTTGTCTTCGAACTCCTTGAGCTCGGGGGTGATAAAGCGCTCGGCACCTTTCAGGGTCTGGCGGCGGATATAGTCGGCCGGAGCGGATTCGGCCTGCTTGCTGGGCAGCTCGATAAAGTAGCCGTGCACCCGGTTGTAGCCGACCTTGAGGTTGGCCAGGCCGGTGCGGGCTTTTTCGCGGGTTTCCAGGTCCATCAGGTACTGGCCGGCGTTTTCGCTGAGCGATTGCAGCTCGTCCAGCTCGGCGTCGTAACCGGTCTTGAGCACGCCGCCATCGCGGATCACTGCCGGCGGGTTGTCGATAATGGCGCGGGCCAGCAGCTCGGCCAGTTCCGGGTAGGTGCTGACTACGCCGGCCAGCTCGCTCAGGTGCGGCGCTTCCAGATTGGTCATGGCCATCTGCAGTGTGGGCAGGGCGGCCAGGGCATCGCGCAGACGCGCCAGGTCACGGGGGCGCGCATTGCGCAGGCCGATGCGGGCGAGGATGCGCTCCAGATCGCCGATTTCCTTGAGCTGCGGCTGCAGAGTTTCGAAGCGGTAGCGCTCGAGCAGGCAGGCAATCGATTCCTGGCGAGCTTCCAGAATGGTTCGGTCACGCAGCGGGCGATTCAGCCAGCGGCTGAGCAGACGGCTGCCCATGGCGGTTTGGCAGCGGTCGACCACCGATTGCAGGGTATTGTCGCGCCCGCCGGCCAGGTTGATATCCAGCTCCAGATTGCGTCGGCTGGCACCGTCGAGAATTACCGTGTCGTCCAGGCGTTCGTGACGCAGGCTGCGCAGGTGCGGCAGGGCGGTGCGTTGGGTTTCCTTGGCGTAGGCTAGCAGGCAGCCGGCGGCACCGATGGCCAGGGTCAGGTTTTCGCAGCCGAAGCCTTTCAGATCCTGGGTGGCGAACTGTTGGCACAGGCTTTTGTGCGCGGTGTCGCGTTCGAAGTCCCAGGGGGCTCGGCGGCGCGTGCCACGGCGCTTTTCCGCCGGCAAGCCCTGCGGCCAGTCGTCGGGAATCAGCAACTCGACCGGATTGAGGCGCTCCAGCTCGGCCAGCAGGTTTTCCCAGCCGTTGATCTCCAGCACGCTGAAGCGGCCGCTGGTGATATCCAGCACGGCCAGGCCAAACAGGCGCTCGTCACCCAGCACCGCCGCCAGCAGATTGTCGCGCCGCTCATCGAGCAGCGCCTCATCGCTGACGGTGCCGGGGGTGATGATGCGCACCACCTGGCGTTCCACTGGGCCCTTGCTAGTGGCCGGGTCGCCGATCTGCTCGCAGATCACCACCGACTCGCCGAGCTTGACCAGTTTGGCCAGGTAGCCCTCCAGCGAGTGGTAGGGAATCCCGCACATGGGAATCGCCTGGCCGGCGGATTGGCCGCGGGCGGTCAGGGTGATATCCAGCAGTTTGGCGGCTTTTTTCGCGTCTTCGTAGAAGATCTCGTAGAAGTCGCCCATGCGGTAAAACATCAGCTGTTCCGGGTGCTGATTTTTCAGCTTCCAGTACTGTTGCATCATCGGCGTGTGAGAACTGAGGTCGCTTTGGCTCATCGTTTTAACTGTCCGACTGAATCGCAAAAGCGCCTAGTGTACGGTATCGACCTGGCTGGCTTTAACCCCGGAGTGCAGATGACTGCCAACGAATATGCCCTGACCCAACTGGCGGCCGACTTGGGCGCACAACTGATTGCCGCCAAGGCCCAGGTGACCACCGCCGAATCCTGCACCGGCGGCGGTATTGCCGAGGCGATTACCCGCATTCCCGGCAGTTCGGCCTGGTTTGAAGCCGGTTACGTCACCTACTCCAACAGGCAGAAGACTAAGCAGCTAAGCGTACCTGAGACGCTGTTCGCCACGGTTGGCGCGGTGAGTCAGGAGGTGGTCGAGGCCATGGTTCGTGGTGCCCAGGCCAATAGTGGAGCGCGCTTTGCAGTGGCAGTCAGCGGTGTGGCCGGGCCGGATGGCGGCTCGCCGGAGAAACCGGTGGGCACGGTCTGGCTGGCCTGGGGTGATGGTGCGCAGCTATTCAGTGCGCGCCGGCAGTTTGCCGGGGACCGCAGCGAAGTTCGCCGACAAACGGTTGAGGCCGCGCTGGCTGGGCTGTTGCGCCTGCTTGCGCAAGAAAATCCAAACGCGGGGTAGGCGGGCGACTTGCCCTGTGGAATAATACTGTCTACTTATACAGTTGTTGGTGGCCGCTAGCTGGCCCTTCTTGATTACGTGAGGACTTAAATGGACGAGAATAAGAAGCGCGCCTTGGCGGCAGCCCTGGGCCAGATTGAAAAACAATTCGGCAAAGGTGCGGTGATGCGCATGGGCGATCATGATCGCCAGGCGATTCCGGCCATCTCCACCGGTTCGCTGGGTCTGGACATTGCGCTAGGTATTGGCGGTCTGCCGAAAGGCCGTATCGTCGAGATCTACGGCCCTGAGTCTTCCGGTAAAACCACCCTGACCCTGTCGGTGATCGCCGAAGCCCAGAAGCTCGGTGCCACCTGCGCCTTCGTCGATGCCGAGCATGCGCTCGACCCTGAGTACGCTGGCAAGCTGGGCGTCAACGTTGATGACCTGCTGGTGTCGCAGCCGGATACCGGCGAACAGGCCCTGGAAATCACCGACATGCTGGTGCGCTCCAACGCCATCGACGTGATCGTGATCGACTCCGTGGCGGCCCTGGTGCCGAAGGCGGAAATCGAAGGTGAAATGGGCGATATGCACGTCGGCCTGCAGGCCCGTCTGATGAGCCAGGCGCTGCGCAAGATCACCGGCAACATCAAGAACGCTAACTGCCTGGTTATTTTCATTAACCAGATCCGCATGAAGATCGGCGTTATGTTCGGCAGCCCGGAAACCACCACCGGTGGTAACGCGCTGAAGTTCTACGCTTCGGTACGCCTGGACATCCGCCGTACCGGTGCGGTGAAGGAAGGCGACGAAGTGGTTGGCAGCGAAACCCGCGTCAAAGTCGTGAAGAACAAGGTGGCCCCGCCGTTCCGTCAGGCCGAGTTCCAGATTCTTTACGGCAAGGGCATCTACCGTAACGGCGAGATCATCGATCTGGGTGTGCAGCTCGGTCTGCTGGAGAAATCCGGTGCCTGGTACAGCTACCAGGGCAACAAGATCGGNCAGGGCAAGGCCAACTCGGCCAAGTACCTGGAAGACAACCCGGAAGTGGCGCGNACCGTCGAAGGCCTGATTCGCGAGAAACTGCTGGTGGTCAGCCCGACGGTCAAGGCCAACTCCACGGCCGATGACCTGGCCGACGCCGACGCCTGATCCGCCTGCCTATGTCCGTTGCTCTGGATAACCCCGTCGCGGTGCGGCGGGCGGCCATGGATCTGCTGGCGCGGCGTGAACATGGCCGGGTCGAGTTGACCCGCAAGTTGCGCAGTCGTGGGGCTGCCGATGAGTTGATCGAAGCCGCTCTCGATCGCCTGGCAGAAGAAGGCTTGCTCTCTGAGACGCGCTATCTGGAGGCCTTTGTCAGCTACCGTGCGCGCGCCGGCTATGGGCCGTTGCGTATTCGCGAAGAGCTGACCCAGCGCGGCCTGGCGCGCAGTGATATCGAACAGGCCTTGCGCGATAGCGGCATCGACTGGCGTGAGCAACTGGAAGACACCTGGCGACGCAAGTTCGCCGGTGAGTTGCCCACCGATGCAAGGGAGCGGGCCCGCCAGGGACGCTTTCTCAGCTACCGTGGTTATCCGCTGGATTTGATCGGACGCTTGCTGCGCGGGGCGCTGGACGACTAGTTTTGGCCGTCCGGCTTAAGTGCGCGTCTTGCCTTCCCTAGGCTATGGGCTCGCGGTGCGCATGGCGCACCCTACAGCAGGTTGCAGCGACCAGTTGGGCTTGTGGCTGGTCCGATCAGTAGGACTCATGCAATACCTGACGGCCCTATTGTCTTTTTATCGGTCTGCTAGCCAGTGCTGTGGTTGGTTGATCAGGTCGAGCAGTTCACGCAAGCGGCCATGATCGCGACCATTGAAATTGAAGGCCAGGCGCGTCAGGTGGCAGAGCTCGGGTTCATCGCGTTCCGAGTCGCAGTAGGCCTGCTGCTGGAAGTCGCCGTCTTTGCACAGGTCGCGGAACTCGTTGTTCAGTTGCAACATGGCCGCCTCGCTCAGGCCATGGTTGAGGCGGATAACGAAGCGCTCCTTGAGCCATCGGCTGGAGTGGTAGTTGCTATAGAACTGGGCGATCTCTTGCGCGGCTTCTTCGGCGCTATGGACCAGGCGCACTAGGCGCATGTCGCTGGCCAGAATATAGCCGTTGCCCTGCAGTTGTTCGGCGATAAATTCCATGGCACTCCTCCAGAAGGTGCCGCCTGGCTGGTCAAGCAGTACCACGGGGACCAGGGGGCTCTTGCCGGTCTGGATCAGGGTCAGAACCTCCAGTGCTTCATCCAGGGTGCCGAAGCCGCCGGGGCAGAGCACCAGACCATCGGCTTCCTTGACGAAGAACAGCTTGCGCAAGAAAAAGAAGTGGAACGACAGCAGGTTGCCGGTGCCCTGTACGGTGGCGTTGGCACCTTGCTCGAAAGGCAGTGTGATGTTGAATCCCAGGCTGTTTTCCAGNCCCGCGCCTTCGTGGGCTGCGGCCATGATGCCGCCGCCTGCTCCGGTGACCACCATCAGATCATGCTTGGCCAGGGTTGCCCCCAGCTCCCGCGCCAGGAGGTAAATCGGATGCTCGCGAGGGGTGCGCGCCGAGCCGAACACTGTGACCTTGCGCCGGCGTTTGAACTGTTCCAGCGTGCTGAAGGCATGCTCCATTTCGCGCAGGGTCTGCAGCATGATCTTGGCGTCCCAGCGGTTGCGGTCGGCCTGGGCCATGCGGGTTATGGTGGTNATCATTTCCTGATACAGGGTCAGGTTGGGGCTGTCGGGNGGTGTCGCCAACTGAGCAAGCTCTGCCACTTTGCTGTTCAGGTCGATGCTGCTTATCTGAAAATGCCGGGACAGATAGTCTTCCGATTCATAAGGCATACAACGTCTCCTTTGTCATTACAGGTCGGNCATNACACTCCCCGCATGACTCGACCTTGCCTGCAAGTATGGCTCGCCGCAGCCGATTTGAGCGGCAAAAGTAGCCTGCGCGTACCTATTGCCGCCCTTTGTGTGACCACGGTCTGCTCGCCCGTCGAGGGTCACAGAGCAATCTGTTCGCCCGGTTCCGGGATATTGGCGATCCAGTTCAGGCGTTCACGCAGGGCCTGTTGCAAGGCCTGCATTTTTTCCAGTTCACCATGTACCAGATACAGCTCCGGGTGGTGTTCGAAGTGGCTGACCCAGTCGATCAGCTGCGACTGTCCGGCATGGGCAGAGAAGCCACCGAGGGTATGGATCTTGGCCTTTACCGCGATGCGCTGATGCAGCACTTTGACGTTCTCGGCACCGTCGACGATGTTGCGCCCCAGGGTGCCTTTGGCCTGGAAGCCGGGAAAGATCAGGTGGCAATCGTCGCGCCAGAGGTTGTGCTTGAAGTGATGGACGATGCGCCCGCCGGTGCACATGCCGCTGCCGGCAATGATGATCGCACCGCTCTTGATCCGGTTGATTGACATNGACTCTTCCGGGGTCGGCGTGCAGCGCAGTATGGGCAGCCAGTCNTCGATGCGCTTGACCCCTTTGGCCGTCAGCAACGCGCGATCCTCGGGGGCGAACTGGTCCTGGAAGCGCGAATAGATGGCATTGGCCCGGATGGCCATGGGACTGTCGAGAAAGACCGCCTGTTGCGGCAGGCGGCCTTCCTGATAGAAGCGTCCCAGGTAGTAGATCAGGTCCTGGGTGCGGCCCACGGCAAAGGAGGGAATCAGCACATTGCCACCATCGCGATGGGCCTGCTGCAGAATCTCCGCCAGTTCGTCGAGGGTGTCACTGCTGCAGCGGTGGTCGCGGTCGCCATAGGTGGACTCAAGCAGTACCACGTCGGCGCGCTTGAGGATGGCAGGGTCATGCATCAGCGGTGAGCAGGTATTGCCCAGGTCGCCGGAAAATACCAGGTGGCGGGTCAGGTGGTGATCCTGCACCTCGAGTTCGACAATCGCCGAGCCGAGGATATGCCCGGCATCGTGGAAGGTTACCTGCACGCCCTTGGCCACTTCCCGCGTTGCGCCATAGGCCACCGCCTGGCGCTGACGCAGGGTCTGCTCGGCATCGGCGGTGGTGTAGAGCGGGCTGATCGGTGCTCTGCCCATGCGAGCTCGCCATTTGTTCTCCCATTCGGCGTCCTTCTCCTGGAGAAACGCGGCATCCAGCAGCATCAGTTCCATCAGCTCACAGCTGGCGTCGGTGGCGAAGATCGGTCCGCGGTAGCCGGCGGCCACCAGTTTGGGCAGCAGCCCGGTATGGTCGATATGGGCGTGGGAAATCACCACGGCGTCCAGGCTGAGAGGGTCGAAGGCAAAGGCTGCGCGGTTGCCTTCTTCCTCTTCGCGGCGGCCTTGGCGCATGCCGCAGTCCAGCAGCACCTTGGCCCCGTCTCGGCTTTCGATCAGGTAGGAGGAGCCAGTCACCTGCTGAATGGCACCGAGGAAGTTGAGCAGGGCCATAAGATCATTCCTTTTTTTAAGTTGAGTTATTCAGTACCAAGGCTGTCGTATGAGCTGGGTGGGTGTTTTGATACAGGTCAGCATCCGTCCCGATCCCTCGCTCTAGACTTGTTGCAAATCATCGGAGCACAGATATGACCCAGCTATTTCCGAGTGCCCACGAGCTTGCCGAGCATGCGCGCAGCGAGCCCGCCTACGCGGATTGGCAGCGCGGCTATGGTCCTTTGCAGCATAGCCCGCAGACCTGCGCCGCGGTCTACAGAATGGCCCAACAGCTTGTGCAGGCCGGCGTGCAACCCGATCTGGCCTGTGTCTATCGGCATTTGCGTGCGCTCGATCGGCTGACCGCGGCAGGGCTGTGGCTGGTGGTGCATATGACCTACGCCCAGCGTGTACGCCTCGATGGTAAGGCCCTGGCAGCGGCGGATTTCAAGCAGGTNCCCGAGGGGCACACCGGCGGTGCGCTNAATATGGTGCCGGCCTATGCCGGCTATCTGGCGCTGAACAGCCTGACAGGGGAGACCCGCGGTTGGCTGATGGGGCAGGGGCACTGCGTGGCGGCCATCGAGGCGCTCAATCTGCTGGTTGCCAACCAGCACCCGGAGCAGGCTGAACGCTACCCCTGCAGCGAAGCCGGCATGAGCCAGTTGGTGGCGGATTTCTACAGCTATGGGCAAAACGCCGAAGGTCAGGTCGATGTGCCGCTGGGTAGCCACGTCAACCCGCACACTGCCGGCGGTATCGCCGAGGGCGGTTACCTGGGCTTTGCCGAATTGCAGTACGCCCATCTGCCGCTACCGGGCGAGAAGCTGGTGGCCTTCCTCTCCGATGGTGCGGCCGAGGAGCAGCGTGGCAGTGACTGGATGCCGCGCTGGTGGCGCGCCGAAGACTGCGGCGTGGCCTTGCCGCTGATGATCGCCAATGGTCGGCGTATCGAGCAGCGCACCGAGCTGGCGACCCCCGCAGGGCTGGATAACTTCCGAGAGCACCTGCGTCATTGCGGCTTTGATCCTATGAGTTTCGATGGCCGCGATCCGGCCGCCTTTGTCTGCGCACTGTGGGAGATGGAGCAGCGCCTGAGTCATCGAGTGCAGGAGCTGCGCGATGGCGTGCTGAGCTACCCGCTGCCGGTGCCCTACGGCATCGCCGAAACGCTCAAGGGCTTCGGCTTCTACGGCGCGGGCAGCAATGCCGCGCACAACCTGCCATTGCCGGCCAACCCGCATACCGATGCGGCTGCCCGCGAGTTGTTCAATCAGCATGCGGCGCAGCTTTGGGTGGCCGCCGATGAGTTGGCTGATGCCTGTGCGCTCTTTGCGGCCCGAGGTTCTCGTCCGCTGGAACGGGATAATCCGCTGGCGCAGTGTCGGCCGTCGCTGGCGCAACTGCCCACGTTGCAATATCACAATACGGCCTGTTCGCCGATGTCGGCACTGGATCGCTTCTTCGTCGATCTGGTGCAGGCCAATCCGCAGTTGCGGCCCCGGGTCGGCAACCCCTACGAGCTGGCCAGCAATCGCCTGGGTGGCGTGCTCAAGGCGCTCAAACACCGGGTTACCGCGCCGGAGAGCGAGCTGGAGGCGCTGGATGGCGCAATCATTACAGCCCTGAACGAGGAGGCCGTGGTTTCCGCTTGTCTGGCCAACCAGGGCGGCCTGAATCTGGTGGCCAGCTACGAGGCCTTCTGCGTGAAGATGCTCGGTGCGGTGCGCCAGCGGATCATTTTCGCCCGGCAGCAGAAGGAGGTCGGGCGACCTGCCGGCTGGCTGGGCTGGCCGCTGGTGGCCACTTCGCACACCTGGGAAAACGGCAAGAATCAGCAGTCTCACCAGGACACCACCTTCTGCGAGGCCCTGCTCGGTGAGATGAGCGATATGGTTCGGGTGCTGTTCCCCGCCGATCACAACACGGTACTGGCGCTGCTGCCGGGCATCTACCAGGCTCGCGGCCAGCTTGCCTGCATGGTGATTGCCAAACGCGAACGTCCGGCTGTGTTCAGCCGCGAACAGGCCGAGCAACTGGCGCAGGACGGGGCCATTGTGCTGGCCGAACAGCAGGGTGAGCAGCCCTTGCTGCTGATCGCCAGCGGCAGTTACCAGTTGGCTGAGATGCAGCGCGCCGCCGCTCGTCTGAGCGCCGCGGGTTGTGCCTGGCGTCTGATTTACTTGCAGGAACCGGGGCGCTTCCGTGCCCCGCGTGACCGCTGGGAGCAGGCCGCACTGGCACCCCGCGAGGTGAGCGAACGCCTGTTCCCGGCCAGTTGCCCGTACCGGGTGCTGCTGACCCATATGCGTCCGGAGGTGGCGCGGGGGCATCTGTGGCCGATTCTCGGCGACGGGCCGCGCAATGCGGTGCTTGGCTACCGTAACCGCGGCGGCACCTTGGATGAGGCCGGCATGCTGTTCGCCAATAGCGCCAGCTGGGCTCATGTGCTGCAAGCGGTTGGCGGGTTGCTGAACCGCCCCCTTGGTGATTTTCTTGCTGCCGACGAGGCGGCTGCGGTGCAGGGTAGGGGCGACCCGCGCTGCCTGCGCTAGTACGACGGCTGTGCGGTAATCGCCGTACAGCCTGGAAGGGAGGGGCAGGGCAATCGGCTGAGTCTGGAAGAGGAGTGTCTGCGGCGTTTTGCCGGCGAGGCGCGCCGGTCGCACTATATGACGGCGCTGCTGGCGGATCTGCGTGCCGATGGTCAGCTGCGGCGGGCGCGCAAGGGCGGCCCCTGATGCTTACTACAGACCGCAGTCGGACTTGGTAAAGCGCTCGACCGTGACCGGTCGGTTGCTCTTGTATTCGCTGAACTCGTAGCGCAGGGCTGCGCCGCGTGCCAGCAACTGGCGATAACCCTGGTTGCGGCAGACGCTGTTGGCCAGTTGCGCCCGTACGACGTCAGGGTTGCCGCGCATCTGCCCGGCATGTTCGGCGCGTACGCTGAGGTGGTTGACCAGTTCCTTGCCGTTGACGCTATAGCCCTGGTCGAGAATGTCTTCGTTGATCGCCCGTGGGGTGCCCACGCTGCTNTCGCGCGCCACTTTCTCGAGCATCTGGCTCAGTTCGTAGTCCTTCAGCGAGGCGGCCTGGGCGANGAGGGGCAGGCTCAGGGCCAGGGTCAGGGCAGTCAAACGCAGCATGGGGTACTCCTAAGTCNGTTCGCTCCTTCGACAGGTGGGTGCCTGCCAAGGTTCAGTGCGCGTTATCTTACTCCTTACGGCGCTCGCGGGCGTACGCTGTTGGCCGCGCCCTTGTTAAACTGCCGCGCTTGCCGACCCAGGACCGAACATGCCCCTTTCCCCCTACCGTACGTTGGCTGGCCAATGAGCCATGCCGTTGCCCGTTTGCGTGATGCGCGTATTGCCCGCAGCGTGAAACCCTTCCTCGCCCGCGGCAGTCGCTCGCTGCGCTGTCCGGCCTGCCGNCTGGNCGAGAGTCATTGTCTGTGCGCCTGGAAGCCGCGGGTCACCGCGCAGTCGGCCATGTGCCTGCTGATGCACGATGTCGAAGCGCTCAANCCGAGCAATACCGGCTGGCTGATCGCCGANGTGGTGGCGGACACCAGCGCCTTCGGCTGGTCGCGGGTCGATGTCGATGCNGCGCTGCCNGCGCTGCTGAATGATCCGCAATGGCAGCCTTATCTGGTGTTTCCGGGCGAGTACGTCGCGCCCGAACGAGTGGTCAGCGAGGTGCGCCCCGTCGCAGGCAAGCGCCCGCTGTTTGTGCTGCTCGACGCCACCTGGACCGAGGCGCGCAAGATGTTTCGCAAGAGCCCCTACCTCGACAGCCTGCCGGTACTCAGCCTGCAGCCCGAACAGCTGTCGCGCTATCGCCTGCGTCGCTCGACCCGCGACGATCACCTGTGCACTGCCGAAGTGGCGGCGTTGTGCCTGGAGCTGGCCGGCGACCAGCATGCTGCGGACGGGCTGAACGCCTATCTGGATGTATTCAGTCAGCATTACCTGGCGGCCAAGGCACCGCGCGCGGTCGATCTGGGCGACTCCCTGCATCAGCGCCTGCAGGCGTTTTTGTAGCGCGGCAGCAATCGCGCCGGGGCTGAGGCTAGCGTGCCGGCTGGACCAGCTGGCGCGGCCAGAGCTGGGCCAGCAGCATGCCGGCAAGCATCAGTACGCAACCCAGGTAGCCGCGCAGCTCCAGGGTTTCGCCGAGGAACCAGGCTCCGGCTATGGCGGCAAACACCGCCTCCAGGGAGAAGATGATGGCCGCATGGGAGGCAATCGCGTCCTTCTGCGCCACCACCTGCAGGGTAAAGCCGATGGCCACACCGAGAATGCCGCCGTAGAGAATCGCCGGCCCGGCGACGATGATGGCCTGTAGTTGAATCTCTTCGAACAGCAGCGCCAGAGCCAGGCTGATCAGTGCACAGGTAATGAACTGGATCACGGCCAGGCGCAGCGGATCGTGGCGGCTGGCGAAGAAACCCACCAGCAGTACATGCACGGCCCAGACAAAGGCACCGGCCAGTTGCAGCCAGTCGCCGGAGGCCACCTGGAACCCTTCACCGACGCTGAGCAGAAACATGCCCAGCACCGCCAGGGTGGCTCCGAGCCAGATGCCCATACCGCTCCTGTGGCCGATAAACAGGCCCAGCAGCGGCACGATGATCACGTATAGACCGGTGATAAAGCCGGAGTTGGTCACGCTGGTGAATAGCAGGCCGACCTGTTGCAGGTTGATTCCCAGCGCCAGGGCCAGGCCCATGAGGATACCGCCCAGCAGCAGCTGGCGATTGACCGCCGGCAGGGGCGTGCTCTGCGCCCGGCCTTGCAGCAGATGCAGAACCGGCAGCAGAATCAGGGCTGCGAGGCCAAAACGCAGGCCGCTATAGAGGAACGGGCCGATGGAATCCATGCCCAGGCGTTGTGCGACAAACACTGACCCCCAGATCATGGCGGTAAGCAACATCAGTAGGTCGGCACGTAGGCTGTGGCTTGGCATTTCAGGGGGCTCTTCGGCAAAGTTGTCGACTGTGCCGCAAAGCGCCGAACTTGACCACCCCGTCATGGCTCGGCATGCTGGGTCGCTTTTATTCGGGCCGGTCCGGTTTGCCTGCCGCGCCGTATGCCAAGATGCATTGTCTACAGTGCACCGAGCAGTACCCTCAATGGGTATTCACATAACAAGAACAGGATCTGCCATGGCCGCTTTTGAAATCCTGATTGCCGATGATCACCCGCTGTTTCGCAGTGCCCTGCAACAGGCCCTGACCCTGGGGTTGGGCCCCGATGTGCGGCTGGTGGAAGCCGCCAGCATCGCCGAGCTGGAAGGCTGCCTGGAGCAGAAGACCGATTGGGATCTGGTCCTGCTCGACCTCAATATGCCTGGGGCCTACGGTTTTTCTGGTCTGGTGCTGTTGCGCGGGCAATATCCGCATATCCCGGTTGTGATGGTTTCCGCTCAGGAAGATCAGACCATAGTGGCGCGCTCCCGGGAGTTCGGGGCCAGCGGCTTTATCCCTAAATCCAGTGCCCTGGAAACCATTCAGCAAGCGGTACGTCAGGTGCTTGATGGTGAGGTCTGGTGGCCGCAGCAGACTCAGGAAGCGATTGCCCTGTCGGCTGAGGCCAAGGCCGCCAGCGCTGGCCTGGCCAGCCTCACGCCGCAGCAGTTCCGGGTACTGACCATGGTCTGCGACGGTTTGCTGAACAAGCAGATCGCCTACGAGCTGAGTGTTTCGGAGGCCACGGTCAAGGCCCATGTCACGGCGATTTTCCGCAAGCTGGGGGTGCGCACCCGCACGCAGGCGGCGCTGCTGTTGCAGCAACTGGAATCGATTCCGGCCAGCTAGGGTGTCTATTGCGCAGTGCCCGGCTTAGCCTGCCGGCCCTTATCGGTTGTGGACAAAATCTGATGTCGCCATTCAAGGGTCAAACCGGCCTTAAACGTATCTGCAACGCTTCCGGTTATTCGCTGGCCGGCCTGCGCGCCGCATTCAGCGGGGAGGCGGCGTTCCGTCAGTTGCTGCTGATCAATCTGCTGTTGATTCCCCTGGCCTTCTATCTGGATGTCAGCCGGGTGGAGCGCGCCTTGCTGGTGGCAGTCTGTCTGCTGGCGCTGATCGTCGAGCTGCTCAACTCGGCGGTAGAGGCGGCCATTGACCGCATCTCCCTGGAATTGCATCCGTTGTCGAAGAACGCCAAGGACATGGGTAGCGCCGCCCAGTTCACCGCCCTTGGCCTGATCGCCGCGGTGTGGGCGATTATCCTGCTGGGATAGGCTGGGTCCGCCGCTTAGCGGCTTGCCCAGCGTGGTGGACAAGACTGCGCCATGTCCGCCCTACGCGATGGTCGGCAAGACGATCTGATCGCTACGCTCGACGCCTGCGGTCAGGGCTCGGCACAGCTCGATAAATTCGCGCATGGCGGCGGTCTGGTACTTCTGTTTGTGCCAGATAAACCAGAACTGCCGGCGCAGGTCCAGTTGCGGGGTTTCCAGCGCCACCAGGCTGCCGCGGCGAAAGGCGTCGCGCAGCGCCAGGCGCGAAATACAGCCAATACCCAGGCCCGATTCCACCGCCCGCTTGATCGCCTCGGTGTGCTCCAGTTCCAGGCGAATATTCAGGCTGCCGGGGTGATGACGCATGGCCTGGTCGAAGGTCAGGCGGGTACCCGAGCCCTGTTCGCGCAGAATCCAGGCCTCGCGGCTCAGCTCATCCAGGCTGGCTTGCCCCCGCTGGGCCAGGGGGTGCTGGGGGGCGCAAAACACCACCAGCTCGTCCTCGACCCAGGGCTGCACCTCGATATCCGGATGCTGGCAGTCGCCTTCGATCAGGCCCATATCCAGTTGGTAATGGGCGATCTGCTGCACCACATGGGCGGTGTTGTGCACCTGCAGCTTGACCCGGCACTCGGGGTGGCGCTGCATAAAACTGCCGATCAGCAGGGTGGCCAGGTAGTTGCCCACGGTCAGGGTGGCTCCCACGTTGAGCGAGCCGAAGCCGCTCTTGCCGCCCAGCAGGCGTTCGATTTCCTTGGCCTGGTCGAGCAGGGCCACCGCCTGGGGCAGCAGCTGCAAGCCCAGGGCGTTGAGGCTCAGGCGCTTGCCGGCACGGTCGAACAATTGGCAGTCGGACTGGCGCTCCAGCTCGCTAAGCGAGGTACTGGTGGCCGATTGCGACAGCGCCAGGGCGTCGGCCGCACGGGACACGCTTTCCTGCTGGGCAACGGTGACGAAGACCTGAAGTTGTCTGAGGGTAAATCGCATATCTATATAACCGATAACCTATATCTTGATTATTCACTTAACAGATATTGTGCGCCCGCCTAGAATCCATCGCAACCGCAACTATGCCAGCGCTTCTTGAGGAACCAGCATGAGCAATCTGAACGTCGAGCGCGTACTCAGCGTCCACCATTGGAACGACACCCTGTTCAGCTTCAAGACCAC
>C687J35021_10001994_pt1 | contig 14810 bp, 15 predicted proteins | sample RifCSPhighO2_12_FD_35021 | JGI IMG/M metagenome (IMG submission 35021)
GGCGATGTTCCGCAAATAAGAAGGAGACCCTGAATGTCTGCAAGTCTGGCCACGGTCTCCTACATCGGAGCGACCATTCTCTTCATCCTCAGCCTGGGCGGTCTGTCCAACCAGGAAACCTCGCGCCGTGGCAACCTGTTCGGCATGGTCGGCATGGCGCTGGCCGTGGCGGCCACGGTGTTCGGCCCGCAGGTCACCGCCGCCGGGCTGCCCTGGATCATCGGCGCCATGGTGGTCGGCGGGGCCATCGGCCTCTACGCTGCGCGCACCGTGCAGATGACGCAGATGCCCGAGCTGGTGGCGCTGATGCACAGCATGGTCGGCATGGCCGCGGTGCTGGTCGGCTACGCCACCTACGTCGACCCGGAGGCCACCAAGGGCTTCGAGGGGGCGGCGCACGCCATCCATGCGATGGAGATCTACATCGGCATCTTCATTGGCGCGGTCACCTTCTCGGGCTCGGTCATCGCCTTCGGCAAACTCTCGGGCCGCGTCGGCGGCAAGCCCATGCTGCTGCCCGGCCGCCACTGGATGAACCTGGCCGGTCTGATCGCGGTCATCTATTTCGGCCGCCTGTTCCTGCAGGCCGAGACGCTGCAGGACGGCATGCTCCCGCTGTTCGTCATGACCGCCATCGCGCTGCTGTTTGGCGTGCACATGGTGATGGCCATCGGCGGCGCCGACATGCCGGTGGTGGTGTCGATGCTCAACAGCTATTCGGGCTGGGCCGCCGCGGCCACCGGCTTCATGCTGTCCAACGACCTGCTGATCGTGACCGGTGCGCTGGTCGGCTCCAGCGGCGCCATCCTGTCCTACATCATGTGCAACGCGATGAACCGCAGCTTCATCAGCGTGATCGCCGGCGGCTTCGGCACCCCCGCCGCCGCGCCCAAGGCGGCCGGTGGTGCGGCGGCCGAGCCCGCCGGCGAGGTGACGCCCATCCTCGCGCTGGAGACCGCCGAGATGCTGCGCGAGGCCAAGAACGTGATCATCGTGCCCGGCTACGGCATGGCGGTGGCGCAGGCGCAGCACACGGTGTACGAGATCACCAAACACCTGCGCGAGAAGGGTGTCAACGTGCGCTTCGGCATCCACCCGGTGGCCGGACGCATGCCGGGCCACATGAACGTGCTGCTGGCCGAGGCCAAGGTGCCTTACGACATCGTGTTCGAGATGGATGAGCTGAATGAGGACTTCCCCGACACCGACGTGGCCATGGTGATCGGCGCCAACGACATCGTGAACCCGGCGGCGCAGGACGACCCGACCAGCCCGATCGCCGGCATGCCGGTGCTGGAGGTCTGGAAGGCGCGCACCTCCATCGTGATGAAGCGCAGCATGGCCTCGGGCTATGCCGGCGTGGACAACCCGCTGTTCTACAAGGACAACAACCGCATGCTGTTCGGCGACGCCAAGAAGATGCTGGACGAGGTGCTGGTCGCGCTGAAGAGCTGAGCGCGGGTTGATCGATGAGGTCGCCTTGGCGACAGAATGAGCAAAGAGCCGGTGCCCCCACCGGCTCTTTGTTTTTGTAGCACCGAGGCGTGGACGCCACAGGTTTTAGAGTAGCCTGTCAGTCGTTCGTAAGGGAAAAACACGAGGCCGAAAGGCCTCGGCCCGGACGACAATGCGCAGTTGCCGATGACCCACAAGATATCTGGAGATACCGCATGACCGAACCGACGGCCGATCGACCCTGGCTGGGCGCCTACCCCGCGGGTGTGCCCGCCGACATCCATGTGGCGCAGTACCCTTCGCTGGTGCACCTGCTGGAGGAGAGCTTCCAGAAAAACGCGCCCCGCACGGCCTACAGCTTCATGGGCAAAGACGTCAGCTTTGCCCAGACCGACAGCCTCTCACAGGCCTTCGCGGCCTACCTGCAGGGCCTGGGCCTGGTCAAGGGCGACCGTGTGGCCATCATGATGCCCAACGTGCCGCAATACCCGGCGGCGGTGGCCGGCATCCTGCGTGCGGGCTTTGTGGTGGTCAACGTGAACCCGCTGTACACGCCGCGCGAGCTGGAGCACCAGCTCAAGGATTCGGGCGCCAAGGTGATCGTCATCATCGAGAACTTCGCCAGCACGCTGGAGCAATGCATCGCGAACACGCCGGTCAAGCACGTGGTACTGGCCGCGATGGGCGACCTGCTGGGCCTGCTCAAGGGCGCCATCGTCAACTACGTGGTGCGCAACGTGAAGAAGATGGTGCCCACCTTCAGCCTGCCGCAGGCGGTGCGTTTCAACGACGCCATTGCCAAGGGCACGCGCGGCACGCTCAAGCGCCCCGAGATCGGGCCGGAAGACGTGGCCGTGCTGCAGTACACCGGCGGCACCACCGGCGTGAGCAAGGGCGCTGTGCTGCTGCACCGCAACGTGATCGCCAATGTGCTGCAGTCCGAGGCCTGGAACGACCCCGTGATGAAGCAGGTGCCGGCGGGCGAGCAGCCCACCAGCGTGTGCGCCCTGCCGCTGTACCACATCTTCGCCTTCACGGTGAACATGATGCTGGGCATGCGCACCGGCGGCAAAGTGATCCTCATCCCCAATCCGCGCGACCTGCCTGCGGTGCTCAAGGAGCTCTCCAAGCACACCTTCCACAACTTCCCGGCGGTGAACACGCTGTTCAACGGCCTGGCCAACCACCCGGACTTCAACACCGTCAACTGGAAGAACCTCAAGGTGGCGGTGGGTGGTGGCATGGCGGTGCAGGGCGCGGTGGCCAAGCTCTGGCTGGAGAAAACAGGCTGCCCGATCTGCGAAGGTTATGGCTTGTCCGAAACCAGCCCCTCGGCGAGCTGCAACCCGGTGACCAACACCGAGTTCACCGCGACCATCGGCGTGCCCCTGCCCAACACCTTCATGAAATGCCTGGACGATGAGGGCAACGAAGTGCCGCAGGGCCAGGCCGGCGAGATCGCCATCAAAGGCCCGCAGGTGATGGCCGGTTACTGGCAGCGGCCGGATGAAACCGCCAAGGTCATGACGCCCGACGGTTACTTCAAGAGCGGCGACGTGGGTGTGATGGACGAGCGCGGCTATTTCAAGATCGTCGATCGCAAGAAAGACATGGTGCTGGTCAGCGGCTTCAACGTCTATCCGAACGAGGTGGAAGACGTGGTTGCGCAGCTGCCCGGCGTGATGGAGTGCGCCGTGGTCGGCGTGCCCGATGACAAGTCGGGCGAGGCGGTCAAGCTGGTGATCGTGAAGAAGGATGCCGCGCTCACCGAAGCCCAGGTGCGCGACTTCTGCAAGAGCAACCTCACCGGCTACAAGCAGCCCAAGGTGGTGGAGTTCCGCACCGAGCTGCCCAAGACGCCGGTGGGCAAAATCCTGCGCCGCGAACTCAGAGACAAGAAGTGAAGCGTTGACTGCGACACAATGACGGGCGGCTTCGGCCGCCTTTGTCATTTCCGGAGCCCTTGCATGACCCGCACCGCCATCGTTGCAGCCTTGCACGACGAACTTTCCAGTGTGCTGGAGCTGATGCCCGACGAACACAAACAAGTGATTGGTGGGCGCGAGTGCTGGGTGGGTCACCTGCACGGGCAGGACGTGGTGGCCGTGCTCAGCGGCATCGGCAAGGTGGCGGCGGCCACGTCCGCCACGCTGCTCATCGAACGCTTTGGGGTGACCCGCATTGTGTTCACGGGTGTGGCCGGCGGACTGGGACCGGGCGTGAAGGTGGGCGACGTGGTGCTGGCGCGCAGCTTCCTGCAGCACGACATGGACGCATCGCCCCTGTTTCCACGCCACGAGGTGCCGGGCTACGGCCGTGACCGCTTTGAAGCCGATGCGGCGCTGACTGATGCGTTGGAGCTGGCCTGTGAGCGCATGCTGCACCAACTGCCGCAGCAACTGGGTGCCGAGACCGTTGCCACCTTCGGCCTGCTGGCCCCACGCCTGCACCAGGGCCTGCTCATCAGCGGCGACCGCTTCGTCGCCACCACGCTGGAGAGCCAGACGCTGCAACGCGAACTGCCCGATGCCCTGGCGGTGGAAATGGAAGGCGCGGCGTTTGCGCAGGTCTGCCACGATTTCGGTATCCCCCTGGCCGTGGTGCGCACCATCTCCGACCGCGCCGACGACGCGGCGCACGTGGACTTCCCGAAGTTTTTGCGCGAAGTGGCCAGCCGTTACAGCGGCGCCGTGATCGAGGCCTTGTTCAACCACTGAACAATCCGGCGCGAAGTGCAGGAGTGCGGAGCGTGACGGGGGCTGGCCGGAGAAGTGCTTTCGCCAAGAACGCGGTGGATCTGGCTCTGCCAGGCCGCTCGCGTTGCCCCTTGAGGGGCGGAGCCCGCTACACGCAGTGAGCGGGCGATGGGGGTGTTTCTATTTCAACCAGCCGCGTTTGCGGAAATAGAGCATGGGTCCCACGGCCGAGAGCACCATCAGCCCGAGCGCAAACGGGTAGCCCCACCGCTGGCTCAGTTCTGGCATGTACTCGAAGTTCATGCCGTAGAGGCTGGCGATCATGGTCGGGGGCAGCAGCGCGACGCTGGCCACCGAGAAGAGCTTGATGATCTTGTTCTGGTTGATGTTGATGAAACCGACGGTGGCGTCCATCAGGAAGTTGATCTTGTCGAACAGGAAGGCGGTGTGGCTGTCGAGCGAATCGAGGTCGCGCAGGATCTGCCGCGCGTCTTCGAACTGCTCGGCGCTCAACATGCGCGTGCGCATCATGAAACTGACGGCGCGGCGCGTGTCCATCACGTTGCGACGGATGCGACCCGACATGTCTTCGTGGCGCGCGATGGCCGAGAGCACCTGCCCGGCGGTGTCGTCCGTCACAGCGCCCGCCAGCACCTGCCGACTGACTTTTTCCAGGTCGTCGTAGATGTTCTCCAGCGTGTCGGCGCAGTACTCGGCGTCGGCATCGAACAGCATCAGCAGCACATCTTTGGCGTTTTCGATCAGGCCCGGCATGCGCCGCGCGCGCATGCGCAGCAGGCGGAACACGGGCACGTCTTCGTCGTGGATGGAGAACAGCACGCCCTGGCTCCTGAGCTCGGCGTTGTGTTCGTTGAGGATGAAGGCCACGCGGATGGCGCGCGGATCTTCGTCGTCATCGATCAGGAAGTCGCTGCGCACATGCAGCTCGCCGTTGTCTTCCTCGAAGAAGCGGGCCGACTCCTCGATGTCGTCGTCCATCGCGTCTTCGGGAATCGACAGGCCAAAATGCTGTTTGACCCAGCGGCGCTCTTCGGGCGTGGGGTCCTCGAGGTCGACCCAGATGGGCTTGAACTGAGCCAGCTCTTCGAGTGACTCGATCTCTTCCTGGAACAGGCGGCCATTGGCCAGGGTGAATACGTTGAGCATGGGTGCTCCCGGGCGGGGTGTCTGTGAGGCCGGTGCGTGCGAAAGCCGCAGCGGCGGGCGGGGCGGATGGCGCTTTCAGCCGTCCTGCCGCCTGGCCTTGACCACCGCGCAGGGCGCGGCGCTCAGACGGGAGCGGGGATGGCTGAAAGCACACAACTGGGGGGTGTGCTTTCCATAGGGAACTCCATGAGGGAACTGCGGGCGATTATGGCATCGCCAACGATGCACCGACCGTTTGTGATGCCCCAAAAAAAGCGATCAATTCGTCTTTGCGGCGCCAGGCATCGTGTTCGCCCAGCTCGATCAGGGCGTGGACAAAATCGGGTTCAAACAACAGGTAGCTGGCGAGCGCGGCCGCACTGCCGGCCGAGCCCCGACCCGTGTCGAGCGCCCCCAGGCCGGTCAGGGTGTTGCGCGTGGGGGCGGGCAGGGAGCCGATGTGTTTCCTGGCCAGTTCGTCGAGCGAAAAGCTGGGTTGCAGCGCCAGCACTTCCAGCGGCTTGTAGGGCAGGGCCGCTGCCAGCTCCGGCGGCAGCCGGCTCAGCGTCTGGCTGACCCGCTGGGCCTGCTCCACGTCGGCCTGCAGCGTGTCGTGAAACACGCTGGCCATGGCGTGGCCGGCGATGGTGCCGGCGGTGGGTTCGCCGTTGTTGTTGCCGCCCAGGCCGGAGCGCTGGGGTTGTCCGACGCCAATCACCAGGATGCGCCGCGCACCAAACTGGATGGCGGGCGAGAGCGGCGAGAGCTGGCGCATGGAGCCGTCGCCGAAATGTTCCTTGTGGCCTTCGACCCACAGCGGCACCGCCGGGAACAGGAACGGGATGGCGCTGGACGCCATGAGGTGTTCGATGGTGATGGGCTGGAAGGACGCGCGCCGTCCGGGGCGGCTCCAAGGCCGGGTGGCCGGATCGGGCCGGGTCTGGCAGAACGTCCAGTGTTCGCCGGTGGTGTAGCTGGAGGCCGTGACGCCCAGCACATCGATGTCCTGCTGGTGCAGCGCGTGCTCAAGTCCGGGCAGGTCGATCGCATGGTGCAGCGTGTCCACCAGAGGCAGGGTGTCGAGCAGTGCGCGGTGTCGCTTGACCTGGCGCGCCAGCGTCCAGCCGGCAAACACCCGGTTGGCGCGCACCCAGCCCGGGGCCTCCAGCCGGTAGATGTGGCTCGATCTCAGCTGGCTCCAGAACGCCGCCAGCTGGGGTAGTGCCTGCAGTCCGAGCGAAGCCCGGCTGGCCAGGTAGCTGGCGTTGAGTGCACCCGCCGAGGTGCCAAACAACCACTTGAACGGGAACGCGGGCGCCGTGTTGTCCGCCGTGGGGGTGTTGGCTGCCAGCATGGCAGCAAGGGCCTTGAGCACGCCGACCTGGTAGGCGGTGCGCGCACCACCGCCCAGGAGCACCAGGGCGCAGGCATCGCACGAAGGCTCGGACTGGTCGGCACCCAGCAGGTTCTGGACGATCAGCGTATCGAGGGACACAGGATGAAAAAACCTTTCCGGGCGGGCGCGTGGTGTGTGCAGATACAGTGTGCCGTTCACCAAAATCATGACACATCCCCGACTCTCCCCCCGCCGCGAACTCGGGCTGTTGCTGACCATTGCCGGCATCCAGTTCACCCACATCCTCGACTTCATGATCATGATGCCCCTGGGGCCTCAGTTCACGCAGCTCTTTGGCATCACGGACGCGCAGTTTGGTTTGCTGGTTTCAGCCTATACGCTCGCCGCAGGCGTGTCGGGTCTGGCGGCCGCCACCTACGTCGACCGCTTTGACCGCAAACGCCTGTTGCTGGTGCTGTATGGACTGTTTGCGCTGGCCACACTGGGCTGCGGGCTGGCCCCGGGCTACGGGTTCCTGATGGTGGCGCGCGTGGCGGCCGGCATGTTTGGCGGTGTGCTGTCGGCGCTGTCGCAGACCATCGTGGCCGACGTGATCCCGTTTGAGCGGCGGGGGCGCGCCATGGGCATCGTGATGTCGTCGTTTTCGGTGTCCACGGTGGCGGGCGTGCCGCTGGGCCTGTTGCTCGCGAGCCACCTGAGCTGGCAGGCCCCCTTCATCGGTATCGCCCTGCTGAGCGGGGCTTTCGCCATTGGAGCGGCCTTGACCCTGCCGGCGCTGGATCACCATTTGCGCGCTGCGGACCGGCCGTCCGCCTGGCGTGGCATCGGCATGGTGCTGGCGGAACCCAACCACCAGCGGGCCTTCGCCTTCTCGGCCTTGTTGATGTTCACCGGCTTCACCGTTTTGCCTTACCTCACCATTTACCTGCAGGCGAATGTGGGCGTGTTGCCCGAAGAGGTGCCCTACCTCTACCTGTGTGGCGGTGTGGCCACCCTGTTCACGGCACGGCTGTTCGGCCGTCTGGCCGACCGGTGGGGCAAGCAGCGCACGTTCACGATCCTCGCGCTGGCCGTGATCGTGCCGCTGCTGGCGACCACGCTCATTCCGCGGTGGCCGTTGTGGGCCGTGCTCGTGGTGTCCACCAGCCTGTTCATTTTCATGAGTGGCCGCATGATTCCCGGCATGGCGCTGGTCACTGGCGCGGCCAACCCCGCCTTGCGCGGCACTTTCATGGCGCTCAACGCGTCGGTGCAATCGGCCGCCATGGGGCTGGCGTCCTTTCTGGGCGGGCTCATCATCAGCCGTGATGCCGCAGGTCTGGTGCAGCACTACTGGATGTCGGGTCTGCTCGGTGCCTGCGTCAGCGTGGCGGCGATCCTGATGGCGCACCGCCTGCGGGTGCACGGTTCGGCTGCCGTGGTGCATCCCTCTACTGGCGACCTGGTGCGGCCGAGTTGAATGACAAGGTTCGTGTTTTACCGCTTTGTTGCAGTGCAGGCTTGCATCCCCGCGGATTCATGGGCATAGTGGGCTCAAGACATCCCCGTGGCCGCCGGGAGGTCTGCCCTTCCGGCGGCTTGTGTCAACCCGGAGCATAAGGAGGCTCTTTTATGAACCTTACGATCAGCGGTCACCATCTCGAAGTCACGCCCGCCTTGCGCGGTTACGTCACGACCAAGCTCGAACGCATTTCCCGACATTTTGACCAGGTGGTCGATATCAAGGTGCTGCTGACAGTGGACAACCTGAAGGAGAAAGACTTGCGCCAGAAGGCCGAATGCAACATCCATGTGAAAGGTAGGGATTTGTTTGCCGAAAGTGCACACGCCGATTTGTATGCTGCCGTGGACGAGCTGGCAGACAAGCTCGACCGCCAGGTCCTGCGCTACAAGGACAAAAGCCAGGACCACCACCACGATTCGGCCAAGCGCCTGATGTGATGTGAACTGGGCTGCGCAACGCTGCCCGGCCACAATGTTGCAATGCAACAAGCCGCTTCAAAAGTCAAGCGGCTTTTTTGTGCCTGCAGTCTAGCCAACGCCGTCCAACTCGGCATAATTTGCGGTCCAAGAGGCCCCCATGAACCGACTATCTGCCATATTGCCCGCTGCGCAAGTGCTCGTCAGCGTGGACGCGACCAGCAAAAAACGTGCGTTTGAAGAAGCGGGTTTGCTTTTCGAAACCCTGCACGGTCTCAACCGGGCCCTGATCACCGACAGTCTGTTCGCCCGCGAACGCCTGGGCTCCACGGGCCTGGGCCACGGTGTGGCCATTCCACATGGTCGCATCAAAGGCCTGAAACAACCGCTGGCCGCGGTGTTCCAGCTGGCCAGCCCGATCGGTTTTGATGCCCCCGATGAGCAGCCTGTGCAGCTCATGATTTTTCTGCTGGTTCCCGAAGCCGCGACCCAGAAGCATCTGGAAATCCTCTCGGAAATCGCTGAACTGTTGAGCGACAGTGTTCTGCGCGAACAGATGAAGACCTCGGTGGAGTCGGGTGCACTGCATGGCCTGATCACCGGTTGGCAGTCGGCCCATGCGGCTGCATGAAACCCACCGTCGTCAGCGCCGACGTCCTCTTTGAAGACCACCGCGATGCCCTGAAGTGGCAGTGGGTGGCAGGGCTGGGGGCTTCGGAGCGGCGGTTTGACGAGGTGGCCATCAGGGAGGCCCGTTCCGGGGCCGATCTGGTCGGTTATCTCAACTACATTCACCCCTATCGCGTACAGGTGTTTGGCGAGCGAGAGGTCGCTTACCTGACGAGCCCGAGCGAAGAAGACAACCGCCGCCGGGTCGCCCGTATCGTGACGCTGGAGCCTCCCGTGCTGGTGGTGGCCGATGGGCAGACCGCGCCCGATGCGCTCATGGCCATGTGTGAACGGGCCCAGATTCCCATGTTTGCCACGCCCGAGCCGGCGGCGTTCGTGATCGATGTGCTGCGCGCCTACCTTTCGCGCCATTTTGCCGATCGCGCCTCGATGCACGGTGTGTTCATGGACATCCTGGGCATGGGCGTGATGATCACCGGCGAATCTGGCCTCGGCAAGAGCGAGCTGGGGCTGGAACTGATTTCTCGCGGCCACGGCCTGGTGGCCGACGATGCGGTGGACCTCTACCGCATCAACCAGACCAGCATCGAAGGCCGCTGCCCCGAACTGCTGCAGAACCTGCTTGAAGTGCGCGGCATCGGTCTGCTCGACATCAAGGCCATCTTTGGCGAGACCGCGGTGCGGCGCAAGATGCGGTTGACCCTGATCGTGCACCTGGTGCGCAAGGAAACCATGGAGCGCGATTACGACCGCATGCCGCACGAGCCGCTGTACCAGGACGTGCTCGGTGTGCCGGTGCGCAAGGCCGTGATCCAGGTGGTGGCGGGTCGCAACATCGCCGTTCTGGTGGAGGCAGCGGTGCGCAACACGATCCTGCAGTTGCGCGGAATCGATACCTATCAAGAGTTCGTTGCACGCCACCGCGCGGCCATGTTGCACAGCGAGTAATCGCTGCTGGCTGCTGTTTCAGTGCGGATCGGCTAGCACCCCGGCCGCGGGGATCAGCGGTGGCCGGGCTCGCTGCGGTGAGGACAGTTCACCTTGTTGCAGTTCGCGTAGAGCGAGAGGGCGTGTTCCTGCAGGATGAAGCCGCGCGTTTTGGCGACCATCTGCTGGCGTTTCTCAATTTCCGGATCGAAAAATTCTTCCACCCGCCCGCAGTCCAGGCAGACCAGGTGGTCGTGGTGCTGGCCTTCGTTGAGCTCGAACACCGCTTTGCCCGACTCGAAGTTGCTGCGCGTGAGCAGGCTGGCCTGTTCGAACTGCATCAGCACGCGGTACACCGTGGCCAGACCAATATCGGAATGCTCTTCGAGCAGCACACGGTAGACATCTTCGGCCGTCATGTGGCGCTGCTTGGCGTTCTGGAACACCTCCAGAATCTTCAGGCGCGGCAGCGTGGCTTTGAGTCCCGTGCTTTTCAGTTCATCGATGTTGGTCATGGGCGAGGCTGTGTGCATGGAGTGGAGCGGCGGGACCGTGGCCCTGGTGGCCGCTGCGCAGGGTGCCCGGGCGGCACGGCAGGCCGGACCCCGGGGCTACAATGAAGCGATCATATCGCCAGCGTGTTGCCTGCTGCATGTCCCTGCGGCCCAAGGCGGTAACGCGTGCCTTACATGGGTTGCCTTCATGCACCAGTCAATGTCCCTTTTTTCTTCCTGCTTGGCCGTGCGTCCGCGTCGTGTGGGGCGTGCCCTGGGCGTCCTGGCTATCGCAGGCCTGCTCTCAGCCTGCTCCGGCTGGGGTGACAAACTGCCCGATGTGTCCACCCTTGGCGGGCTGGTGACACCTTACAAAATTGATATTGTCCAGGGCAATGTGGTCACACGCGAACAGGCCCAGGCCTTGCAGGTGGGCATGTCGCGCCAGCAGGTCCGCGAATTGTTGGGCTCGCCCTTGTTGGCCAGCGTGTTCCACGCCGACCGCTGGGACTACGTGTTCACGTTCCGCCGCCAGGGGCAGGCGACCCAGCAACGCAAGCTGACCGTGTATTTCAAGGCCGAGGCTCTGGAACGGTTTGAAGCCGACGAACTGCCCAGTGAAGAGGAGTTCGTGTCATCGCTGGATGTGAAGCGCAAGTCCGGCAAGGCACCTGCGATGCAAGCCACGGACGAGCAGCTCAAGACTTTCCAGGAGCGCAACGCCGCGCCAGCTGGCACACAGGCACCGGCGCCCGCCGCGCCACCGGCATCCACCAGCTACCCACCCCTGGAAACCCCGGGGGCTGTCCGATGAGCGCCATTCCCCGCAATCCGCACCGTGTGTGTGTGGCCGGTGCCAGCGGTCGCATGGGGCAGATGCTGGTGGAGGCGGTGCGCGCCAGCGGCGACTGCGTTCTGACCGGTGCGCTCGACATCCCGGCCAGCCCCGCCCTCGGCCTGGATGCCGGCGCCTATGCCGGGCAGGCGACGGGTGTCGCCATCACCGCCGACGTGGGCGCGGGACTTTCGGCCAGCCAGGTGTTGATCGATTTCACACGACCCGAGGGCACCCTGGGCCATATCCGCGAATGCGTGAAGCACGGGGTGAATGTGGTGATCGGCACGACCGGGTTTACCGACGAACAAAAGGCAGAGATCGCCGAGGCGTCGAAGTCCATCGCCATCATGATGGCCCCCAACATGAGTGTGGGCGTGAACGTCACGTTCAAGCTGCTGGAAATGGCGGCCAAGGCGCTGTCCACCGGCTACGACATCGAGATCATCGAGGCGCACCACCGCCACAAGGTGGACGCGCCCAGCGGTACGGCGCTCAAGATGGGTGAGGTGATTGCCGAGGCGCTGGGTCGGGATCTGAAGGACTGCGCGGTCTATGCCCGCGAAGGCGTGACCGGCGAGCGGGACCCGTCCAGCATCGGTTTCGCCGCCATCCGCGGCGGGGATATCGTGGGCGACCACACCGTGCTGTTCGCCGGGACCGGCGAGCGTATCGAGATCACGCACAAATCCAGCAGCCGCGTGACCTATGCACAGGGCAGCCTGCGCGCGGTGCGTTTCCTGGCGGACAAGACGAGCGGGCTGTACGACATGTACGACGTGCTTGGACTGCACTGAGCGCGAGCCAACCAAAAGGACGTTCTATGGGTGTGTGGCAAACGGTGCTGCAGGGGGATGCGATCAGCCGCAGTGTGGCCCTGTTGCTGTTCGCGATGTCGGTGGCCAGCTGGGTGGTGATCTTCTGGAAAAGCTGGATGCTGCGCAGGGCCGTGAAGGATGTGCAGCTGTCCACGGCGGCCTTCTGGCAGGCTGCGCACCTTGACGATGCGCAGCAGCGCTTGCAGGCTTTTGACCCACGCCGCCTGGTGTTGCCCCTTTTGCAAGCCGCCCGCACCATCGAACAAGCCGCGCCCCAGACGCTGGCCGCTGCGGGAGACCGATCCCAGCAGCTCACCCGTGTGCTGCGCGATGCGCTGCATCTGGTGCTGCACCGCCTGCAGTTCGGGCAGGTTTTGCTCGCCACCGTGGGTTCCACCGCGCCGTTTGTGGGTCTGCTGGGCACGGTCTGGGGCATCTACCACGCCCTCACCGAAATCGGACTGGACGGCAAGTTCCGGATCGAACAGGTGTCTGGCCCGGTGGGTGAAGCTCTGGTCATGACCGCTGCCGGGCTGGCGGTCGCCATTCCCGCGGTGCTGGCCTACAACGTGCTCGGCCGTCAGGTGGCCCGCATCGAGGCCGACCTAGAAGGTTTTGCGCGCGACCTGCGTGAACTGCTGGCCTACAAGGAGTCCGCGGTATGAGCCGCCGGGTCCGTAACTGGTCTGAGGTTTGGCCACACAGCGGAGCCCGCACGTCATGAGTTTTGGTCGTCTGGAAAAGCCTGCCGGGCACCAGCCCATGAGCGACATCAACGTCACCCCCCTGGTGGACGTGATGCTGGTGCTGCTGGTGATCTTCATCATCACGGCGCCTCTCATGGCCAGCCGTCTTGAGCTGGAATTGCCACGCACTGCGGCTCCGGTCGGGAGCCAGGCCTCTGAGCCTGAGGTTTTTGTGTCACTCGGCGTGGATGCCGCAGGCCAGATGTTCTGGGGGGAGCAGCCGGTGGACATGGATGTGCTGGGTGAGCGTCTGCGAGAGACAGCCCGTCGCGATCCGGAAACCGAGGTGCAACTTCGGGTGGACATGTCCGTGTCCTACGGGCAGGTGGCTCGACTCATTGCCATGGCACAGGCAGCCGGATTGGCACGTATCGGGTTTGTGACAGATGCAGATACCGCGCGAGCCCTAGGCTTGCCAGCAGGCGCATCCAGATGATGTTCGATATCCAAGGCTGGGCGTGAACAAGGTGTTGCGCCCCGTCGTCATGCCGCGCTTCCGAATTGGTGTTGCATCTGGCTATGCGGTAAGCTTTGGTTACGAGTGTGGGTATCCGTGGCACGGCGCCTCCGGATGATCATGCGAATTTCACCAACTTGAGGAGTGCGTCAATGAAGCGGGGAGAACATCCATTGGGACGGCGGGCTTTTGCCAAGCTGGCGTTGACCGGTGCTGCAGGGCTGGTTCTGGTGGCCTGTGGTGGCAATGAAGATGGCGATGAACCCGATAAACAAGGGGCGAGCAACCTGGAAGGCGCATTCAACGCGATCGGCGCGGGTATGAGCAAAGCCCAGGTGATTGGCATCGTGGGAGAAGCTCCGCATCAAGAGACCAATGGCTCTTTGCAGTGGTCTGACTATTCGTATGATTCTTCGCAGGGGCTGACTGTGACCTTCCAGGTCGTGGGGGGGCAGCTTGTGACAGCCAGTGTCTATTGGTTTATTCAAGCGGTGGGTACGGTGAGTCGGTCGCTGCGCAAGGATTTCTGATTCGCCCTCCGAGGCCTCGGGCTGGTGCAGCCCATTGCCGGCTGCAGTGGGGTACTCTGGGGCGCCTCCGCCCCATCCCTTCCCATCTCTTCGGAGGGGGGATTTCCTTTGTTGCCGCAACGGATCACCGGTTGTATGGCAAGCCCTAAAATCCTCAACTGATGGCGCACCTGCTCTGGTGCGTCGGCCGGGGCCACCGGATGGGGTTCCGCGCCAGCCCTTCCAACCAGCCGTCAGGCCCCTGCTCCCAGTTTCATGCAAGAAAAATACGCCCACAAGGATGTCGAGCGCGCCGCGCACGCCCACTGGAACGCCAACGACGCCTACCGCGTGACCGAGGTCGCCGGCAAGAAGAAGTTCTACGCCTGCTCCATGCTGCCCTACCCCAGCGGCAAGCTGCACATGGGCCATGTGCGCAACTACACCATCAACGACATGCTCACGCGCTACCTGCGCATGAACGGTCACAACGTGCTGATGCCCATGGGCTGGGATGCCTTCGGTCTGCCGGCGGAAAACGCGGCGCTGAAGAACGGCGTGCCGCCGGCGAAGTGGACGTACGAGAACATCGCCTACATGAAGCAGCAGATGCAGGCCATGGGCCTGGCCATCGACTGGTCGCGCGAGGTTGCCACCTGCGACCCGAGCTACTACAAATGGAACCAGTGGCTGTTCCTGAAGATGCTGGAAAAGGGCATCGCCTACCGCAAGACCCAGATCGTCAACTGGGACCCGGTGGACCAGACCGTGCTGGCCAACGAGCAGGTGATCGACGGCAAGGGCTGGCGCACCGGCGCCA
>C687J35021_10002000_pt1 | contig 14781 bp, 21 predicted proteins | sample RifCSPhighO2_12_FD_35021 | JGI IMG/M metagenome (IMG submission 35021)
TAGTGTTCACGAGTCCACCAAGAGTTGAAGTGGACTCGAGGCTCCTATGAACCGCCCCGGCTTTCAAGATGGGCTGACTGGACGCTCACCAGCAGGCCGCCAACCAGGTGACAGCACCCGCAAGCCCTGGCACTCGTGAGAGTGGTGCGGCGGCCGGAAAGGGGGCAACCCAGCCCGGCAACGACTCGGGCAAGGAAAAGGACAAGAAGGTGGTCTACCCCGAGCCGTCGAATCGCGTGAAGGAATACCGGGAAGAGTTGTGGCGCAGCGTGTTCAAGCGCGTCGTCACCAACGCTTCTCTGGTCAACAACCGGGCTGTGCTGCTGGCCATTTGCTTGACGCACCCAGGGCATCTCGATGCTCAAGGGCTCGGCACCGACCTCAACGCAATCCTGGGTGGAGAGAGCTCGCATTCCTTCGGGAAGGTGCTTGCAACCGTTCTTGACCTGCGTGAGCAGGATCTGGGACAGGCCATCAGTGCGATTGCAGGCAACGTCCGCTCCGGCCCCATGGGCATGGGCATCGAAGACGTTGTGAGTGCACTCAAGGCCCTCGAAGTGAAGCTCGCCGACCACTGGAAGGTGGACAAGGGCTTTTTCGAGAAGCTGACGAAGAACGAAATCGATGTCGTCGCCGGCGAACTCGGTATTGCCGCGGCCATGGACAAGGAGTATGCGAAAGCACGCGCCTTGGGCAAGGAAGACTTCATCAAGGCGATTCTCGAAGTCAAGGGCTTCGAGTACCGAGGCCGCATCCCCAAACTCGTGAGCTGGTAACAGCCTGCGAATCAACTGAAAGAAGGAACACCACTGCAGCAATGCGGTGGCTCCGACACATCTCAACTCTTTTGAAAGAAACCCATGTTGTTTACCAATGTTCAAGAACTGCTCAAGCGCGGTGTGACCTTGCATCTTGTCATGCGTGCCGTCGGTGAAGAAATCGAAGTCACTGTCCTTCCCAGCAGCGAGGAGAACAAGGCCGCAACCGGCCTGGTTGCGAAAACGTTCACCGCGTCTGCGGCCGAACTCGACTCTGGTTTCGCGCATGTGATGGCGACCTACGTGGCGGCCAACACCTCGTTGCAAGACCAGTTGGTGCAGTTCCAGGATCAGGTCGACGCCCAAGCCAAGTCCGCCAAGGATGAAGCTGCAAGCAAAGCCGCTGCATCTGCAAAAGGCTCGACGTCCAAGCGTCCTTCTGTTGCGTCAAAGCCGACCTTGCTGACCGATGCGTTGGACAGCGACGGCGACGGTGATGGCGACGGCGAAGAAAGTGATGTCCCCTCAGGCAGTGACGCCTCGGCCCAACAGCCGAGCGCTGCGCTCCCTGCGCCGGCCATCGATCCGCAACCCTTCACCCTGTAAGGAGAAGCACATGGCAATCGCTGAAGTGAAGCTGGTTCGCAAGTTCCGCTACCAGGGCATCACGCTCTCCGATCCTGCGTCCGACAAGACGCCGGAGCAGGTCATGAAGGTCTATGCCTTCCAGTACCCGGAGCTGCTCAATGCGGTGGTTGAGGGACCTGTGACCAAGAACGGCGTTTCCACCTACACCTTCGCTCGCGTGGCGGGTAGCAAGGGGGCGGTGGGGCACCACAAGGCCGTTCGCAGCATTGCGGCAGGTACCTTCTTCGTGAAGGACAGTCCGCTGGCGAACGCATCCAAAGACGAAATCAAGGAGAACAAGGAATGTTCGAAGACCGTTCAAACGGTTGTGAACATGCAGGGGCACTCGCAGGCGATCCTCCCTGGATCGATGGCCTTCAGTCGCTTCGGCTAAATCCTCAGCCCTTCGCTGGTGGCTCATGGTGCATACCAGCCATCAACAGCGCGATTCCGGTGGTTCTCAAGACCACTGAATCGTGTCTGCAGAAGAACGCTGCGGAGCTTTCCCTGGAAGCCCACGCCAATGGCGTGGTGCTTCCAAAGGGGAAGTTCACAGACCTCAAAAAGACCCTCGCAAAGCAGTTGCAGGCCTATGTGTTGGATCAGTGCGGACCTGATGATCCACTGGCACTTGACCTCTACCTGTCACTCGGCGATGACGACCTGAAACTGGTTGTCGGAGCTACCCCGCAAATTGAAACGTTCATGTTGGGGCCGGTGATTGAGTCGCTCAACGCCATGCATGAAGGCCTCGGATGGTTCGTCTACAAGACGATTTCAGCTGGTGATGCCGATGGCTACCCCATCTACACACCATCGCTGATTGGGTCCCTCGTGGACATGATGTGGTTCGACGTTGGCTTGACTGATGCTGAACAGGCGCAGGGCATCCGCGATGACTACGGCCTGTCCGAAGACGTAGATGACGAACAGGTGTTTGAAGAGCACGCAGGTGGCTACAAGCCATCGGATGTTCTGAGTTCATTTGGAGGGCATGGCTGGATGCTTGCCGGCTACCAGCGAGAAGGCCCGGGTTTCACACAACCTGAAGCTCTTTCGTCAAAGGCAGCTCAACAAGTCATCGCAGCGATGCCCAAAACCACCTTGCTCGAAGTGGTCCAGGCAGCGATTGACCTGGAAGCAGAACTGCAGATGGACACCAACCTTCGAACTCACCGCTCAGCTGAAGAGGATGAGTGGGGAAGTGCGGTCAATGCATACGGCGCGAGCTGCATTCTGGTTTGGAATGACCATCACATCGCGCATGAAGTGATCCAGCACTACGAAGAAAACGAAATGAACAGTGGTGAGTCCTCGGAATACCACATGACTTTTACGGCTGACCCTACAGATCCTGATTCCATCAGGGCTCTCGTTCGGTCATTTCAGGATTTTGTGAGGCGGCATGCCGCGCTCAAGAAGGTCCTGCAACATTTTCCAAAGGTGAATATCTGATGCTTGAAGTCCATGTAAGTGAGCGTGGCCAGGCGGCCACGTTGTCGGGTGCCATCCTTCTCTACGGAGGAAAGAACCGTCAATCCGGGTACGGAGAAGAGACGTCCTTTGCGACGGTGCATCCCGTATCTGAAGTGAACAGCCGAAAGGAGATCATGCCTGGCCGCCTGCTCACGCAGAAGGACCTTGCAACGATCACCAAGTCGCTGGCCAAGACAGAAGCGACCGCGGTCAATGCCACACGGTGGCTAGATTCGCGAATCCTCGCAACGGGTCCCGACAGGATGATCTGGTGGACTCCACCGCACCAACGTGCGATGTTCTTCGAAACCAGTGAGGCGGCAAAGCTCGAAATTGCAGGCAGTGGAGCGTGCCCAGTTCCTGGGATGGTGTGGATGGCGATGCCCGGCAACGGGCTCTTCGTCTTTGCCATCAAAGGAACCGTGCGACCGATGCAGTCGGAACAGCTCTACCAGGCGCCATTCTTCAACGTCTGGAGCCGTGGCAAGGTTTGCACCGGCAGTGCAGAGCTGCCATCAACAGAGAACCGATGGGAAGTACAGGCATGGGAGAACACGTTCTTCGGATCGCGCTTCACCCATCCCAACTTCACCGAAAAAGACCGTCTCATCAAAGGCGCTGAACCATGTCTGTTTTGGAAAAAGATGTTGGCCAAGCCAGCAGCTGTGTTTCCTGAACGGCGTCTGGTGCAGTTCCCGATGGTGGTCGGTGACTTGCTCGATCCCCTGGTGGTCGACAAGCTGAACAAAGTCCCAAAAGCAAAAGGAGAATTCTGATGTCTGTTGAACTGTTGGAGCGCGTTGTCCTGGAGAACTTTCCCGTGACCACGATGCCCCAAACCGGGCATTTGGTTCGCCCGAAGAGTCTGGGGCAGCGCTATGTCGTTGCGCGTGAGGGCCTCTTTCGGGAGGTCTCCACGCCGTGGCTCTATGCCTTGTTGCCCTTGGCATCCATACGTGGCATGCAGGCTCCCTACGGGCCCTGCCTGCCAACGGTGGAGCTGACGATGAATCAGCCACCTGCGCACCTCTGGCGCATGTTCCGCGAAATGGCTGAACAGGCTTTGCCCCACGAATGCGCAGGGGCGTTCATCTGGAACACAGTCACCGCTGAATGGCGTTTGGCTGTACGTGAAGCCCAGAATGCGAGTCCCCATCACGTGGACTTCGCGGAAGCACCGGTGGGTGAAGACGAGGTGTTGGTTGTGGACATCCACAGCCATGCATCGCACAAGGCGTTCTTCTCATCGACCGATGACCGTGACGATGCTGGAGGTCTCAAGATCGCAGCGGTGTTGGGCCAGGTAGATACAGAAAGCCCGACCCTCTGTCTGCGGCTGGTGTGTCTGGACCGGTTTCTGCCGATGCGGTTGGACCAAAGCGGAGCGCTTGACGTCCACATCGAGGGGGTCGCATGAAGCACTATCTGCACTCGGAGCTTGTTGGAAGGAAGATCAAGGTTTTGCTCGTTGGTGCCGGCGGTACTGGCAGCAGGATGCTTGAGAGTCTGATGAATCTGCATCGCGCTATGTTGGCCCTCGGACACCCTGAGGGCCTGCATGTCACCTTGCTGGATGATGATCGCGTCAGCGCGGCGAACGTCGGCCGTCAGGCCTTCTACGCCTGCGATGTCGGGAGTTACAAGTCGATCACGCTGGTCAATCGCGCAAACATGGCCATGGAGTTCTCGACACCATGGTCAGCTGCTGTAGGGCGTCTCAACACCAGCAGCCAGGGACTTGGCAACTACGATCTTGTCATCGGTGCGGTTGACAACCGTGCAGCACGGTTGGCGATCCTCCGATGCCTGGAGCGAACGATCTGGGGAAAGCGATACTGGCTCGACCTGGGCAATCGCTCCGCCGATGGACAGGTTGTGCTGGGAGAGGTAACGCCCTCCAAGGCGAAGAAGGATGACCAGTGGCGCCTGCCGCATGTTGGTGAGCTCTTCCCTGAACTCATCGACGCGGCCCGGGATTCGCTTGAGGACGAAACACCCTCGTGTTCGCTGGCTCAGGCGCTGGAGAAGCAATCACTGTTCATCAATCCCGCGGTGAGCCTGTGCGCATCGAACCTGTTGTGGCAGTTGTTCACCAAGGGTGAGATCGAGCACCATGGCGCCTTTGTCAACCTCGACCAAATGACCATGATGCCCATGGCCATCGATCATGAGGTTTGGGCACGCTTCGGTGTCAAAAGGGACGGAAAGCGCGCCAAGGTGCGTCAACCATCCCGCAAAGTGAAAGAGCAGGCTTGAAAAGGCCCGCTGTATTGGACTCCACCACCAGAAGAAATTCTGGTGGTGGACATCCCTCGGCTATGGACAAGAGGTTCGAGCGTCTATTAAACTTCGAGCACGCCTTGGGTCTCGCCTGAGGCATTGCTACCTTCGCCAATCCGCTTTGTGCGGGATGAAGGTCAGCCACAGATTGCAAGTTGAACCCCAAGGCGCAGCAGTTGCTGCCCAGCGGTCGTACCTGATGTGCGACAAGTGCGCCCGTGTGCGTGCTTACGGTTCAGCGGTACCACCACCCCAAAAAGTTATTTTCGGCGGCTCCATCTTGGCGCGGCCTTTCCTTTGCGCATCCGCAATGGAAAGCCTGTGTTGGCCCTCCTTTCATCAACACCGCTTTTGCGGAAGAAAGGATCACCTTGAAAACACGATTCACCGTTCACATCGAGGTGGATGTGCATGATTCGAAGCAGCTGTACCAAGCCGCGTTGAAGACCCTTACCGAAGGCGATGGCCTTGATGCAGAGATCGCCAAGAGCCTCATCGGCCTTGACGAGGCGAACGCGCATGTGACCGAGTGTCTGATCGCCATCCTCGACCCAGGCACTCCACCGGCCGGGACCTCCATCACTGGTACCACCGTCGAGTTTCACGCGGCCTGAGCCTCGTTGAAGTCGATCACGCCCATTCCCCTTGGGAGTGGGTGTCCTGATGTTCATGAGCCATCGTGAGCGATCAGAACACCCTGGGGTGGCCCTTTTTCAACAACACCGCAATTGCGGTACCAACGAAAGGGCATTCATGCAAATCGAAGTCAAACCAGAATCATTTTTCAAGATCCTGAGCGAAGCGGTGAAGAATGGGGTGGATTACCGTTGGGTCAGCCAATCCTCGGAGGCGTGTCGCGCAGACAGGTTTTTGTCTCTGCGTGCCTGTTCCGAACAATGGACTGGTCCCATTCCTGTCATCCACCAGCTGCTGTTGAGTTCGGGCGAGGTCAAGGTGACCTATCACCTGGATCGCGTCGAAGTTGTCCAACAAGATCCAACCCCTGCTGTGCGTGAAAGCAGCCATGGCAGAAAGATGCTGGAGGTCAGCATCGCCCATATTCCGCAACACACTGCGGAAGCGCTGGCAGCAGCCGTCAATAGCCAAGAGCAGCCTTGCGGAATCGCCATTTGGGTGAACTTCACCAAATGGTTTGAGTACGGCTGGATCTTCCACACCATCGTTGACGAAGGTGCGGAATTGCCAGAACACAAGGAGCTGTTGGATTTGTTGTCCTACGCACGCAAGGAAGGGTACATGTTCATCAAGCTCGACTCCGCTGCTGATGAGCTGGCCAACTTCCCCGTCTATAGCTGGTAAACGATCACCCACGCTTTCTCGAAAGAGGGGGCGTGGCGATCAAATTAGAGGGAGTCCCATATTGCCCCATGAATTTTGGAAGGCGTTTCAAGCGTGATCCTTTTAGGACCACGCTTGAGCCGCTTCACAACAGCCAGGTTTCTGGCATTTTTATGAGGCTCTATATGAATACGAAGCTCGATCGAATTGAACCCTATGTTCGCTGGACCTTGCTGTTCATCGGATTTTTCGCGGCGCTCTTCCTCGGAGGGTGTGTCGCAACGAATCCGCTGATCTCGCAGGATTCCACCTCGACGGCTTACCAAAGCGCCCAGGTCCCGCAGCAAGTGAAGCTGGGCCAGGTCATCAGTGTGCGGGAAGTGCAGATCCTCAACAGGCCTGCTCATCTCGCGCAGTACACCGGTGGTTCGCTAGGGGCAGTTTTTGGACACGCTGTGTCCAAAAAGATCACCAGCAATCAGTCAGCACGACTGCTGCTCTCCGGCCTTTCCGGGGCCATGGGAGCAGCTGTTGGCAAGCAGATGGCCTCAACTGTCCCTGGGCAGGAGGTCGTCATCAAGCTGGACGATTCGCGTGTTGTGGCCATCTCCCAATCCAGTGCCGATGGTGTGCGTTTCCGTAAAGGTGAACGCGTCATGGTCATTGGTCAAGGGCGGGTTGCGCACTTGAATTTCTGAAGTCCAACCTACCAAGCCCACTTCGGTGGGCTTCTTGTAGTTGCCCGAAAAGGCTACTTCAAGAAGCCTATTGAGAGATCCCTTTCATCAACACGGCAGATGCCGAATCGAAAGGTTTTAGGAGAAATATATGAGCCAACACATTTTGTCTTTGGAGTTGAACGGTAAACAGGTCGAAGTCCAGATGGGCTGGGATCGTCCACTGCACGAATTTTTCATGAATGTTTCTGCTGATCTGGAAGACGAGGATGAAGATGAAGATGAAGATGAAGATGATGATGGTGTGACCGACGACTACTTCAGCCTCTACGATCAAGATGCTGACTCAGGCAATCTGGACTACTTCATCAAAGTTGCTGCGAAGATGGGAATCACCTTTCCTCCGGCCATGGTTGAGCAGGTCAAGAACGATGCTCAGCTCAACGTTGGCAATCGGCACGTGGTCTGGTCGGCGGACGGTTCGATTTCCAAGGAATCCATTTGGTGATCATTCGAAAAGGCAAAGTTGCCCAACAAGCTGAAGAGGTTTGGGGCAGCAAGTCGCATCGGTGCTGCCGGGAGGTGATTGGAATGCTCATGAACCCTGCCGTTTTGGCAGATCCCGACAACAGCTGATCTGAGCCCACTCACCGCGCAAGCGGTGGGAGGCTTCCTACGAAACCCACATGGATCTCGCAGAAAGCCTCAACAGGTGATGCCTTTCATTAACACCCGATCTTCGGGGATAGAAAGGACGAAATGAATGGCGATAGCAGCAAACAAGAATTGGAGGTGATCGTCGCATTGCGTACTGCGGTCGACAGAGCACCGCTGTTGAGCGATGAGCACCTGGCTGCGATCCGTGAGCTGAAGCTGGCGGTCATTCGTCAGGCGCAGTCATCACTGGATGCGGGGCAGCCGCCTGTGTACGTCCACAAGATTGGCATGACAACTGTTCTGTCACCTTCAGCGCAGCGCTGTGGAATGTTCCAGATCACTCGGTTCAACAACACCGGGGTGATTGGTGACAGCCAATACCGCACCGTTGCTGAAGCGGTGGAGGACAACGACCTCGGCTACAGCGATCGCATCTGCGGTGAAGAGGCGGAAGCTCACATGCGCAGTCTGCTGGAAGCAGAAGCCCGCTACCAGCATTCGCGCCGATCCTTCGCTTGAAGGTAGCGCAGTCCATCAAGCCCGCTTCGGCGGGCTCTCTACTGGGTCGACCCAGCAGAGAGCCTACCGGCTCACGTCTTTCATCAACAACCGCGATTGCGGGAATGGAAGGACTACATGGACAAAAAACTGGCCGATGGGCTGGAGAACGTGCATAGCCTGCTGCAAACACGTCTTGCGCTTTTCGCGCGAGCCGTTGCTTGTGAGGCTCGTGCTGCTGAGCAAGAGCGATGTGCCCGCATCGCCGAAGGTGTGGAGCGAGCAGAAGAACGCCACTGGGTACCTGGAAGTCTGTACGACACCCTGCGACGCGAGACGGCTGCAGAGATTCGACGCAAACCGAACAGCTTGGACGATCACCACGGCTACAAGGCCGAGTCCGAATTCGACTTCACCGACCTGATCAATGGCAGCTGGCCATTGGAAGCCACCGCTGTGCCCGCTGAGACACCGGATCATGGCAACCATGAGAAGGTGTGGACGGCGGGTTTGTTCAAGGGTGCCGATGGTCTTCAGAAGCTTGCTGACGCTGACTCGTTTTGGCTCGCCCAGCCCTATGGCACGCGTCTGTTCTTCGGGGATGGCATCGCCGACTATCTACACCGCGATGTACTTCGCGCGGCAGTGAAGGCCTTGGACAGAACGACGTCAACGCAGACTGATCCTTGCTCCGATGAGGGCCATGTCGACCAGGAACTGCTCGAAGCGGTGGATGCCCTGAATCAAACGGGGGTGGTGCAATGAGCAAACAGATCACGGACAAAGAGCTTGGCGAAATCGTTGCCAAGGTTCTGACCGGTGAGGTCAAGATCGATGGCGGTGAAACTGGCAGACTCAACTTCATGACCCGCATTGCGGAACTCACCTGCGACTTCTGTGGCAGCGAGATAACCGGCGAAGCACAAGTGTTCGACGGCGAGACGTACATCGGGATCATCGAAAACAAGCACACCCCTCCCGGGGGTGGTGTCTGGGAGCCCTATGACCCCGACGAAGTGCTCTGCATGGTGTCGGTGACGGCGCAGGTAGGTATCGCATGACCACCACCTGCCACGTCTATGCAAAGTGCACCGCTGGGCGCCGCCACTTCCTCCAGGAAGTGTTCAAAGGCTCCCGAACCGAGTGCAACACACATGTCAAACAGCGGACACGCAATGGCCAGCCCACACACTTCCTCGAAGTGAGTTCGCTGGCGATTGAAGCGGCTACCAAGAAGTTCTGCGATGGTGCGCGCTTTGATCCCATCGATTGCTGCTACTACGACTGAGAGCCACGCTTCTCAAGCCCGCTTCTGCGGGCTCTCTGAAGCATCCACATGGGGTGCTTCAGAGAGCCTACCGGCTTGCTCCTTTAACAACACCGCATCTGCGGATAAGGAGAGTTGCGATGGAGCGTTGTTCCTTCCTCAAAGCCGTGGTCAGCCGACACGGATTCAGCATCCGAAAGTCTTACCACAGCGTTCGGTTCACGATCACGCGAACTGACCTGATGGCCATTCGAGATGCCATGACAAGCACCACATCGAATGGAGAGATACCGGTCATTGCCTTGGGATCTGCAGACTGGCGCGACGGCGATTTCCGCATGTGCCGTGGCGTCCAGGATCAGTGGATGGAGTTGCGAGGTGCCGAGTTGTGGATCGTCGCATCCCTTGGGGGCGACCGCTTCCTGTACTCGTACCCGGTGCTTCTTGATCGGGTTTTCGAATCGCTCGATGTTGCCGATGCACACGGTGCAGCCGATGCGCAAGCTGGGTACACCCAATGGCTGCTCTGATGCTCACCAAAGAGCGGGTCGGTTCGATCCAACAGGGCTACTGGCTGGTGCGTGAGTCGGATAAGCAGCGGTACTTCATTGGCCGTGAAATCTCGGTGCCGGCATTGGAGAGGGTCTGTGAAGCCGTCCTTGGTGAGAAACAAGGATGGGACTACTGGATCGACTATTGCTACGGCCGGGATATTTCCGGCCGCACAGCGTGGGCGAATGTAGACCTCACCGATTTCTTCTTCTAAAAATCCTCATCAACTGGACCGGTGACCGGTCCAGCAGAACCACAAGTCCTTCGAAAGAAGGCTTGCCGATGCACGTCGTATTCGACCTTCATCGGCAAGTCCTTTTTCAAACGCCCAGCTTTGGGCAATACAAAGAAAGGACATCGAAGTGAAAAATTGCTTTTTCAAATGGGCTTGGGACGGCGAAGCGCCCAGACCTGACCCAGCCATGTCACGCCAGAAGGCTGTCGTTCTGCTGAGAGCTTGGCGCAAGAAGGCAGCTGCCGCCAAGGCAGGAAAAGAGGCCTTTGAACTGCGGCGCATCGCACCGGGTACCTTCAGGGCCACGGCAGACAATGGGCAGTCGGGAACGATGTTCGTCTGTCGCCATGAAGGAAGTGGCGTCCATGGCTGATCAACTCATCGACCTGTTTTCGATACCGGAAGCGTCAGGTGATGCCAGCGCTCCGGTGCCATGCTCAGATCCTGTTGCCAATGCGCACGAATGTATGACGGCAATGCTCCTGGCTGGGCATCCCGTTCAACTGCAGTTCAGTGGTGGCAAGGACTCAAGCTGCTGCGCGAACCTTCTGCTCAACGCAGCCAGGGAGGTTGTGCTCAGTGGGAAGACCTGCCCCAGCATCTACATTTGTTCGGCAGACACCGGGGTCGAAAACCCAGTGGTTCGGACGCTTGCGGATCACGAACTTCAGAAGATGAAGGCGTTCGCCTCGGAGCACAAAATTCCTGTTGAGGTGCACGTGGGTCGGCCAACGCTGGCCGCAAGCTACGCGCCGAGAGTCATCGGTGGACGGGCGCTACCGCCTTTTCCGGTGGGCAAGCGTGATTGCACGACCGATTGGAAAATCGTGGTCAGTCAGCGCGTGAGTCGAACGATCAGGGCAGCAGCAGGAGGGTTCACAAAGCCTCTCGTGACAGTCATCGGTACTCGGTCATCCGAATCCGCGGCTCGCCTGATCAACACAGCACGTCGCGGTGAGTCGGCCACGAGTCTTTGGTATGGGCCTGGTGGGGAAGCTCGGCTGAGCCCGATCCTGAACTGGACGACTGATGACGTCTGGACCTACCTGGGTGAGTGCGCAAGCGGCCTTCGGGTGAGCTATTCGGACTTTGCCGATCTGATCGAGTTCTACTCTGCGGCCGCCGGCGGCGAATGCGTCGTGGTTGCTGACATGCGCCAGAGCCAGTCTGCGGCCTGCGGCGCTCGATCTGGATGCTGGGTCTGTGGAGCTGTGCAAAACGACAAGAGTGTGGAGAACATGATTGCCAGCCATCCAGAGCGCTACGCGTATCTGGCGCCGCTGCTTCGTTTTCGCAATTTTGTTGTCGATTCGCAGTGGGACTGGAGCTTGAGGAACTACCTCGGGCGCTCAATCGATGCGGATGGCTGCATGGCGGTGAAGGCGGACCAGTTCAGCCCTCAGATGTGCGAACGCCTCCTGCGCTACCTCTTGACGGCGCAGGACCGTGCAAACAGTCTGGGCTCTCCCGTTCCGGTTCGTGCGGTTGGTCTGCGAGAGCTGTTTGCCATCGACTTCTACTGGTCGGTCAGGGCATGGCATCCACCGTTTCATGCGCTGTGGGTGTATTTCGATCACATGAGCGGCAATCACCTTGAGGCCCCCGTCATTGAAAGTCCTATGCGCCCGAGTCAAGTCCCTGAGATCGGAAAGATCTTTGTCGGACGAGACTGGGACGATGGCTCATCACCGCTTCAACCAAGCGGTCTGAGAGATCCGATGTGGGAGCTTCACAGCGAGAGTTGTGGGCCTTCGCTTCGAACGGGGACCAAGGGCAATGTGTTCCTGGCGCTCGATGAGATGCCGGAGTTCACGGTCGATGAAGAAGGGGCATGCATGTTCCTGGACTTCGAGGCCGAGGAAGCGATCAGGAAGTACCACACGCAGACCATTGACTGGACCATCGCAGCAAGCATCTACCTGCGCTACGGGGTGGTGACATTGGGCCGCGGCCAAAGCAGTGGAATCGACGACATGATGCGTCGGTCGCAATGGCTCCAACGAAATCAACTGCATGGGCTCCAGCAAGCGGAAGACTTGCGCCATCGTTGCGTTGAGTTGTGTGCCACCCAAGAGCACCTGTTCGCGTAAGCGGCCAGGCCTGCCAAACCCCTTCGGGGGTTTTTTCGTGTGCCCTCGACGGGCCCAGGAAAAAGCCTCACGGCAAGTCCTTTTCTCACAACACGGCGAATGCCGGAAAGGACCCGTATGACGATAAGAATCGCACACATGAGTGACCTGCACTACTGTGCGGAGAACCTCGCAGAAGCCGATCGCTGCTTTTCCAGGGCGGTCACCGATGCCATCCTCGAAGGTGTCGATTGCGCGATCATCACTGGCGACAGTTCTGATCACGCGCTCGACGCACACACGCCATCGGTTCGCGCTCTTGCTGCCGAGATCAAACGGCTGGCTGATCATTGCCCTGTGCTCATGCTGCAGGGGACTTTCAGCCATGAACCGCCTGGCTTTCTGAAAATGCTGGCCATGGTCGGGGCACGCCATCCCATCACGGTGGCAGACAGGATCTCTTCCTTTGGATTGCTCACAGGGCAAACGCGATATGGCTTCGTGCCATTCAAAGGGGAAGGTGATTTTCAGGTGGTGCTCCATTGCCTGCCAACGTTGAACAAGGCTGACATCGCTTCTCTGGTGGAAGCCAAGGTAGACGAGGCGGCCTCCCAAGCGCGTGAGATCGTGTCGCAGGTTCTCCATAGCTGGGGTCCTGTGAACGCGAACTTGCGCGAGAGGGGGATTCCGTCCATGGTCTTGAGTCATGGCACGGTGTTCAACAGCATCAGCGAGCACGGCGTCCCGATGGCCGGCACTGATCACGAGCTTGGGCTTGGTTCCTTGTTTGCAGCTGGTGCCCATGGCGTTGCCCTTGGGCATATCCACAAGCACCAGAGCTGGCATCAGGTCACGCCTGGGTTTCAGCAGTTGGTGGCCTACGCCGGCTCCATCGGCCGGTTTCACCACGGAGAACAAGGCGACAAGTTCTGGTTGCTCTGGAGCCTGTCTGCTGAAGGGGCGCACATTCAGACCAACGTCACGCCCGCGCGCACGAACGTCGATCTGGTCTTCGAGGGTCCACCGGACCTGGAGGAGATCAGGCAACGTGCCGACTCGCTGGCTGGCGCTTTCGTGCGCATTCGGTATTGCATCGACGAAGAATTCAGGCAGAATGTGGACCGTGCTGCTATCAGACTTATTCTGGAAAAGGCAGCCGACGTACAGATCGAAGGAAGAACGCTCACGGTGCAGCGCCAACGCGCGCAAGGCATCTCATCTCAGCCGCTGAGTGAGAAGCTGGCCACCTGGGCCAATGTCACCGGTACCGACTGTGTTCTGGAGTTGCAGCAACGTCTGCAGTTGCTTCAGGATGGAGGGGATATCGAAGGCATTGTTGATGACTTTGTGCAGGGGTTGGTCACGGCCCCCGCCGAGTTGATCGCTTCCATGTAACTTCAGGCCCATCGTTTCGACGGTGGGCTTCCCAGTGGACGGGATGATGCTTGCGCATCCCAACTCGCGTCTACTGGAAAGCCGAAAGGCACCTTTCATCAACACCGCGTTTGCGGAACTGAAAGGTAGCCAACATGTACGTCGTGATCGAGCCTCGCTACGAGGACCCCATCGTTCGACAGATCCTTCCGCACGAAATCCTTGACGGTGATGCCTTCGCCGCGTCCTACGCAGCGCAGTGCGGTCAAGAGTTGAGCCCTGCTGACGAAGAAATTCCGGACGGCAGTGGTGACTTTCGAATCACGATCAAGGACGAACCACCCACCCCTGGTGGCCGCGATTCAACCCGCATCTGGTTCGGAAAAGACTATCGTTTTGCCTGCGAAGACGACTGATCTCGTTCCCATGAAGTCCCACGTTCATCGTGGGTTTTCTGAAGGCAACCTCCTTCAAGGTCGCAGCCTTCAGAAAGCCCTCGGGCTGACCCTTTCATCAACACCGCAAGACTGCGGAAATCGAAAGGAAAACCGACATGGCACATCATCTGAGCCTCTTTGGCATCAACCAAGCCGAAATGGCCTACGCAGGTGAACGACCCTGGCATGGCCTCGGTCAGCAAGTGAATGCGAATGCCAGCCTCGAAGAGTGGCTGGACCAAGCGCACATGCAGTGGTCTTACAAAGAATCCGTTGCCCAGTTCACCAACGGGAGCCTGCACGAGTACCCGGATTTCAAGGTCCTCTACCGCAGCGACAACAATCAGCCACTGTCCGTGGTGAGCAATCGCTACAAGGTGGTTCAACCCAAGCAGATCGTCGAGTTCTTCCGCTCCCTTGTGGAGAAGGAAGGCTTCAAGATCGAAACCCTGGGATCGCTCAAGGAAGGTCGCCGCATCTGGGCCCTGGCCAACACCAACATCGAGAACGATGTTCTTGGCTCCGATCGTCTGAAGGCCTACTTGCTGCTCATCACGAGCTGCGACGGCTCTTTG
>C687J35021_10002001_pt1 | contig 14781 bp, 9 predicted proteins | sample RifCSPhighO2_12_FD_35021 | JGI IMG/M metagenome (IMG submission 35021)
CCCATGTGACGGCAGTCTTCGATGTATTCAGCAATCTTGTCCGTATTCTGTTTTTCACAACTCATCTGAGCAACCATGTATTGAACAGGATAATTTGCCTTAAGATATGCGGTCTGGTAAGTAATCACGGCATAAGCGGCAGAGTGCGACTTATTAAAACCATATCCGGCGAAATATTCCATTAATTCAAATATGCTTTTTGCGGTTTCTCTGGGAATTCCGTTCGTTACAGCGCCGTTTACAAACTGGTCTTTGAATTTTGCCATGATTTCTGGTTTCTTTTTACCCATTGCTTTGCGAAGGTTATCTGCCTGATTCAGGGTGAAACCAGCTAATCGGTTGGCGATACGCATAACCTGTTCCTGATATAGAATTACCCCGTACGTTTCCTTGAGGATTGGTTCGAGAGAAGGATGAGGATAAACTACTTCTTCCCTGCCATGTTTTCTGTTGATGAACGAATCTACCATACCACTTTGTAACGGACCTGGTCTGTATAAAGCAACAAGGGGCAGGATATCTGCAAAATGGTCGGGTTTTAATTTTTTCAGTAGCTCTTTAAAACCGCGGCTGGTTTCTACCTGAAATACGCCCTTTACATCTCCACGTGATAATAGGTCATAAGTTGCCTTATCATCCATTGGAATTTTTGTAAGGTCAATTTCCTTTCCTGTGGTTTCCCGAATCAACTTCAGGGCTTTGTCTATAACAGTTAATTTCCGAACCCCCAGGAAGTCGGCCTTTAACAGACCTATTTTATCTACCAGTATTTCGTCGTAAAATTGTGTTGTAACTACGTCCCCTGTTTTAGCCAGCGGGACGTATTCAGTCAGCGGTTCATCCGAAATTACAATCCCTGCTGCATGCACAGAAGCATGGCGGCACAGACCTTCAAGTTTTACTGAAATATCAAATAATTCATGGATATGTTTTTCATTTTCATACAGGGCTTTCAATGAAGGCTCCTGCTCCAGAGCCTGTTTTAATGTTATGTTTAATGTGTTTGGGATGAGTTTAGCCAGCTTATCCACTTCAGACAGAGGTATGTTCATCACGCGTCCAACATCCCTGATGACAGCCTTTGCCTTCATTGTTCCAAATGTGATGATTTGCGCAACATTACTATCACCGCCATATTTTCCCCTGACATACTGAATTACTTTTTCTCGCCCTTCGGCACAGAAATCTATATCCAGATCGGGCATTGAAATCCTTTCTGAATTCAGGAATCTCTCAAATAATAAATCGTTTTCAAGCGGATCAATATTTGTAATGTTTAGCACATAAGCTACGAGACTTCCTGCGCCAGAGCCGCGTCCGGTTGCAGGAATGCGGTGTTGGATGGCAAAATTAATGAAATCCCAGACAATCAGGAAATAATCAACAAAACCTGTGTTTTCAATGACTTTGAGCTCGTAGTCCAGTCTTTCACGAATGGGCTGTGTGCTGGAACCATATTTTTTAATTGTCCCATCTTCGCACAGTTTTTTCAGGTATGCTATGTTTGTAAAACCTTGTGGAAGTTTAAATTTAGGTAGGTGTAGTTTCCCAAAGGTCAATTTTAGATTGCAACGGTCTGCTATTTTTGAGGTGTTTTCGATTGCATCGGGAATGTTTTGAAATACGGCGTACATTTCTTCGGGGCTTTTAAAATAAAATTCATTTGTTTCGAAGCGCAGTCTTTGAACATCCGATAGGTGTTTTCCTGTATTAATACACAACAGTGCATCATGGGCTGTGGCATCGTCTTTGTTCATATAATGAATATCATTTGTTGCAACCATTGGAACGCCGAGTTTTTTACTTATTTCAACTGCTCCAGATACTAACCGTGCCTGTTCTTTAATACCGTTGTTCTGGATTTCTATATAAAAACGATCTTTACCAAATATATCTGCGTATTCTTTTGCAACATTTAATGCCTCTTCAAAGCGATTGTTTATCAGACAACGATTAATTCCTGACGTCATGCAACCGCTTAAACATATTAAGCCCCTTGAATGGGTTTTAAGTATATCCTTGTCAATTCTTGGTTTATAATAAAAACCCTCAAGGTAAGCAGATGTAGTTAATTTTAAAAGATTGCGATAACCTTCATCGCTTTCTACCAGAAGGGTTATGTGTGTGATGTTTTCTTTGCCATTTTTTGACTCTTTATCAAGGCGGCTGTTTTGTGCGACGTATGCTTCGTAACCGATAATAGGTTTTATGCCCTTTGATTTTGCCGCTTCATAAAATTCGATAGAGCCGAACATATTTCCATGGTCTGTTAGCGCCAGGGCAGGCATTCTAAACTGGATGGCTTTATCTACCAAATCATTAATTTTACATGCCCCATCAAGGAGGCTGTATTCGCTATGAACATGAAGATGGATGAAATTATCCTTAGACATAATGTTTTTAACTATTTCCAACTGGGCTGGAAGCGTTCATAACCTTTTTATTAAGGAATGAAACGAAGTTAAGCGAAAAACCAAATGTTAGTTTCTAATCAAATATAAATTGATTTTTACTAATTACAATTTATATTGTATAAAAAATCAAGTTCAATCTTTCATAACAATTTTACTTGAAACTTAACTTGTATTTTGCTAATATTTTCTTTCCTCAAATCTGTTTCTTTAAATTTTTTGAATATTAAATCCTTCGGAATTTAAAAAAGTTAATATGTACAACAAAGGGGAGGTGTCAAATGTCTAGTTGTAATATGAAGACAAAAGCAATTATGGTAGTGCTGGTAGGGTTTTTTGGCCTANTGTGCGTTGGTTTTGGTGTATCAGTTACACAAAAGTACAGGCTACAGAAAGAACGTGTACATACATTGGAAAGACAACTGGCTGCCGGACGAACAGAAGTATTGAAGGTCCCTGAATTAATGGGGAACCTTGAAAAGGTTGAGGTGGCAAAAAAGGAAGTTGAAGGTAAATTTACCACTTGCTCTTCGGAAAAGGATGGATTATCAGCAAAAGCTGCCGAATTACAAAAGGAAGTTGATACCTTTGGTGCAATTAAGGTAGCAGTAGGCGTTCAGCTTGGCGGATTACAAAATACAATTATGGAACAGCAGAATAAGCTGAATGAATTAGAATCACAGAGGGGTAAGTTATCCGAACAGATTAGCACTCTTGAAGGTGAAAGCAAAGGTATAAATGAAAAATTTGAAATGCAGATTGCAGATATAAAGAGGAGTGAAGAGGAAATAAAAAAGCAGTTGATATATTATACAGAGGCAAAAAAGGTAGCTGACCAGGAAATTGCAGAAAAACAGAAACTTATTGCTGCGCTTCAGCAGGAACTTGCCAGGTTAAAAAGTCAGGGTCAACCTGGTGCGCCCGGTGTGCCAAGCACCCCACCGTCCTCCGGGTCTTCATCGGAACCGCATTTCCCAATTATGGAATCTGGAAAAGCACCACAGGGACCTATGCCAGGACAAAAGAGCTGGGATATTCCAGCAACAGAGGAATTAGACAAGACGTTTGCTTTGTTACGCGAAAGGATTACTTCTCCAAGTATGTCTCTGACGGAAGTAAGTATATTGCTTTCCAGGGCTGAAAAGGCGTTGAAGAATTTAAAGTAAGGAATATAATAAATATTAATTAATACAAAACTAGACAAAAAGGGAAGGTTTATGCCTTCCCTTTTTAATTTAAAAAAATAAATCTAAAAAGTTTCACTTGCTTATACGCAGTTCGCGTATCTTTTGCTGAAGATTTTGGCGGTGCATGTCAAGCGCTTCGGCAGCCCGGCTTACGTTCCCCCCGCATTCATCGAGTTTCTTTTTTATAAAATCACGTTCAAAACTTTCTATTAATAGCTTTTTTGCATCCCTAAAAGAAAGATTGTAATTAATATTTTCTAAAGTTAAGGCGTTATTTTCCGGATGTAGTATTTCTTCCGGAAGGTCTGTTGTATCGAGTACCTCATTGTTAGTAAGCACCATAGCGCTTTCAATAACATTCTTAAGTTGACGGACATTGCCGGGCCAGTTATATGATACCAAACATTTCATTGCATCGCTTGTTATTGACAAAACACTCTTTTGGTGCCTTTCGGAGAAATACTGTATAAAGCGATTTGCAAGTAATGGAATATCTTCTGTTTTATGCCTTAATGGAGGCAATTTTATATTAACTACGTTTATTCGATAGTAAAGATCTTCTCTGAATCTTTCCTCTTCAATCTCTTCTTCAAGGTCGTGGTGTGTAGCGCTTATAATTCGTGTATCAACTGCAAGCGTTTCTGTGCCGCCCAGTCGTTCGAATTTTTGTTCCTGTAAGATACGGAGCAGNTTTGATTGCGTGCTTATGCTCATATCTCCGATTTCGTCAAGGAATATTGTCCCATTATTGGCTAGTTCAAATTTTCCTAGCCGCCTTTCAGTTGCCCCGGTGAAAGCGCCCTTTTCGTGTCCAAAGAGTTCGCTTTCAATCAATGTTTCGGGTACAGCGGCACAATTCATTACTATAAATGGGGCGTCTCTACGTTTACTACGTTTATGTATTTCCCTTGCCACGAGTTCCTTACCGCTGCCGCTTTCGCCCTGTATCAAAACAGTGACATCAGTTGTGCCAACTTTTTCTATTTTATCAAAAACCTCTTTCATGTTTTCGCTTTGTCCTATGAGTTTCCCCATCCCTTCTAGACGGCCTATTTCCTGACGGAGGCGTGCGTTTTCTTCCTGTAAAGTAAGTTTTTCGAATGCGTTTTTGACAATAATCCGAAGCTCATCGACTTCATAAGGCTTTGCTATATAATCATAAGCGCCTTTTTTCATCGCCTCAACGGCGGTCTTTTCAGAACCGAAAGCGGTAATGATAACCACAAGTGGTGGATTTTTCATTGCATTTATCATTTCAAGCGTTTTCATACCATCAAGTTGAGGCATATTGATATCCAGAAATATTAATTCAGGATGGTGCGTCTTTATTATTTGTAACGCATCTGTGCCATCTTTCGCTTCATAGATGATGTAGTTTTCCTTTTGTAGCGCCTTTTTCATTCCGTAACGCGCTGCTTTTTCATCGTCTGCAATTAAAATTGAGGGTTTTGGCATGCTATCGGTTTATACTAAAATAGGTTCGTTTAAAGGGAAATTTAAAGTAAATGAAGCGCCAGCGCCATTGCTTTCTGCACGAATGGTAGCTTCCATATCCTCGAGTTTTTTCTTAACGATGGAGAGTCCAAGTCCAGTTCCAGTCTGTTTAGTTGTATAAAATGGTTCAAATATTTTTTCCAGCGCATCCTGAGGTATGCCGGTCCCTGTATCGGCAACAGTTACCTGAACAACACGGTTTTCTGGCTGATAATTTGCTGAAATGTATATCTTCCCTCCGAATGGCATGGCCTGGATTGCATTGTGGAACAGGTTAAAGAATATTTCCTTTAGCGCCCCTTCGTCTGCAATAATCATGGGCAGGTCTTTCGGTATATCGCAAAAAGTTGTAATTTTATTTTGTTTTGCTTCGTAGTCGAGCACAACCAGTGTTGAGTTAATAATATCTGTAACCTTTATGTTTGTTTTCTGCTCGTTGCGAGGCTTTGCGAATTGTAAAAGCTGGTTGACAACCTTTGTCAGCCTGTCTATTTCGCCCACTATAATGTTGAGTCCTTCCTGCTTTGAGTCATCCTTGCTTAAATCCTCACGCATTACCTGAACAATGGTCTTTATTGAGCTGAGCGGATTTTTTACTTCATGCGCTACGCTTGTAGAAAGACGTCCAAGACTGGAAAGTTTTTCGTTCTCATACATCTTCCTTTCGAGTTGAAGTTTTTCTTCGATAATCTTTGATTTTTCTACTGCGGAGCCTATTTCATTGGCAATAATCATCAACTGGTCCAGATTGTCGGAGGTGATCGGTATGCCACGTCTGGCACGCCCCAGTCCCAGAAGTCCTGTAAGTTTGCGTTTTACGAATATCGGAAATACAAAAACAGCGTCCAGCATCTTCGTTTCGTTGATAATAGAGGCATCCTTTACCTCATATCGGTTCAGTACAACAAATTCTCCATTGGCGAAGAATTGAACAATGTGCTGAATATCTGAATGTGTGATTGGTTCGTATCGTTTGTTTCCGATGATTTGTATTCTTTCGTCTCCTTTGTCTGGCGGAGGGACTGGTCTGAAAAGAAAAAGGTTGGTTGATTTAATAGCTGTAGCCTTCCTGATTGTTTCTACAACATGTTCAAGCAGTTTCGTGAAATTAATTAATGTGTCTGTGCTGATAACGTGACTTAGTTCGTTCAACTGGTATTCGCTGTCTGCAATCTTGTAAAATATTAATTTTCTTAAAAGTGTTTGTACGCCTTCTTTTAGTTTTGGGAACCAGAACACAAGACTGATGACAAAGACGGATTCAACTATTCTTGCGTTAATGGCGTGGTGCTGTTCCAGCGATTTGCTTANCTTTTTAATTCCAAAATAATAAAGGCATATCAGTATGAGGGTAAGCAGCGAATAAAAAACGCTGCGTCGGAGCACNAATTCCATGTAATTATAACGATAAACATAGTAGGAAAAAATNATACTNGGGAAAATGGATGATAACATGGAGATCAGTACGAGATAGTTTCCGATGTAAGGAATCTTNTTTCCGTTGAGAAGCACTGTGAATCCGATAAAGATTGCGATTGCTATTACCGCCCAGAAAATCGCCAGATGGAATTTGCGTTCTTCTTTTTCTACCACAGTTTTTGCAAGTTCTCTGGAAATAAAAGCCGCTATAAATAAAGAGGTTATAAGCCATACAACAAAGGGTTTAATATAATGCGATGCTGTTGTAATTGAATACATATCCTCAAAGACAATAAAATTTTTTATAATTAACACGAATGGAATAACGGGAAGGTAGATAGCCATTATAATGAGGCGTTGCACAGTTTTTTCTATGTGAGGTTTGCTTTCAAAGAGAAATAGGACAGCGGTATGTAGCAATAGACTTGGCATAAAACCGATACCTGTGTAGGATATCGCATCGGCAATAATACTGACGCTTGGAATGCCTTTCCCAAATAAAATAAAGCTAAAAAGGTACACTGCATTTCCAAAGTGCCACATAGCCACGCTGATGACAAGGAACAGGAAGACGAGTTCGCTCCTCGTTTTATGTTTTCGCTGCACAATCAGTATTGAAAGGACGATGTGCAGAATGGTACCTAATATAAAACCAATCAGAGATATAATTTCGTATAATGGCATAATTTACAGAAAGAAAAATAAACTATTTACAAAACTATTATGTACTTTACCCTTTTCAAATATCTTACTTAAGGACTTACATAATGATTGTTATCATATTAATATTATAAGCATATGTTCTGTCAATAGAAAAACCTTAAGTGGATAATACATAACTTGACATTATGCGAACTGTTAATATAAAATTCAAGCGTAACTTCCAATGTTGTCATTCTCTTAATGTGAGGTATCCTTGTCGTTGGTAAAACCAGAAAATATACGTAAAATCATTATCCGCTCGCCCAACTGGGTAGGTGATGTTGTTATGGCTACACCCGCCTTTCGGTGTATAAGGGAAAACTTTCCAGAGGCAGAGATAACGCTTGTGCTCAAAACCTATGTCCAGAACTTAATCAAGGGCACGCCATGGTTTAATAAACTATTCGTTTTAGACAATAATAAGCGCAACAAAACCGCTCAATTTATCTCTGCAGTTAAAGAGATACGGTCTGAAGGATATGACATCGGATTCCTCTTTCCTAATTCGTTCAGTTCGGCGCTCATGTTCTGGCTGGGAGGTGTAAAACGGCGCATAGGTTACAAAAGGGATGCACGCTCGTTATTTCTTACAGATGGGATAAACAGACCGTCTGAAAATGGACATTTCCTTCCAACCTATATGGGGGATTATTATCTGTGTTTGTGTACTGAAATAGGCTGTGATGTAAGATCGAATGAATTGGAATTGTTCGTTACCGAGGAAGGTAAGATACGCGCGGATGAAATCCTGAAAAACTGCAATGTGAATAGCGATTTGCCTCTTGTTTTGTTAAATCCGGGCGCAGCATATGGTTCCTCAAAGTGCTGGACGGCAGAGGGATTTGCCCGAACAGCAGACCTTGTAAAGAAGGAATTGGATTGTAATATTGCCATCGTTTGTGCACCAAATGAAATAAATCTGGCAACAGACATCGAACGAACAGCAAAATCGAGGTTGATAAATCTGGCAAGTTATTCTTTGTCCCTTGATGTTCTTAAATTGCTTATAAAGGTATGCGATTTATTGATTACAGTGGATTCCGGTCCAAGGCATATCGCCGTTGCCTTTAAAAGACCTGTAGTGACAATCATTGGACCAAACGATCCAAGATATACTAATACTCCCGCAGAGATAGGACAAGTAATTTGTGCCGATGTGGACTGTCTTGCCTGTCAGCTTAAGATATGTCCAAAGGATCATAGATGTATGACGCAGATAAAACCTGATAAGGTTGCAGAAGTTTGTCTGAATTTTTTAAGCAATAAAAAGGAGCAAAACTAGTATGGAAGTAGAAATGGTATGTAAAAATGGGGAATCAATATTTAAAGAGGGCGACACTATGTCGCTATTTCTTAATAAACAAAAAATGAGGTAATTACAGGCGGGGAAAGATTGCCGTTTAAATTTGAAATTGCAATTAGCGACTGATAAGTGGAATTGTTTGAAGCAAAAAAATTATTTGAATAACCACAACACGTAAGCAACGTATCCGATTAATAAAAGCACACCCTGAAAACGACTAAGTACGAATTTCCATGTGATCATTGGAATCAGACACATGGCGAACAGAATCATTACAGGCATATCTACCCGAAGAGAGGTGGTATTGATTTGCAGGGGTTGAATTATTGCGGCTAGACCAAGTATTGCAAGGATATTGAAGATATTGCTGCCAAGCACATTGCCCACGCTTATATCAGATTCCTTTCGAATTGCAGCAATCATTGAAGTGGCTAGTTCGGGAAGCGAGGTTCCTACTGCAACAACAGTAAGACCGATAACAAGTTCGCTGATACCTATAACTCTTGCGATATAAATGGCAGAGTTAACAAGGAAATGCGCCCCTCCAACAAGCGCTCCGAGGCCGATCAGTATGAAAAAGATATCTTTTAACTTCCGATTACCTGCTGTTCCTAAATGGTCCTCAAATTCGAGATATTCTTGCTCAACGGATTTAGATTCTTTTATTGCCATGCGATACACATATAGAATGTATGCAATAATACCTCCGAGGAGTATCATACCTTCATGTCGGCTCAGTACGCCGTTCCATCCCATAAAATACAATAACAGGGAAATGCCAACCACAATGGGCATCTCACGGATAATGAGTTTCATATCAACCTTGAGCGGTTGGATGAGCGCTGTAAGTCCCAAAATGAGCCCTATGTTGGCAATATTACTTCCAACAATATTACCTATAGCAAGGTCATTTAGATGCTTTATGCCGGCTAGCACACTGGTAACGAGTTCTGGAGTTGAGGTACCGAACGCTACTATGGTGAGGCCTATGACAACAGGTCTGATGTTGAATGAACGGGCAAATCTGGTTGCACCCTTTACAAGCCACTCTGCCCCGAAATATAACCCGGCAAGTCCCACAAAGAAAAGTAGAATATTCAATACCATAATTGATTTATATTGTATGAGTCAGCAAGTCAGACTCATTTACTGTAAAGTATTTCGTATGCTATATTCAAAGTTGAATTTTTAGGCGTCGTTTCTAATTTATCATTTATAAAATAACAAATCTGAAACATGCAGTACTAAGGTAAAGTGCATATTTTCACTTAAATTTTGGTTAATTTATCAAAATTTATTCTGCAATTCTACTCAAAAGTAATATATCCTGTATCTTCGCTATATGCGAATAATTCTCCATAGCGTGCACAGCTTGTCAGAATATTGAACAGCCTGAATGGGTCTTCCTGCGGCAGGTACAATACAAGTTCTTTTTCAACCTGGTAGCGCTCTAACCTTCCTTTCGGTGCATTCCTGATCATTTCTATGATATGTTTGTAGATGGTTAATTTAGATAATTGCTCTTTCCAGAGGTGTTTTCTGGTTGCTGTGTCAGATTCCACAAATCTTTTACCCACTTCTGTCAGTAAAATTTTTTGCTTTGGGGTGTCAACAAGGTCTAGTAACTCGGCGCCTTTTGCATTGAATATTATTTGTTGCTGAAGAATGGAATCAATCTTTGTGTGATAATTCTTGAGTACTATCTTAATAACAGAGCATGTCTGTTTCAATCATTCTTTTATCAGGTCTTCGGGGCTTTATGAGGGGAAGGTTGCGAGGTGGAGAAAGTTTTTATGTTTAGACTGCATTTTTTCTTTCATCATTTCGAAAATAAATCTTTTTAGCATCCCAGCTAGCTAAAGCTTTCAACCTAAAGGTTCAAACCTGAAGGTTTGATTTACAACTGAGGGTTATATAGACTGTAACTCAAGGATTTAGTCTTGTTTACATTTTTGCTTTCTGCGTTCTTTGATGGTACGACATGCCAGTGTAGTTAATCATGATTCAGCTTCCTCTAAAACCATAACTCAATACTATACTGTTTCAATCCTTGTTTTAATGGAATTGTGATTCAAACAACAGCAATCGCACCATCTGCATGTTTCAACAGTGCAGTGCTTTGTTTGTTATTGGGATCAACCTTGAAGGCGCGATTAACGAGCATTGCTTCTTCCTATACAATTTATTTCATTTCTTTCATCCATGTTTGTAGTTCTAATACCAGTAGTTCTGTGTACTTATCCCATACCAAAGCCCTTAATTTTCTCGTATTTGTTTTTATTGGTATAGAAATGTAGATTTTTAATGCCTCATCAGATGTTTTAATTTTACCTATCATTGATATATCTTCGTCGGTTGCAATGTCGATTGTATCCTTTGGTTTCGCTACTTTGACAATAGGCAATATTCTGTGCAAAACCCAAGCACCAGGGTTTGTGAAGGCTGTAATGGTAGTATCTACAGTACAGGCATTGGCAATCGTTACGATTAGGCAAGCCGCACTGGCAATCCCGCAGACTGAGTAAGCGATTTTGCCACTTCCTGCCTCTACTTTTTTTATCCCCCACAAACAAAGACGAACAGTTGCATAAATTCCGCCAACATTAAAGGCATAAAAGACCAAATGGAACATACCATCTATGCGAGCTTGCAGCAAAAGCAACGACCACAAATAAAACATTGCATCATTTCCCATAATCATTCCCTCCAAAATTGTGTTTCAAACCTTGTTTTAACGGAATTGTGAATAGTTGGCGTGTGGTTTTAATCAGTGAGGTAACCATCTGCAGTCGTCGGGAATGTGGTATCTTGCGAATCAGTTCAATATGAAGTCGTTCAACCGCAGGGTGTGTAGCAGAAGATAAGGTATTCATATGTTTTTCAATATTTCATCAAAAACTATCTATCTGTAAGTTTATGACTGCCTATACAAATCTTTTTAGTATCCTAAAACATATCAGGAATGGCGTGAATACCCATTTAAATTTTCTTAGAAACCGGATAATGAAGAAGGCGGCTACAAGGCCGAGAATGATGGCTATGATTACCGGGCTGGTGCCAAATAGCCATGCAAGGGCATTTATCAATCCAGATAAAAATGCGATGGGATGCGTGGCAATAGTGAGAAAAATGGTAGCAATAAGTCCATATTTGATAAACTTTACACATTTTGCAAATACCGTTGGGGACATGAAACGCATTATGAATAAGCCTGCTTTGCCTTTTCCTGCCAGCTTGAGACCGTCGTCACCATACATGCCTACATATTTTATGACATCGTCTCCATATCTTTTTGCCAGACCAATTACATCATCACCGTATTTTTCTATAACCCTTCCGCCGCTTGCTCCATAACGCGATACATATTTAATAATATCATCGCCATGTGTGATTGATAACTTTATGACATTGTCACCATAAATTGAACTCAAAAGCACGATGTCTTTGCCGTGTTTCTGGATAATTCTAATACCATCGTCGCCATAAAGCGTTGTATATTTTATTACATCATCGCCGAACTGGCGTGCAAGCGATAGGACATCATCACCGTATTTCTCGATTGTTTTTTCAGCGTCTGCGCCATATCTGGAGACGTATCTAACAACATCATCTCCATATTGCTGCGATAGTTTAAGTATTCTGCCATCCGTTGCCTGTACGGCTTTTATGCCATCATCACCGTGGTTTGCCACGAATTTGATAATATCGTCTCCATAGGCTTTAACAAGGTCGTCTGTTAAATTTGCAAGCCCCTTGAAACCTTTTACAGTCCTTGCAGACTGCGCCCCTTTTGCTGCAAGTTGTGCCCCTTTTGATATACCGCTGCCGATAGGCACAAATCCAAGTATATCCAGTCCTGCAAAAAGTTTATCCTGGAAGGTAATGTCTTCCTGTCGAATCCTTTTACGGCTGACCTTTTCGACATCAGAAATAAAGAAGTTTCTTAATTTATTGGTGATTGTGGTAACGGCCTCCTCTTTGACATTGTTAATATCCACGATTTCAAATCTATCAATAAAATCGTTACCCAGTTCGAAGATGAGATTGACTGCCCTTCTGGCATTGTTATAACTTGCGGATTCAGCGTCTTGTGTATTTATTGTGGCAGTATCCGTGCCGTACCACCAGCTTGAGAGCCAGTTATAAGCGTTTGTTGTTTTCAAGTAATTAGACATCTGGCTGTTGAAGTCTTTATTATCATAAAAGAGATAGATAATCGGAATAGTCTGTTTGTGTCCATACGTCTTTATCACATGATAGAAAGTCTCTTCGTCTATAAAAAGGCTGAATAACATCTTTGCCTTATCTCCATATTCCTTGATTGCAAGGAGTCCGTCTTCCTGGAATTTGATAACGATGTTCAGCACATCCCTGTCGTAATGTTTTGCAAAGGCAATCCCATGTTTCCGTGTCAGCGGGAAGATAATATCTCCTTTTTCATTTGCAAGCTGGATCAGTTCCTGCCCTCTTGATGTGTCTTTGCTGATGAGAAAGATATTTTCAGGGTTATCGGTTATATATTTTGTTCCTTCGCTTCCAAATGTTTTGTAAAAATTGGTGAGGATTTCGGGTGAAAATATTTTTAGATTTTCTGCGTTGTTATTGGAGTTATTGTATAATTGAAAGATATCGCGATAATCAAGCATTGGGTACAGGCTTGCCATTTCCCCTGCATGTCTTTCGAGGAGCGCTAGTCCTTCAATTTTATATTCTTTTAGAAATTCAAGGGCAAAGATGCCGTATTGCTGATAAAGACGTTCTGCATTATCGCCAAAGTGTTCGTAGACGTCTTTATAGTTTTTATATACAACGTTAACGTAATCTGTATGTGTATTTGATAAAGTAGTTTGCTGTGCAGTTTCTCCAGACTGAGGATATATGCTTTGTAAAGGCAGAAGGATGAATTGGCCTGTAAAGAGTAGAATAAACAATATAATGACATTTATCACCATTCTGTTTGAATTGCCTTTGGGTGATTTTTTATAAGAACTAAATCAATATCTTTGTAACGTATATTCTGCATTACACGATGCGGAATGTGACGAAAAAATTCTGTCTCATCGTATGCTTTCTTGCCAACTATACAATAAACGTCTTTATCCGATAAAAATGTATCTGCTAGTTGCTGTTGATTTTTAATTTTTGGAATGATTCGGTTCATGTAAAAGTTCATCGGTGATAGACATTCATCCGGCACTTCATGATAATACAGGTCATTCCTGTTTACATGTTTTGACACAGCATTTGCCAGATCTAGTCCCGGCGAATGGCGATAGTTATAAAGGCTTAATTCTTTGATGTATACCATGCCAACTATTGTAAAGAATGCACAGATAATTAAAAAAGATACAGTCTGGCTTCGCAATTTTTTAGTAAGAACTCTGCTCGCTGTGATTGTTATGAAAATTATGGCAATACCGATGCTGAAGGGATAGAGTTCAGTATAGTGTGAATGCGTATAAACAGACGCCCCAATGGATAGCGCAAAAATAATAACTAGCATTAACGCAAGGGTATATTTTGTCCATTTATTCAAATATGTATTGTTTGCTGGCATGTCAGCGATACTCGCCAGCATGCCGCCCATCATAAGCGATACAGCAGGATACAAAGGCAATATATAACGGGCGCTTTTGCATTGAGAGATAGACATGAAAATAAAGATTGTAATAAACCATACTAAAAGCCATAAACGATCGCCGGCAATTCTGGTTACCTTTTTGGAAAAGAGGTAGACAAAAGTTGCGGGGAAAAGAATGCTGTACGGTAAAAATCCCTTAATGAGTTCGGGTAGAAAAAAATAGAACGGTTCCTTATGTCCGTATTCTTCCGTGCCATATCTAACTACAGATTCGCTGAAGGTGTTTTTGATAACGGTATCAAGTCCTATTTGATGACACATTAATGCGACCCATGGTACAACAGTCAGCGCCAATATGCACGCACCCATTAGCCAGTGCATTTGTTTGAAAAACCGCAATTCTCTCTTAAATAGCAGATAAATGCCGATAATTAAGAGTGGAATAATGAATCCAAGCGGACCTTTTGTAAGAATTGCCAGCGCAATTGAAATATAAAATAAAATGAAGTAATTTCTTTTTTTCGAGGTATCTTTCAACGAGTATCCCATGTAGAAGGTGTATAAAGCCGTGAAGAGGAATGTTGCTAACATCATATCTGTCTTAACGGTTCTGGCGTAAAGGAAAAACATGTAATTGGAAAGCAAAATAAGCCCTGCAAAAAAGCCTGCCATCGGATTTTTAAA
>C687J35021_10002003_pt1 | contig 14775 bp, 15 predicted proteins | sample RifCSPhighO2_12_FD_35021 | JGI IMG/M metagenome (IMG submission 35021)
CCCGGGCCAACCTGAATACCGCCGTGTTCGATCCGCAGGGGCGCCTCTGGTTTACCGGGCAGAACGGCTTCTACGGCCGCCTCGACCCGGCCACCCGGCAGATCGAGGTCTGGCCGGCGCCGCTCGGTCGCGGCCCCTATGGCATCGCCGCCACTGCGGACGGCAGCATCTGGTACGCCTCGCTGGCCGGCAACCATATCGCCCGTATCGATCCCGCCAGCGGCGTGGCCACGGTGATTCAGCCGCCCACCGAGCGCCAGGGCGCGCGGCGGATCTGCAGCGACTCACGAGGTCAGCTGTGGATCAGCGAGTGGAACAGCGGCCAGGTCAGTCGCTACGACCCCGCCGCCCGGCAATGGCAGAGCTGGCCGTTGCCCGGCGACAACCCACGGACCTACTCGGTGTATGTCGATGAGCGGGATCAGGTCTGGCTGACGGATTTCGCGGCCAATGCCATCGTGCTTTTCGATCCGCTCAGGGAACGCTTCCAGAGCTTCCCCAGCGACCGACCCGACGCCAACGTGCGGCAGATGCTCGGCCGCCCCGGCGAAGCCTGGGGCGCCGAGTCGGGTACCGACAGGCTGGTGGTGATTCGTTACTGAGCCATGCAGTCGCAGAGCGAACGCAGTAGTCTTGCAAGGTTCGCGATCGACAGCCTGTCAAGGAGGCAGCATGTCCAGCCCAAGCATGACCCTGTTCCACTCGCCCACCTCACCCTTCGTACGCAAGGTCATGGTCCTGCTGCACGAGACCGGCCAGCTCGACCGGGTCGCCCTGCAGGAGGTGCAACTGAGCCCGACCAGCCCGAGCGCGGCGGTCAATGCGCAGAACCCGGCCGGCAAGATCCCCGCGTTGCGCCTGGCCGACGGCAGCGTGCTGCACGACAGCCGGGTGATTCTCGATTACCTCGACCAGCAACACGTCGGCGACCCGCTGATCCCGTTGCAGGGACCGGCGCGCTGGCGCCGCCTGACCTTGGCCTCGCTGGCCGATGCGATCCTCGATGCGGCGATACTGATCCGTTACGAGACCTTCCTGCGCCCCGAAGAAAAGCGCTGGGACGACTGGTTGACCGCCCAGCAGGAGAAGATCGAACGCGCCCTGGTGCAACTGGAAGCCGAAGCCATCGCCGAACTGGCCTGCCACTTCGATATCGCCGCGATCGGTGTCGCCTGCGCCCTCGGCTACCTGGATTTTCGCCAGCCCGAATCCAACTGGCGGCAGTGCTATCCGCAACTGGCCGACTGGTATGCCGAGGTCAGCCAGCGCCCGTCGATGCAGGCGACCCAGCCGCCGGTTTAAGCCCGGTGGGCCATTCTTCGTAGGAGCCAGCTTGCTGGCGATCCGGGCGTGCAAACAGTAGAAAAGCATCGTCGGAGTGCCGAACCACAGCAAGCTGGCTCCCTACCCAGTGCGCGGCTGGTCACCCTGCACCAGCGTTTTGCGCGACGCTTGCCCATCGTCCTGCGCCGGGGCGAATAACCTGGCGATCTGTCGCGCCAGCAGATGCCCGGCGCGCGCCTCCTCGCGCAAGCCGATATGCCCGCTCATCGCCAGTACCACAGGCGAAAGAAGCCACCGGCCAGCAGCAGGCGACCTGCCCGAGTCCCGCGCACAGACTGAGAAAGGACTGCAGCGCAGGGTTCTGCGCGGCGTCTGTCAGGCCGGTCAGCGCGCGCCAGAACGTCTCGGGTAGCATGATCAGGCTCAACTGTGCCAAGGGTTTACCCGACAGCAGCAGGCCGTCGATCAGGGTGATCTGACCGCCGAACATCAGCCCCAGCAGCATCAGCACGGCAACCACCAGGCCCAAGGCCAGACAGACAGAAAACTGGACGAATGGGCGCATCATGCTTGGCTCCCCGGAGTGGCGCAGTCAGGACTGGACGACGGGGTCTTACCGATGCCGTACCAGTCGAGCTTGCGGGTCAGCACCATCACGCCAGCCAGCACCCCGAAGACCAGCAGCGAGCCCATCAGCAGGGCATAGTCCTCGGCGCCGAGCAGGGCGAACAGCAGGCCATAGAGCGCCGCCAGCAGCGCCCCGAAAGCCCCGCCGCGGCGCCAGCTGTGCAGCACATGGCTGATGTAAAAACCGATCAGGGACACGCAGGCCAGCGCCGAAATGGCGTAGGCCCTGGCGAAACTCAGGTGCTCGGACAGCGACAGCAACAGCAGATAGAACAGGGCCAGGGCCATGCCCACCAGGGCGTACTGCACCGGGTGCACCGCCATGCGCTTGAGCACTTCGAACAGAAAGAACACGGCGAAGGTCAGGCCGATGAACAACAGGGCATATTTGATCGCCCGCTCGGTCTTCAAGTACTGATCCACCGGGTCGACAAAGCTCACGCCGAAGTTGCGCGCCGCCAGCCCCTGGCAACTGTCCTTGTGCACGCAATCCTGCAGCGCTTCCTCCAGATTGGTGGCGAAGAAGCTGGTCTGCCAATGCGCCTTGAAGCCCTGGGCCGACACCTCGCGGCGGCTCGGCAGGTACTCGCCGACAAAGCTCGGGTGCGGCCAGTCGGCGCTCAGCTCGACCCTGCTGTCGCGGCCCACCGGAGTGATGCTCAGCTGCTCGGTGCCCTGCAGCTTGAGGTCGAAGGCGAACTCCAGCAATTGCCCGCCCTGGCTATCCAGCGCCGGCAAAGGCGCATGCACACCGGCACCGAAACGCGGGTCGCCACTGCCCGGAGCAAAGCCCAGGGTCGTGCCATTCAGGCGCAATTGCAGGTCATTGCCGATGCCGCGGATATCGCTGATACCCACTGCCAGGAACGGTGCGTCGAAGCGATACAGCTCCAGGTCATCGCCCAGGCCCAGGCGCGCCGGTAGCTTGAAGGCGCCGCTGATCTGGTTATCGCTGCGGTACAACAACGCCTTGTAAATGCCCCGCGCGCGCTCCTCGGTGCTCACCTGGCCATTGAGCACGAAACGCTCCGGCAGAAAGTACAGGCGCCCGCTACGTTGCTGCTCCTGCAGATAACGCACGCCGGTCTTGGCGTGGGTTTTCCACTCCTGCCAGACCTTGGTGTAGGGCTGGACCAGGACGGGCCCGGTGATCTGCTGGCGATAACTGGAACTGCGGGCGATGTCCTGCAATACCGCCTCGCGCTGATACTGCCGCTCGCTGACCAGCCCGCCAATCATCGACAGGGGGATCAGCAACAGCAGGATCAGCAAGGCGATGGTGCCCAGCTTGAAACCCAGNATACGGTTCATGGTGCACGCTCCGATGCGGTTAAGGTGAGGGAGAGTCTGGGCAGTCCGCATGGTGGTTTTATGGAGGGCAGATGGAGACTCGATGGAGAGTCCGGGCAACGGGCCCAGGCGCCCGTGGACAGCGACCGGCTAACGGGTTAGCTTGCCGTGACTCCCAGCCAGCAAGGATGACCGGCCGATGAATCCAGACAACCCCTGCGCCACGCCCAAGCCGCCGTACTGGAGGCCCAGGCCATGACCTTGAGGATTCGTCCGCAAAGCCACGCGGATAGCGCCGGCATCGAGGCCCTGCGCCGCGCTGGCCAGCTGACGGTTTCCCTGGTGGCCGAACAGGCTGGCGTGGTGCTGGGGGAACCGACCTATTACAGGCACTTCGGCTTCAAGGCCGAGCCCGACCTGCGGCTGGAGGCTGTGCCGCCGCAGTACTTTATGGCGCAGGCCTTCGGCACCGCCCTGCCCCGGGCCACCGTCACCTACCACCCAGCCTTCAATGTCCAGGGCTGAGCCCTTGAGGAACCCGCATGTCCCACTCTGACTATGGCGCCGAAGTGCTCTGGCAACGCGGCGAACAGAACTTTCTCGACAACCGCTACAGCAGAAGGCACCTGCTGCGCTTCGATGGCGGCGTGGAAGTGGCGGGCTCCTCATCGCCCCATGTGGTGCCCGTACCGTTTTCGGATGCGGCGGCGGTGGACCCGGAAGAGGCTTTCGTCGCCTCGCTGTCCAGCTGCCATATGCTCTGGTTTCTCGCCATCGCCGGCAAACAGGGCTTTTGCGTAGATCGCTACCACGACCAGGCGCGCGGCCAGATGAGCGCCAATGCCGCCGGCAAGCTGTTTATCGCCCGGGTCACCCTGCGCCCCGCCGTGCAGTTCTCCGGCGCGTGCCTACCCAGCCGCGAGCAGATCGCGCAGATGCATCACCAGGCCCACGAGGAATGCTTTATCGCCAACTCGGTACGGACCGAAGTGGATTGCCAGCCACGCCATGACGAAGCCGGCGGATCTTGAGACGAGCTCAAACCGCCAGCAGGGTCAAACTGACCAGCTAGAAACGCAGGTTGAAGTTGCCGCCGAAGATGCCGACCAGACCGATCACGATCAGATAGATGGCCACGATGTAATTCAGCAGGCGCGGCACCAGCAGAATCAGGATGCCGGCGATCAGGGAAATCAGGGGAGTCAGGGCGAGGTTCATGGCGTTTTTCCTGGCGAGTAATTCAACGGGTTGTTTATGCCTCACGCTCAGTATGGACGCTAAGCCTCGACACAACTGCAATGCCCGCTACCCGACTGCCAGATTGCCTGGCCGACTTTAACAGCCTGTTAACCCTCGACTTGCTTAAGGACCCGCATGAGCACCTGCACCCTGCTGACCTCACTATTTCAGTACAAAGCCTGGGCCAACCATGAGTTGTTCGCCGAGTTGCAGCGGCTTGATCCCGAGACTCATCGGAGCGAACTGCAAGCCGCCCTGCGCATCCTCAATCACATTTATGTGGTCGACCGCATCTTCGTCGCCAACCTGCAGGGCCTGCAGCACGGCTACAGCGCCAGCAATACCGCCGAGACGCCGACACTCGATGCGCTCTACCAGGCAGTGCAGGCCACCGACCGCTGGTATCTGGACTACGTGGCGGGATTAAGCGTCGAACAGTTGCGCGAGCGCATCGCCTTCGGCTTTGTCGACGGCGATGCCGGCTGCATGAGCCGCGAAGAGATGCTGGCGCATATCGTCAGCCACGGTGGCTACCACCGCGGCGCAGTGGGCCGGATCATGGCGCAGCTGTCTATTGCGCCGCCGCGGGATATCTACACCCGCTTCTTGCATCAGGCCGAGCCGGAGCGCCGCCAGGCGCGCTGAGCGGCGGTGGGGCGGCCCGACGGTGGTTATTCGCCGCGGATGTACTGCTCCAGTTGCTGGATCAGGTCGGCCTGTTCGGCGATGGTGTGTTTGACCAGGTCACCGATCGACAGCAGGCCGATCAGCTCGCCTTCGGCCAAGACCGGCAAATGGCGCAGATGGCGGTCGGTCATCAGTTGCATGCAAAACTGCATGCTGTCCCGCGGCCCCACCGTGATTACCTCGGAGGTCATGATTTCGCTGACCTTGGCGCTAAACGCCGAGCGCTGCAGCAACTCGACCTTGCGTGCGTAATCACGCTCGCTGACGATCCCCACCAGGCGGCCCTTCTCCAGCACCAGCAGCGCACCTATGCCCTTCTCGGCCAGCAGCTTGACCGCCTCGAGCACCGTGGTATCGGGGCTGACGCTATAAACGGCGGCATGCGGCTTGACTCTGAGTATCTCGGCGACTGTTTTCATGCAGTGGCTCCCTGTCCGGTGTTCTTGCAATTGAGAATAACGCGCAGGCCGGTTGCCTTGAAGATAGTAGCCAGCCCGCCAAGAGGATCAGAGCACCTAGGCGACGCCGATGCAACTAGCGTTACCGGCGGCAAACGATAGTTTAGATGGCGCCGCGGGCCGGCAGGCGCAGGCTGGCCTGCACGCCGCCCTCGACATTGCCGACGCTCAGCTCACCGCCATGCAACTGCACCACCTCCTGCACGAAGTTCAGGCCCAAACCGGTGCTTTTGCGCCCGCTGCCGGGGCGCGGCAGGGAGTAGAAGCGTTCGCACAGGCGGGCCAGGGCGTAGTCGGGAATCGCTTCGGCCTGATTGAATAGCAGGAGCTCGATCTGGCTGCCCGTGGCCTTGGCACTGAAGCGGATCGCCCCGCCAGGCGGGGTGAAGTCGAGGGCGTTGTCCAGCAGGTTGGCCAGGGCCTGGCGCAGCAGGAAGGCCTCGCCGCGGGCACACAGCTCGGCATCGATCAGGTTGTCGATGCGCAAGCCTGCCGCCTCGATACGCGCCATCTGCGCCTGCAGCAGGGCCTCGACCAGCGCCCGCAGCGGCACCGCCACCTGCTCTTCCAGGCCCTGGCGCTGCTCCACCTGGGCCAGGTGCAGCAGGCGTTCGATCAGTTGCTGGATGCGCGCGCTCTCCTGGCCGATATTGGCGAGGAAGCGCTGGCGCTGCTCGCCCGGCATCTCGCCGTCGAGCAGCTCGGCGGCGCCGCGGATGGCCGCCAGCGGGCTTTTCAGTTCGTGGGTCAGGGTGTGCACATAGCGCTCGACATAGGCCTTGCCTTCCAGCTCGGTGCGCATGCGCTCGATAGCCTGGGCCAGTTGCGCCAGCTCACCACCGCGCACGCTGGGCAGCTCAGCCCGCTCGCCGGCGCTGACCGCCTGGGCATAGCGGGTCAGCTTGCGCAGCGCGGCGCTGAGCCACCAGGACAGCAGTGCGCCGATCAACAGCCCGAGCACGATCAGGCCGCCACCGAGCCAGGCCAGACGCTGCTCGGAACGCTCGATATAGGGCTGCAGGGTGCGGTTGGGCTTGGCCACCGAGACCACGCCGATGATCCGTTCGCCATCCATGATCGGCGCGGCCACGTACATCACCGAGGAGTTGGGGTCGTTCGGGTCTTCCCGGGTCGAGCGCGCGCCGTATTCGCCGCGCAGGGTCAGCAGCACATCGTTCCAGCGCGAATAGTCCTGGCCCACCGCCGCCCCCGTGGAGTCGAGCAGGACCCTGCCCTTGGCGTCGGTGACGTAGATGCGGTGGTTGACCCGGGTCTTTTCCACGCCCCAGATGCTCGCCCGGGGCTGGCGCTGGCCGTAGGCCTGGAGCAACCCGGGCAGGCGGCCCTGCTGCAGGCTGCCGGCCTTGACCTCGTCGCGGAGGATTTCCGCCAGCAGGTTGGCGGTGTCGACCAGGGTTTCCTCGGTGGACTGGCGCACGCCGGGGCGGATCTCGTCCATCACCGTGCTCAGCACGAACCAGCCGGCCAGGCCGACAAAGAGGAAATAGACCAGGAAGATGCGCACGCCCAATGGCATCAGGCATGTCTCGGCGAATAGCTGTAGCCCAGGCCGCGGTGGGTCTGGATCGGCTCGGCTGCGGCGGCCACCTGGCGCAGCTTGGCGCGCAGGCTCTTGATATGGCTGTCGATGCTGCGTTCGTACCCGGCGCCGGCCGCCACGCCGAGGGCATCGAGCAGCTGCTCGCGGTTGAACACCCGTTCGGGCTGGCCGTGCAGCGTCTGCAGCAGGCGGAATTCGTGGCGAGTCAGGCTGAGCAACTGACCGTGATAGTGGGCCTGATAGCGTTGCCCGTCGATGCGCAGTGTCGCCGCGACGGCGGGCCGGCCCTCGCCAGCGAGCGGACGCGGGGCCGTGCGCTTGAGGATGGCCTTGACCCGCGCGGCTANTTCGCGCGGGCTGAAGGGCTTGACCACATAGTCGTCGGCGCCGATCTCCAGGCCCACCACCCGGTCGATCTCNTCGCTACGGGCGGTGAGGAAGATCACCGGCACCTCGGAGAAACGCCGCAGGCGCTTGCAGACTTCGAAACCGCCGATATCCGGCAGGCCGACATCGAGAATCACCAGGTCGAACGGCTCGCCCGCCAACCGCTCCAGCGCCACGCCGCCCAGACCCAACCAGCACGTGGTGAAACCCTCGGCCTGCAGGGCATAGACCAGGGTGTCGGCAATCGCGGCTTCATCTTCGACGATCAGAATGTACGGCATGGGCGTCCTGCACACGGGCGGTCACGGCCGGCAGACTGCGACAGGGCGGGCGTAGCGTCAAGCCGTGCAGGGAATGGCGCATGCAACAGTCGTAGGGTGGGTTAGCGGCGCAAGCCACTGAACCTGTGGCCTGCGCGCAAGCCGAGCGCCGCGTAACCCACCAACGCGATGGCATGTCGTGCGCAATGGTGGGTTACGGCACGTTCATATCCGCGCAACCCGCAACATCCGGACATGCGCCTAACCCGACAGCATGGGTATCGCTGCGCTCAACCCATCCTACGAAAGCCCTTTAGCGGGCCTTCAACCCAACTGGAAGCGCCCGGTATTCTGCGCCAGCACCTGGCTGCCGCGGCGCAGTTGCTCGGCGGCTTCGCTCACCGCCTGGGCACCGTCGAGCATAGCACTGGCGCCCTGATCGACCTGCTGGATATTGCCGCTGACTTCGTCCGCAGTGGCGGCCTGCTGTTCGGCGGCGGTGGCGATCTGCGCCAGGCGGTCGCTGACCCGCTGCACCGACTCGACGATCCCGGCCAGATCCTCGCCCATGGCCAGCACGCTGCCGACATCGCCCTCGGCCTGACGCACGGCCTCCTCCATCAGGCTGACGGACTGGCCGACCACCCGGTGCAGGTCGGCGACGGTCTGGGCGATTTCCGCGGTGGAGTTCTGCGTGCGTTGCGACAGCGAACGCACCTCGTCGGCGACCACGGCGAAACCGCGACCCTGCTCGCCGGCACGCGCGGCCTCGATGGCCGCGTTGAGCGCCAGCAGGTTGGTCTGTTCGGCGATGCCCTTGATCACATCGACCACCCGGGTGATCTGCTCGGTTTGCATGCGCAGTTGCTGCAGGGTCGAGGCGCTGTCGCCCAGGCGGCTGCTGAGCTGACGCATGCTGGCGCTGGTGCGCACGCTGCGCTGGTTGCTCTGGTTGGCGATCTCGCGGGTTTGCCCGGCTTCCACCGCGGCCTCCTCGCAGCTTTGCGCCACGCTTTGCGCGGTGGCGGCCATCTGCGTGGCGGCGGTGGCGATCTGGCTCATCTGCCCCTGCTGCTGTTCCACCGCCGTCAGCGCGCTCTGCGCCTGACTGCTGAGCAACTGCACGGTGCCACCGAGACTCTGGCTTTCCTGATCGACGCCCTGCAGCGAACCGCGCAACTGGGCGACCGCGGCATTCAGCGCGGTGGCGATACTCGCCAGGTCGTCTGCGCCATGCACCTGCATGTGCACGCGCAAGTCGCCGTCACGCAGGCCCTGCGCGGCCGCGATGATGCCGGCGGTGCTGCGCCGAATCGAGGCATTCAGGCAGAACAGCACGTAGAGCGCCAACAGGGTCAGCACGCCGAACACGGCGATCACCTGCCACATATCGCGCTGCGCCTGCTGGCGGTAGTCGCCCAGGCTCTGGGCGAACTGCTGGTACAACGCCTGCTGCAGACCCGCCAGTTGCGCCTGCAAGGCGTCGACCCGCTCGATGAACTGCTGCGGACTCAAGGCCATGGGGCTGGCCTCGAACATGTCGCGATCGATCTCGCGCAGAAAGGTGTCGAAAGCTTGCTCNGCCTCGACGAATGACGCCTGCAAATCGCCCATCGACGCCTGCGCGGTCTGCTGGCCAATGGTGGCGCGCGCCTTGATCAACTGGCCGCGCGACTCGTCCAGGCTGCGGCGCAAATCGCGGATCAGGACGCGGCTTTGCAGGGTGAAATGCGCCGAGAACACCGCCCCATAACCCTGGCTGGCGAAGCTGCCGAGGCGCTCCTGCAGGCGTGGCAGGGTGAAGGTCAGTTGCTCCATCATCAGGTAGGTGTCGAGGTTCGGATCGAGGATCAAACCGCTGTCGGTGGCCACCTGTTCGCGTAGCGCCGTCAGTTGCAACAGGGTCTTTTGGTAACGCTCCAGGGCATCCGGTAGCGCCATCTTGCCCAGCACCGCCACACTCAGCTCGGCGCGCAGCGCTTGCAACGCCGCCAATTGCTCACGCGCCTGCGCGCTCGACGGGACACTCGCCAGCTGCGTCGCGGCCTGCTCCAGCGCCTGATCGAGACCGCTCGCGCGTTGTTCCAGCAGCGCCTTGGCCGGCTGGTCGGTGCCCTTCCAGCGCGCCAGCAAGGTGCTCTGCGCAATCACCTCACGCTGCACCGCACCCAGCGCCTGCACCCCGTGCATGCCTTGCAGCTCGTGGTCGATCAGCGTCAGGCGGGCCAGATGATCGCTAGAGATCACCCACAGCGCATAGCCCAGTGGCAGGGCGAACAATACAAACAGCAGCTGAAATTTACGCGCGAAGCTGAAACGCTCCAAAACGCGCACACCCGGCTTGAGTACTCCAGTCATAACGACACCTCAACGAGTCCATTCACACCTGGCAGCAGGTGTGGCAAAGAACATCATCTAGCAAGAATTACGCCGGGCTACTCTCAGGTCAGGCAAGCAGCGCGGACGGCTGCTTGCAGCATAGGTCAATAACGTTTCAGCACTGCGGCTGATTGGCGGTATAGCGCCGCGCCGGATTGATCGCCACGCCGAAATCACGCAAGGCGCTGGTGCCGATCAGCAACGGATAATCGAAGTGGCTGCGGTCGGTGAGGTTGACCTCGACGGTGCGCAGCTGGTTACCCAGACAGAGTTGCATATCGACCACCGGACGCTTGGCCAGCGCCGGGCTGCTGGCCGATCCCTGCTCTTCGGCGCGGCTCTTGATTTCGCTGATGCGGGTCAGGGGCTGCTCGAACAGGGTGTCGTCGGCATTCTCGGTGGCCAGACGGAAACGTACCCAATCCTCACCGTCGCGCTGGAACTGCTCGATGTCCTTGGCCGACAGCGAGGCGGTCACCGCGCCGGTGTCCATCTTGGCTTTCAGGGTTTGCCCGACTTGCGGCAACTCGATGTATTCGTAGCGCCCGTAGAGCGCCGGTTGATTGGCCATCGCCGGCAAAGCGACCAAGGCCAATAGTGCAGCAACAATCTTCATAACCAGTCAGTGCCCCGTAAAAACGTCAGGAACTCCGACCGGCTCGGCGGCGGATGGTTCGACCGGATGTCGGCGCAGGGTGCCAATTATCTGGCGGGCAAGCCCGTCCACAGCTCATCCAGGTGGCGAAATCCCCAGTCGGCGGCAGATTCCCGGCTGAGGATCTTGTCGCGGCCGACCCATTCGGCCAGGTCGACGATGACCTGGCGAATCGGGGCTTTCGAGGTGGCCGAGAAGAACACCTTGACCCTGGGCATCAGCAACGACGTGGCGTGCTGCTCCAGCACCACCCCGAGACGGCCGCTCTGCAGGCGCACCAGCGAACCGGTCGGGTAGATACCGACGGCCCGGACAAACGCCTGGAACACCCGCTCATCGAAATGCCCCTTGCTCCACTCCGCCATCTTGTGGATCGACTCGGCCGGCCCCCAGCCAGCTTTATAAGGCCGGTTCGAGGTAATCGCGTCATACACGTCGCAGACCGCGCCCATGCGGGCGAACAGACTGATCTGCTCACCGGCCAGGTGATGTGGATAGCCGCTACCGTCAATCTTTTCGTGATGATGCAGGCACACATCCAGCACCAGCGCGCTGACCTGGCGGCTGTCGAGCAGAATCCGCACGCCCTCTCTGGGATGGCGGCGCATGGTGGCGAACTCGCTGTCGCTCAATTTGCTTGGTTTGTTCAGCAGGGCCAACGGAATGCGCATCTTGCCGATGTCATGCAGCAACCCGGCCATCCCCGCCTCGCGCACCTCGTCCTCGGCCAGGTCGAGTTGGCGCGCCAGGGCGATCATCAGCGCGCAGACCGCGACCGAATGCATATAGGTGTATTCGTCGGCGTGCTTGAGCCGGGCCAAGCTGATCAAGGCATGCGGCTGGCGCAATGCCGAGGCGGCAATGTCATCAACCAGTTCGGCCACATGGGCGACGTCAATCGCCCGGCCCATGCGGGCATCGCCGAACATCTGCATCACCGCCTTCTTGGCGCTGTCGCAGAGCTTGGCGGCACGGGCGACTTCCTCCTCCAGCGCGGCGCGCTTGCCTTGCACCACAGGTACGACCGCGAGCAATACCGCTGCGGTTTCCTCCGCCACCTGCTCGACCGTTTGCCCGCTCGGCAGATCCAGGCCCTTGCTGGTGTCGATCCACAACTCGCGGATGCCACTGTCGCGAAGACGCTGCAGATCCTTGGGGTTGCTCAGGAGAAAGCGAGTCTTCCAGAACGGATGCTCCATCCATGAACCGCACAGCTCGTGGATGTACATACCCTCGAGCAACTCGGTGACGGAAATGCGCTTAAGCACGGCGGCGACCATGACGGCAATGAATGAACCCGCTAAGCATAAGCCATCCACGATAGTGGCATACTGACATCATGCGGCTATTTTTCCTCCGCCCACACGCTCAGCGGCCGTGAAAATACCGAGCGCCGGCCCGCGGCCGTCTCCAGGCGCTCGCAGCGCAACTCCGCAGCGGGCGTCTGGAGGCGTCGCAGCAGGCGAGCGTTTTCCGCAAGTTCTCGGCTTGGAGCCCGGGCCATGCCTGCCTATCATGGCCGCTGCCCGCGCACCACAAGGAGTACCCATGCGCCACCAGCTGACCGGCCTGAGCGTCACCCTGCTGTTGCTGCTCAACACCCTGAGCCTGATCGGTCCGCTGCTGCTGATCGCCCTGGGCAAGTTCCTCCTGCCCGGCAAGGCCCTGAAGGCCGCCAGCTCGCGCGGGGTGATGTGGGTGGCGGAGACCTGGGCCGAGCTGAACAAGCTGATCTTCGCCGGCCTGCTGCCGACCGTCTGGGACATCCGCGGCGGCGCCGAGTTGCGCCAGGACACCTCCTACCTGGTGATCGGCAACCACCAGTCCTGGGTGGATATCCCGGCCCTGATCCAGGCGTTCAACCGCAAGGCGCCCTTCTTCAAGTTCTTCCTCAAGCGCCAGCTGATCTGGGTGCCGTTGCTCGGCCTGGCCTTCTGGGCTCTGGACTACCCGTTCATGAAGCGCTACTCCAAGGCCTTCCTGGCCAGGCACCCGGAGCGGGCAGGCGAAGACCTGACCATCACCCGGCGCGCCTGCGAGAAGTTCAAGGAGCTGCCGGTGACCGTGGTCAACTACCTCGAGGGCACCCGTTTCACCCAGGCCAAGCACGCCGCGCAAGGCTCGCCCTACCGCTACCTGCTCAAGCCCAAGGCCGGCGGCGTGGCCTTCGTCCTCGCCGCGCTGGGCGAGCAACTGGATGCGCTGCTGGACGTCACCCTGGTCTACCCGAGCGAACAGATCCCCGGTTTCTGGGATCTGCTCTGCGGCCGGGTGCCGAAAGTCATCATCGATATCCAGACCCACGCCCTCGACCCGGCGCTGTGGCAGGGTGATTACCAGAACGATGCACAGTTCCGCGACTTCCTGCAGGGCTGGGTCAGCCGCCTGTGGCAAGCCAAGGACGCCCGCATCGCCGCCCTGCGCGCCGAACTGCACGGCCCCGCGACCGGTTGAGGCGACGCTGCCCCCGGTCGCACCAGCAGTAACGCCGGCGTCGCCGCCTGCTACACTGCGCGTCATTTCGATTTGCAGGCCTGAACCGTGACCCACACCGCTTTCTCCTCACTGCCGCTGTCCGCCGCCATGCTGGCGAACCTCGAGTCGCTCGGTTACACCGCGATGACGCCGATCCAGGCGCAGAGCCTGCCGGTGATGCTCAAGGGCATGGACCTGATCGCCCAGGCCAAGACCGGCAGCGGCAAGACCGCCGCCTTCGGCATCGGCCTGCTCAACCCGCTCAATCCGCGCTACTTCGGCTGCCAGGCGCTGGTCATGTGCCCGACCCGCGAACTGGCCGACCAGGTGGCCAAGGAAATCCGCCGCCTGGCCCGCGGCGCCGACAACATCAAGGTGCTGACCCTGTGTGGCGGCGTGCCCTTCGGCCCGCAGATCGGCTCGCTGGAGCACGGCGCGCAGATCATCGTCGGCACCCCGGGCCGCATCCAGCAGCACCTGGCCAAGGGCACCCTGAAGCTCGACGGCCTCAACACCCTGGTNCTCGACGAAGCCGANCGCATGCTCGACATGGGCTTCTACGACAGCATCGCCGACATCATCGGCCAGACCCCGAGCAAGCGGCAGACCCTGCTGTTCTCCGCCACCTACCCGGCCGGCATCAAGCAGCTGTCCGCGGCCTTCATGCGCAACCCGCAGCAGGTCAAGGCCGAGGCCATGCACGACGACGCGCAGATCGAGCAGCGCTTCTACGAGATCGCCCCGGAGGAGCGCATGGACGCGGTGGTCAAGCTGCTCGCCAGCTTCCGTCCCGAATCCTGCGTGGCCTTTTGCTTCACCAAGCAGCAGTGCCAGGAAGTGGTCGATCATCTCGCCGCCAACGGCATTTCCGCCGCGGCGCTGAATGGCGACCTGGAACAACGCGACCGCGACCAGGTGCTGGCGATGTTTGCCAACCGCAGCCTGTCGGTACTAGTCGCCACCGATGTGGCCGCCCGCGGCCTGGACATCGACGCCCTGGACATGGTGATCAACGTCGAACTGGCGCGCGATTCGGAAATCCACATCCACCGCGTCGGCCGCACCGGCCGCGCTGGCGAGAAAGGCATGGCCATGAGCCTGGTCGCGCCCGCCGAAGGCCATCGCGCCCAGGCCATCGAGACCCTGCAGAAGAGCCCGCTCAACTGGCACCCGCTGAACAGCCTCAAGGCCAAGGCCGGCGAACCCCTGCAACCGCCGATGATCACCCTGTGCATCAGCGGCGGACGCAAGGACAAGGTCCGCCCCGGCGACATCCTCGGCGCCCTCACCGGCGATGCCGGCATCCCCGGCAGCCAGGTCGGCAAGATTGCCATCTTCGACTTCCAGGCCTATGTTGCGGTCGAACGCGGCATGGCCCAGCAGGCCCTGAAACGCCTGAGCGAAGGCAAGATCAAAGGCCGCACGCTGCGCGTCCGCTCGCTGTAAGGCACTCACCACGGGCCGCCGTGGCGA
>C687J35021_10002004_pt1 | contig 14771 bp, 7 predicted proteins | sample RifCSPhighO2_12_FD_35021 | JGI IMG/M metagenome (IMG submission 35021)
TCCGAGCGGACGTTTGCAACTGGATGCCGGCAGCGGCGTCTGGCGCGTGCGTGACCAGCAACACTGGCTGGACTTTGCCTATGACAGCCTGCGTCTGAACACCGAGCTTGGGCCGCAGCGCATCGACAGCCTACTGGAATTGCGCGGCCCGAAAATCGGCGAGCTGGTGCTGCAGGCCCGGATCGACCCGGGTCCGGCGGATAAGCCGCTCACTGGCAGCTTCCGTCTGAGCGGCCTGGATCTGGCATTGGCGCGGCCCTTCGTGCCCATGGTCGAGCGCATCGCCGGCCAGCTCAACGGGGCAGGAACCCTCTCCGGTGGCCTGCTGGACCCACAGGTCAACGGCAACTTGCGCCTGCTCGACGGCGAAGTGTCCGGCGGCGAGTTGCCACTGGACTTTACCCAGCTGCAGCTGCAGGCCCGCATCGACGGCGAGCGTCTGCAGCTCGAAGGTGGCTGGCGCAGTGGCGAGCATGGCCAGGCCAGCCTCGACGGCGAGCTGAGCTGGAGCCAGGGCATGGTCGCCGATATACGCCTGCGCGGCAGCCGCCTGCCGGTCAGGGTGGAGCCCTATGCGGCGCTGAACGTCGAGTCGGACCTGCGCCTGCGCCTGCTCGATGAGCAGCTTGCGCTGACCGGCAAGGTGCTGATCCCCAGCGGCCGGATCGAGGTGCGCGAGCTACCGCCGTCAACCGTGCAGGTTTCCAGTGATGCCCGGGTGGTTGGCCACGAAAGCCCGGCGCATCGGGCTCCGGCAATCGCCATGGATATCGCTGTCGAAGTCGGTCAGCAGCGCCTCAGCTTCAGCGGTTTTGGCCTGGATGCCGACCTGGCCGGACGTGTGCATATCGGCAACGACCTGGATACCCGCGGCGAACTGAGCCTGAACAAGGGGCGATTTCGCGCCTATGGCCAACGCCTGACCATCCGCCGTGCGCGCCTGCTGTTCGCCGGGCCCATCGACCAGCCCTATCTGGATATCGAAGCGATCCGCCGGGTCGACGACGTGACGGCGGGGCTGCGCCTCAGCGGCAATGCCGCGCAACCGACCAGCACGGTGTTCTCGGAACCGGCCATGAGTCAGGAGCAGGCGCTGTCCTATCTGGTGCTGGGGCGGCCGCTGGGGCAGGGCGGTGATGACAACAATATGCTTGCCCAGGCGGCATTGGCCCTGGGCATGGCCGGCAGTGCGCCGCTGCTCGGCAACCTGGCCGCGGGCCTGGGGCTGCGCGATTTCCAGCTGGATACCGAAGGCAGTGGGGTGACCACCAGTGTGGTGGCCAGCGGCAATCTGTCCGAGCGGCTTAGCCTGCGCTATGGCGTCGGTGTATTCGAGCCCGCCAACACCATAGCGCTGCGCTATGAACTGAGCCGCCGGCTCTATCTAGAGGCCGCCAGCGGGCTGGCCAGCTCCCTGGATATTTTCTACCGGCGCGATTTCTGATCGCCGCGCCCGGTAGGTAAACCAGCCCTGATGGCCTCTGTGTTTATGCGGTCTTTGTTGTTGAACAAAGGCCTTNACTCCCGGGTANCCGCAGGTTCACGATAAAAACGTCCAAGTAATTGAATCTAAACAGTTAAAACAACTGCACAAGTCTTCATATACTGACGCCCCCAATCTCGGGGCAGCCCTGGCTGTGGCTGACAGGCATTGCCGACCCGTTGTCGGCGGTTAACGCTCACCTGAGGGGTTAACCGCATTGCAACAGCGCCTATCCGGCGGTCGCGCAAGCGAAGGATACCCACCTCGCGCTCACTACAAGAATAAGGAAACCAACATGGAATTCATCAACACCCTGGTCAATCAACTCAATGGCGTGGTCTGGGGCCCGCCCATGCTGGTTCTGATTCTCGGCACCGGTCTGTTCCTCATGCTGCGCCTGAATTTCATGCCGCTGACCAAGATCGGCGCTGGCTTCAAGCTGATGTGGCAGGGCCGCAAGAAAGGCGATGCCGAGAGCGGCGAGATCAGCCCGTTCCAGGCGTTGATGACCTGTCTGGCCGCCACCGTGGGTACCGGCAATATCGCCGGCGTGGCCACCGCGATCTTCCTCGGCGGCCCGGGTGCACTGTTCTGGATGTGGTGCACCGCACTGGTGGGTATGGCCACCAAGTACTGCGAAGTGGTGCTGGCGGTGCATTACCGCGAGAAGGACGACCGCGGCGAGCACGTCGGCGGGCCGATGTACGCCATCAAGAACGGCCTGGGCAAGAAGTGGCTGTGGCTGGGCACTGCCTTCGCCATCTTCGGCGGCTTCGCCGGCTTCGGCATCGGCAACATGGTGCAGGTCAACAGCATGGCCGCAGCGCTGCAAACCACCTTCAATGTGCCGCTGTGGCTGACCGGCCTGGTCACCATGCTCTTCGTCGGCATGGTCATCCTCGGCGGTATCAAGCGTATTGGTAAGGTCGCCGCGACCCTGGTGCCCTTTATGTGTGTGGCCTACATCATCGCCGCCATGGTGGTGCTGGTGGTCAATGCCGCGGAAATCCCGAAAGCCTTTGAAATGATCTTCACCTACGCCTTTACCCCGATTGCTGCTACCGGTGGTTTTGCCGGTGCGGCGGTGATGGCGGCGATCCGCTTCGGTGTGGCCCGCGGTATCTTCTCCAACGAAGCAGGTCTGGGTACTGCCGGTATCGCTCAGGCGGCCGGCACCACCAACAGCCCGGTACGTTCGGGGATGATCGGCATGCTCGGAACCTTTATCGACACCATCATCATCTGCTCGATGACTGGCCTGGCGATCATCACCTCCGGCGTATGGACCAGCGGTGTCAGCGGTGCGGCACTGTCGGCGGCAGCCTTCGAACAGGCCATGCCGGGCGTCGGCGGNTATCTTCTGACCGTCGCCCTGGTGGTGTTCGCCTTTACCACCATCCTCGGCTGGAGCTACTTCGGCGAGAAGTGCTGGGAATATATGGTCGGCACCAAGGCGATTCTGCCGTTCCGCATCCTCTGGGTGTTGGCGGTGCCGTTCGGTGCCATTGCCCAGCTGGACTTCGCCTGGCTGGTGGCCGACACCCTCAACGGCCTGATGGCGATTCCCAACCTGATGTCGTTGCTGCTGCTTAGCCCCATCGTGGTCAAGCTGACCAGAGATCATTTCGCGAAAAAAACCCAGGTTGGCGTGGTTAAGGCTACAGCCTGACCCGTCGGTCAGTTAATATTGTGGGCCGTCAGGGGCGCGAGACTTGCCATTTGCCAAGCTCGCGCCCTTACTTGTTTACCGTCCCCAATCTGCACAGAAGGATCGATTCCATGGCACAAGTCACCCTCAAAGGTTCCCCGGTCGAAGTGACCGGTCAATTGCCGCAAGTCGGTCAGCAAGCGCCGTCCTTTACCCTGGTCGGCGCGGGTCTGGCCGATGTCAGCCTGGCCAGCCTGGCTGGCAAGCGCAAGGTGCTGAACATCTTCCCCAGCGTCGATACCCCGACCTGCGCGACTTCGGTGCGTACCTTCAACGCCGGTGCCAGCAAGCTGGCCAACACNGTGGTGCTGTGCATCTCGGCCGATNTGCCGTTTGCCCAGGCGCGCTTCTGCGGCGCGGAAGGCCTGGAGAACGTGATCAACCTGTCGACCATGCGCGGCTCCGAGTTTCTCAAGGACTATGGCGTGGCCATCGCCTCCGGCCCGCTGGTCGGTGTAGCCGCCCGCGCCGTGGTGGTGCTGGATGAAAACGACAAGGTGCTGCACAGCGAGCTGGTCAGCGAAATCGCTGACGAGCCGGATTACGCCGCGGCGATTGCCGTACTCAAGTAACAGCTGCTCAATGATTGTCCAACGGCCTGCCTTGCAGGCCGTTTTCATTTCTGCGGGCTTTTCTGGAGAGCACTTTTTTATTGGCGGATCAGGCAGTTAGTAACGTAAGGAAATGGTAAATAGGCGGTAAAGAGGNTTTGCAGGCTGGCTGATACTGCATATCGTTCAGGCTTCCCAAGGAAGTGATCCTCGCCATGCCTGATTCCGCGTTNGCCCCCCGTCCTCGCCACCTGTCGCGCCAATGGCTGTTGGGCNCGCTCGCNCTGGCTGTTCTTGCCGTACTGCTNTGGTGGTTCTGGCCCAGCCCGTCGGAAGCGCCCCAGGGCCGTGGCCGTTTTGGCGACACGGGACCGGTGCCGGTGCGTGTGGCGACTGTCAGCCAGGGCGACTTCCCGGTTGAACTCAAGGCCCTGGGCACTGTGACCGCCTATAACACGGTGAATGTGCGCGGCCGGGTCGAGGGGGAGCTGGTCAAGTTGCTGTTCAAGGACGGCCAGCAGGTCGAGGCCGGNGATCTGCTCGCGGTAATCGACCCACGTGCTTACGAAATTGCCNTGCAGCAGGCCCAGGGCGCACTGCAGGAACACCAGGCGCAACTGCGNAACGCCGAGCTGGANCTGGCGCGCTACCGCGGCTTGTATGCCGAAGACTCGATTGCCAAGCAGACCCTCGATACCCAGCAAGCGCTGGTCAACCAATACCGCGGCAGCCTCATGAGCCTGCAGGCTGATGTCGCCACCGCGCGGCTGAACCTGGATTTCACCCAGATTCGCGCCCCCATTAGCGGCCGCCTGGGCATTCGCCAGGCCGATGTCGGCAACCTGCTCAGCAGTGGCGATGCACTGCCGCTGGTGGTCATTACCCAGACTTTGCCGATTGCGGTGATCTTTACCCTGCCCGAAGCCGAACTGCCGGCCGTGGTGCAACAGCTGCGCGCAGGTGAAACCCTGGCCGTCGAGGCCTGGGACCGCAGTGAAAAACTCAAACTGGCCGAGGGCGAACTGGAGAGCGTCGACAACCTGATCGACACCGCCACCGGCACGGTCAAGCTCAAGGCGCGCTTCGCCAATGCCGAGGAAATGCTCTTCCCCAACCAGTTCGTCAATGTGCGTCTGCGGGTAAAAACCCTGCAGAACGTCACCCTGATGCCGGCCGCCGCGCTGCAATTCGGGGCCAGCGGCACCTTCGCCTACGTGGTGGACAGTGATGACAAGGTGCAGCTGACGCCGATCAGCGTTGGTGCCAGCGACGGCCTGCGCAGCGTGGTCGAGCAGGGCCTCAAGCCGGGTGATCGCCTGGTGCTGGAGGGTACCGACCGCTTGCGTTCGGGCAATCAGGTCGAAGTGATCGGCGACAAACCTGTTGCCGCTCAGGCCGAGCCGGCCACGCTTGAGCGCCAGGGCGCGCCGCGCGCCCAATGAACGCCTCACGCCTGTTTATCCTGCGGCCGGTCGCCACCACGCTGATCATGCTGGCGATCTTCCTCAGCGGGCTGATCGCCTACCGGCTGCTGCCTGTCTCGGCGCTGCCGGAGGTGGATTACCCGACCATCCGGGTGATGACTCTGTATCCAGGTGCCAGCCCGGATGTGATGACCAGTGCGGTCACCGCGCCGCTGGAGCGCCAGTTCGGCCAGATGGCCGGGCTCAAACAGATGTCCTCGACCAGCTCNGGCGGTGCCTCGGTGATCACCCTGCGCTTTAACCTGGAGGTGAAGCTGGATGTCGCCGAGCAGGAAGTGCAGGCGGCNATCAATGGCGCGAGNAACCTGCTGCCCAGCGACCTGCCGGCACCGCCGGTGTACAACAAGGTCAACCCGGCTGACACCCCGGTGCTGACCCTGGCCATCCGCTCGAAAACCATGCCGCTGCCCCAGGTGTTCGACCTGGTCGATACCCGCCTGGCGCAGAAACTGGCGCAGACCAGCGGCGTCGGCCTGGTCACCCTGGCCGGCGGGCAACGTCCGGCGGTGCGTCTGCGAGTCAACCCGCAAGCCTTGGCCGCTTATGGCTTGAACCTCAGCGATGTGCGCAACCTGATCACCGCGAGCAACGTCAATCAGCCCAAGGGCAACTTCGATGGCCCGACCCGGGTGTCGCAGCTGGATGCCAACGATCAGCTGAAATCCGTCGACGAATACCGCGAGCTGATTCTGAGCTATCAGGACGGCGCGACGCTGCGCCTGAAGGATGTCGCAGAGATTATCGACGGCGCGGAAAACCAGCGCCTGGCCGCCTGGGCCAATCGCAACGAAGCGGTGCTGGTCAACGTGCAGCGCCAGCCGGGGGCCAACGTGATCGATGTGGTCGACCGCATCCAGACCCTGCTGCCCAACCTGACCCGGGGCCTGCCGGCCAGCGTCGAGGTCAGCGTGCTGACCGACCGCACCGAAACCATCCGCGCGGCGGTCAAGGGCGTGCAGCATGAGCTGCTGCTGGCCATCGCCCTGGTGGTGCTGGTGACCTTTCTGTTTCTGCGCAAGCTGTCGGCCACCATCATCCCGTCCATCGTCGTGCCGCTGTCGCTGATCGGCACCTTCGGCGTGATGTACCTGGCTGGTTTCACCATCAACAACCTGACCCTGATGGCCCTGACCATCGCCACCGGCTTTGTGGTGGACGATGCCATCGTCATGCTGGAGAACATCGCGCGGCATCTGGAGGAGGGTGAAACGCCGCTGAATGCCGCGCTCAAGGGGGCCAAGCAGATCGGCTTTACCCTGGTGTCGCTGACCATCTCGCTGATCGCGGTGCTGATTCCGCTGCTGTTTATGGCCGACGTGGTAGGACGCTTGTTCCGCGAATTCGCCATCACCCTGGCGGTGGCCATCCTGATTTCCCTGGTGGTGTCGCTGACCCTGACGCCGATGATGTGCGCGCGCCTGCTCAAGGCGGAAAAGCCGGAAGAAGAAGGGCGCTTCTACCGCGCCGCCGGGGCGGTGATCGACGCCATGATCGCCCGTTATGGCCTGTGGCTGACCTGGGTGCTCAAGCATCAACCGCTGACCCTGCTGGTGGCCATCGGCACCCTGGCGCTGACCGTAGTGCTATACCTGGCCGTGCCCAAGGGTTTTTTCCCGGTGCAGGACACCGGGGTGATCCAGGGTATTTCCGAGGCACCGCAGTCGATTTCCTTCCGCGCCATGAGCGAGCGCCAGCAACGCCTGGCCGAAGTGATTCTGCAGGACCCGGCCGTGGCCAGCCTGTCGTCCTATATCGGCGTGGACGGCGACAACCCGACGCTCAACAGTGGCCGCCTGCTGATCAACCTGACGCCACGGGCCGAGCGCGATGTCAGCGCCAGCCAGATCATCGAACGGCTGCGCCCGGAGCTGGCGCGGATTCCCGGGATCGAGCTGTACCTGCAACCGGTGCAGGACCTGTCCATCGAGGATCGGGTCAGCCGCACGCAGTTCCAGTTCAGCATGGAGTCGCCGGATATCGGCCTGCTGGAAGAATGGGTACCCAGGCTGGTCAGCGCGCTGCGCGAGCAGCCGGAGCTGACTGACGTGGCCAGCGACCTGCAGAACCGTGGCCTGCAGGTGTTTCTGCAGATCGACCGCGACATGGCCGGTCGTCTCGGCGTCAGCATCGCCGATATCGACAACGCGTTGTACGACGCCTTCGGCCAGCGGCAGATTTCCACCATCTACACCCAGGCCAGCCAGTACCGCGTGGTGCTGGAGAGCGAGAATGCCGGCAGCATCGGCCCGGCGGCGCTGCGGCAGATTCACGTCAAGGCCGCCGATGGTCAGCAGGTTGCGCTGTCGACCCTGGCCCAGGTCGAGGAGCGCGCCGCCAGTCTACTGATCAACCATATCGGCCAATTCCCGGCAGCCACGCTGTCGTTCAACCTGGCCAGCGGCGTATCGCTGGGCGAAGCGGTGGCGGTGATCGAGCGGGTCGAGCGCAAGATCGGTATTCCGCCAGCGGTGCAGACGCGCTTCCAGGGCGCNGCGGAAGCCTTCCGCGCCTCGCTATCGAGCACCTTGCTGCTGATTCTGGCGGCCATCGTCACCATGTACATCGTGCTCGGCGTGCTCTACGAGAGTTACATCCATCCGATCACCATTCTCTCCACCTTGCCTTCAGCCGGGGTCGGCGCGCTGCTGGCGTTGCTGATCAGCGGCAACGAGCTGGGGTTGATCGCGATCATCGGCATCATCCTGCTGATCGGCATCGTCAAGAAGAACGCGATCATGATGATCGACTTCGCCCTCGACGCCGAACGCAACCAGGGCATGACGCCTACGGAGGCGATCTATCGCGCTGCGCTTTTGCGCTTCCGCCCGATTCTGATGACCACCCTGGCCGCGCTGTTCGGCGCGATTCCTCTGATGCTGGCCACCGGCTCCGGGGCCGAGCTGCGTCAGCCCTTGGGCCTGGTGATGGTCGGCGGACTGCTGCTGAGCCAGATCCTTACGCTGTTCACCACGCCGGTGATCTACCTGTACTTCGATCGTCTGTCGCGACGGGTCAGTGGCCGTAGCGCCGCCGGGGTGGCGGTGTGAGCCGTAACGCGCATTTGCTCGCCTTGCCGATTTATCGGGGAGAATGTGGCTGGCCGCTTCCCCTCACCCTAACCCTCTCCCCTGAGGGGAGAGGGGACTGTCCGCGGTTTTCTCGGGTTCGTTCGCTGTGAACCTCTCCGGTCCCTTTATCCGCCGGCCGGTGGCAACCCTGCTGCTGAGCCTGGCGATTCTGCTGCTCGGCGGCGTCAGCTTCGGTCTGCTGGCGGTAGCGCCGCTGCCGCAGATGGATTTCCCCACGATTACCGTGCAGGCCAGCCTGCCGGGAGCCAGCCCGCAGATCATGGCGTCCAGCGTGGCCACGCCGCTGGAGCGCTCGCTCGGCACCATCGCCGGCATCAGCCAGATGAACAGCCGCAGCAGCCAGGGCAATACGCGGATCATGATCCAGTTCGACCTGGACCGGGATATCAACGCCGCCGCCCGCGAGGTGCAGGCGGCGATCAATGCCTCGCGCGAGCTGCTGCCCAGCGGCATGCGCAGCATGCCGACCTACCGCAAGGTCAACCCCTCGCAAGCGCCGATCATGGTGCTGTCGCTGACCAGCGAGGTGCTGCCCAAGAGTGAGCTGTATGACCTGGCCTCGACCATCCTGGCGCAGAAGCTGTCTCAGGTAACCGGCGTCGGTGAAGTGCAGATCGGCGGCAGTTCCTTGCCCGCCGTGCGCGTGGCGCTGGAGCCGCGCTTGCTCGATCAGTACGGTATCGCCCTGGATGAAGTGCGCCAGAGCATCAGTGCGGCCAACGCCAAACGGCCGAAAGGCGCGGTGGAAGATGCCGAGCGGCACTGGCAGGTGCAGGCCAGCGACCAACTGGAAAAAGCCGCCGATTATCTGCCGCTGATTATTCGCTACCAGGACGGCGCGGCGGTGCACCTGGGCGATGTGGCAACCGTCACCGATGGCGTCGAGGACCGCTACAACAGCGGCTTCTTCAACGATGAGCAGGCCGTGCTGCTGGTGATCAACCGGCAGACCGGGGCCAATATCATCGAAACCATCGCCGGTATCCGCGAACAGTTACCGGCCCTGCGTGCGGTGATTCCAGCCAGTATCGAGCTGCAGGTGGCCATGGATCGCTCACCGGTGATCAGCGCAACCCTGCATGAGGCCGAACAAACCCTGCTGATCGCCGTGGTGCTGGTGATTCTGGTGGTGTTCGCCTTTCTCGGCCGTTGGCGCGCCGCGCTGATTCCGGCCCTGGCGGTGCCGGTGTCGCTGGTCGGCACCTTTGCGCTGATGTACCTGCTGGATTTCTCCCTGAACAACCTGTCGCTGATGGCGCTGATCATCGCCACCGGCCTGGTGGTGGACGACGCCATAGTCGTGCTGGAAAACATCTCGCGGCATATCGAGGCCGGTGAAACGCCCATGGCGGCGGCGTTCAAGGGCGCGCGGGAGGTGGGCTTCACCTTGCTGGCGATGAACCTGTCGCTGGTCGCAGTGTTTATCTCGATCCTGTTTATGGGCGGCATCGTCGAGCGGCTGTTCCGCGAGTTTTCCATCACCCTGGCGGTGGCCATCGTGATTTCCCTGCTGGTGTCGCTGACCCTCACGCCCATGCTCTGCGCCCGCTGGCTCAAGGCTGAAACTGCCGAACACCAGCCCGGTACCATGCAGCGTTGGGGCGGGGCCGTGCAGCGGCGGGTGCTGGCGTTCTATAGCCGCAGCCTGGACTGGGCGCTCAAGCATTCCTTGCTGATGCTGTTCAGCCTGCTAGCAACCATCGCGCTGAATATCTTCCTGTTTGTCAGCGTGCCCAAGACCTTTATGCCGCAGCAGGACACCGGCCAGCTAATCGGCATGATCCGTGGCGATGACGGCCTGTCGTTTCAGGTGATGCAGCCGAAGATGGAAATCTTCCGCCGCGCCGTGCTGGCCGACCCGGCGGTGGACAGCGTGGCTGGGTTTATCGGCGGCAGCGGCGGGATCAATAACGCCTTTATGATCGTGCGCCTGAAGCCTGTCTCCGAGCGCAAGGCCAGCGCCCAGGAGGTGATCAACCGCCTGCGTCATTCGGTGCCGAAAGTGCCGGGCGGGCGGATGTTTCTGATGCCCGATCAGGACCTGCAGATCGGCGGGCGGGAAGGGCGCAGCTCGGAAAACGAATACATGCTGCTGTCCGGCGATCTCGATGAGTTACGCAAGTGGCTGCCGCCGGTGCGTGAGGCGCTGCGTGCACTGCCGGAACTCACCGATATCGACGCCAAGGAGGCTGAAGGCACCCAGCAGATCCGCCTGGTGGTTGACCGCGACATGGCCAAGCGCCTGGGCGTGGACATGAATATGATCACTGCGGTACTNAATAACGCTTTCAGCCAGCGCCAGGTGTCGACCATCTACGACAGCCTNAATCAGTACAGCGTGGTGATGGAGATCAACCCGCAGTTCGCCCAGTACCCGGAAACCCTCGACCAGATTCAGCTGATCACCGCCGAAGGCGCGCGGGTGCCGTTGTCCAGTTTCGCCCGCTGGGAGCGCAGCCTGGAAGAAGACCGGGTGCATCACCAGGGCCAGTTTGCGGCGGAAAACATCGGCTTCGCCCTGGCCGAAGGGGTCAGCCTGGAGCAGGCCAGTGAGGCGATCAACAACGCGGTTGCCCGGGTCGGTTTACCCACCCAGGTGCAGGGCATGCTCGGTGGCACCGGTGGGGCCTTCCAGCAAACCCAGCAGAACCAGCCGTGGATGATCCTGCTGGCGTTAGTTGTGGTGTATATCGTCCTCGGCGTGCTGTATGAGAGTTATATCCACCCGTTGACCATTCTTTCCACCTTGCCCTCGGCCGGGGTCGGCGCGCTGCTGGCGCTGCAGCTGATGAGCATCGAGTTCAGCCTGATCTCGCTGCTGGGGCTGTTTTTGCTGATTGGCATCGTCAAGAAGAACGCGATTCTGATGATCGACCTGGCGCTGCAGCTGGAACGCCAGCAGCACCTGAGCCCGCAGGAGTCGATCCGCCAGGCCTGTCTGCTGCGCTTCAGGCCGATCATGATGACCACCCTGGCGGCGATTCTCGGCGCGCTGCCGCTGATGCTGAGCAGCGCCGAAGGCGCGGAAATGCGCCAGCCGCTGGGCATCACCATTGTTGGCGGGCTGGTACTGAGCCAGCTGCTGACCCTCTACACCACACCGGTGATCTACCTGTATTTCGACCGCCTGCGCCACCGGGTCAACCGCTGGCGTGGCGTGCGCACCGACGCTGCTCTGGAAACCCCGTTATGAACGGTTATGGCCGCGACTGGGGGGAGGGAGCCGTTGTACGTCCTAGGGTGCGCCGCGCGCACCAAGGGTTTATGGCGGGCGTACCTAATTGCCCAAACGCCTTATGCATCACCTGATTGGTACATCGCCTTATGAAAGTCCGAGCCGTATATCGTTTACCCGCCTTGCTGGCTTTGAGTCTGGCTTTGAGTGCCTGCGCACTGGGACCCGACTATCAACGTCCCGAACTGCAGATTCCTACGCAGTTTAAGCAGATTGAAGGCTGGACCCAGGCCAAGCCCGGCGATGTGCTGGAACGCGGCAGCTGGTGGCAGNTGTATGGCGATGCTGAGCTGAATGCCCTGGTCGAGCGGCTGAATATCTCCAACCAGAACNTGGCCGCCAGCGAGGCGCAATATCGCCAGGCTCGCGCCCTGGTGCGCGGCGCGCGAGCGGCGTTCTATNCGAGCCTGTCGAGCAGCGCCGGGGCCAGCCGCAGCGGCCAGGGCACTGGCAGCCAGAGCACGTCCAGCAGCACCAACTCGAACAGCAGCGGCGTGTCCAGCAGCTATGACCTCAGCCTGAATGCCGCCTGGGAACTGGATATCTGGGGCAAGCTGCGCCGTTCGCTGGAATCCAGCCGCGCTGGTTTCGAGGCCAGCGCGGCCGATCTAGCCGCGCTGAAACTCAGCCTGCAGGCGGAACTGGTGCAGAACTACCTGCAATTGCGCGTGCTGGATGATCAGCAGCGCCTGCTCGATGCCACAGTCGCGGCCTATGCGCGGTCGCTGAAACTCACGGAAAACCAGTACAANGCCGGCATCGTGCCGAAGTCCGATGTCAGCCAGGCGCTGACNCAGCTGAAAAGCACCCAGGCCCAGGCCATCGACCTGNAATGGCAGCGCGCCCAGCTGGANCATGCGATTGCNGTGCTGATCGGCGTACCGCCCAGCGAACTGAGCATCGCCGTGCGTGAGCAATTGCCCAGCCTGCCGCAGATTCCCGTGGCCTTGCCGTCGCAACTGTTGGAGCGCCGCCCGGATGTGGCTGCCGCCGAACGTCGGGTGATCGCCGCCAACGCCGAAATCGGCGTCGCCGAAGCCGCCTGGTATCCGGACCTGACCATCTCCGCCAGCGGCGGCTACCGCGGCAGCAGCTTTGCCGACTGGATCGATCTGCCCAACCGTTTCTGGTCCCTCGGCCCGCAACTGGCCCTGACCCTGTTCGATGGTGGCGCGCGTAGCGCCGAGCTGGAACGCAGTGAAGCGGCCTACGACCAGACTGTGGCGCAATACCGTCAATCGGTACTCGACAGCTTCCGTGAGGTGGAAGATTACCTGGTGCAACTGCGTGTGCTGGAGCAGGAAGCGGTAGTCCAGCAGGAGGCGCTGGACGCCGCCCGCGAGTCCCTGCGCTTGATCGAGAACCAGTACAAGGCCGGCACCGTGGACTTCAACAGCGTGGTCAATGTGCAGGCCACGGCGCTGAACAACGAGCGCACCAACCTCAGCCTGCTGGGCAGTCGTCTGACCGCCAGTGTGCAGTTGATCGCGGCGCTGGGTGGTGGTTGGCAGCAGAAGCAGTAGGGGGCGCTGCGCATCCGCCCAGGCGGAGGGGCTTGGTGCGCATGGCGCACCCTAGGGTCAGGAGCTAGTCGCGCTTGTTGCGGTTGACCGTTTGCGCGGCCTTGATTACATCGCGACCGATAACCGTCTCGAACTGCTGCCACACCGGCTGCATGGCCTGACGCCAGGCGTCGCGCTGTTCATCGCTAAGGGCGATGATCTGAGTGCCGGCTGCAGCGGCTATGCGGTCGCGGTCGGCCTGGTTGGCCGCTTCGGCCTGGCGGTTCACTTCAAAGGTGACCTCGTCGATGATGCCTTCCAGCTCCACGCGGATCTGGTGCGGAATGCCGTACCAGAAGCGCGGATTGCTCACCAGCATATAGTCGAGCACGCCGTGGTTGGTCTCGGTAATAAAGGGCTGCACGCCATGCAGCTGCTTGCTGTAGATATTCGACCAGGGGTTTTCCGCCCCCTCGACCTTGCCGCTTTTCAGCGCCTCGAAGACCTCGGCAAAGGGCAGTACCAGCGGCGTTGCGCCGAGCTGGTTGAACTGCGCCTCAAGCACGCTGGAAGGCTGGATACGGAACTTCAAACCGGCCGCGTCGCCCGGCACCAGCAGCGCCTTGGTGGCCGACAGCTGCTTCATGCCGTTGTGCCAATAGGCCAGGCCGACGATGTTGTGGTCTTCCATGGAGCGCAGCAACTGGCGGCCCTTGGCGCGCTTCTGGAAGCGATTGACTGCGTCCAGATCATCGAACAGGAAGGGCAGGTCGAACACCTGCAATTGCTTGGTGTACTTCTCGAACTTGGCCAGCGACGGTGCCAGCAGCTGCACCTCATTGTTGGCCAGGGCTTCGAGTTCGTTGGCGTCGCCGTAGAGGCTGGAGTTGGGGTAGACCTCAACCTTGACCTTGCCGCCCAGGCGCTCTTCGGCGAGTTTCTGGAACAGCAGTGCGCCCTGGCCCTTGGGGGTGTTGTCGGCCACCACATGAGCGAATTTGATCAGGATAGGCCCCGTCTCGCTGGCGGCATGGACCTGGGCAGAGAGCAGCAACAGGGTGCTGGCAGCAACAACGGCTATCGACTTGAGCATGGCGTGTCCTTTTATTCTTATGGAAAAGTCGCGCCGCCGGCNCGGTGTGCGGAAAGGGCCTGGGCGACGCGATAGCGGCAGATACTCGCAATGCCTATGCCAGAGTCTGGCCTGGCCGGCGGGGACCGGGCCTGCGTTATACCGCTGTGCGCCAGATCACAGTGGCTGGCGGATTACCGCCGTTATCTCTGCGTTTGTCGGCGGTAATCCGCTTATCTGGGAGCCTGTCGGGCTTGACCGTTCGTAGCGAGGGAAAGTCCGGGTCGAGTCAGTTTTGTTGGTCTTTCGAGGAGAATAGCAAGCTATTTAACGAGAAAGAGCAGCAAAAATGGCCGAGTCCGGCTTTTCCGCAGTAGAACAGCGTTAAGTCCGACAGGCTCCTAGCGTCCCTGACGCAGTGCGCGCCAGGCGCTGAACAGGATCAGGCCCATCAGCAGCGTCAGGCTGAGCCAGGTCCAGGCGGTAAAGGGCAGGCCGAGAATCTTGTAGTCGTTCTGCCCGCATACCCCGGCGCTCATAAACACCTCGGGCAGGTAGTCATGCAGCGGCAACTGGAAGGCATAAAAAGGGAAGGGTGAGCAGCTGAAGCTTTCCAGCACGCCGCTCTCGATCAGCAGCAGGTGGCT
>C687J35021_10002007_pt1 | contig 14759 bp, 10 predicted proteins | sample RifCSPhighO2_12_FD_35021 | JGI IMG/M metagenome (IMG submission 35021)
GCCTATCCGCGCCTGTGCCTGCACGCCAGCATGCTCAGCCTGAGCCATCCGCAGACCGGCGAGCGTATGCGCTTCGAGTGCCCCGCACCCTTCTAGCCTCGTAGGGTGGATGACGCTTCACCCATCCACCACTGCATTGGTGGATGAAAAAAATGCGTCATCCACCCTCCACACCCTCTGTAGCCCGACGGCCATCCGGGGCGGCGCTGGCGGCCATGCGCTCGGCAGGGCCTGCCTGGGAGCGGCCCATGGTCGCAATTGGCTGCGTCTACAAAATGCATCGCGGGCATGGCCCGCTCCCAAGCCCGCAGAGGCTTGCACATGGATATTGAATCTACGCGCAGCGCCCTATTTCCTGCAGGCATAAGCTATTCGACAACGTTCTAAACCCACCCTTGAAGCCGCTTCCGGCTGCCAACATATTTTTTTCCAGCGGGGCGCGAAGCCTCAGCCTCGAACCCCGCAAACACGTCTCTGGTCAACTCACCACAGGAGGTCTGCGATGTACGAGTCTCTACTTAACATCCCTGGCGGCCTGCTCGCCGAGTTCGAACGGCTGCAGCGCGAGCTGCAGGACGACTTCGCCAATCTCGGCCGGCCCGGCAGCATCCGAGCCCTGGCCAGCGGTGCCTTCCCGGCCATCAATGTCGGCAGTACGCCGACCAGCATCGAGGTCTATGCCTTCGCCCCCGGCCTGGATCCGGCAAAGCTGGATATCCAGCTCGTCCAGGGCCTGCTGTCGATCAGCGGTGAACGCGCGAGCGCCAAACCAGGCGACAACGGTACCCTCTCGGTCTATGCCAACGAGCGCTTCGCCGGCCATTTCAAGCGCACCGTGAACCTGTCCAAGGACGCCAATCCGGACAAGGTCGAAGCCAGCTACCGCAACGGCGTGCTGCATATCAAGGTGGCGCGGCACGAGGCGGCGCAACCCAAACGCATCAGCATCCAGTAGCCCTTGCAGACAAAGGAGGAATCGCCATGAACGACAAACAGGCAGTCAGCCGTAGCGAACGTCCCGAGGAGACCCGGACGCTGCTACCGCTGGTGGATGTATTCGAAGACAGGGATGGCATTCTGCTGATCGCCGATCTGCCCGGCGTGCCCAAGGACAAGCTCGAACTGCGGATCGACAACGACACCCTGCTGATCGAGGGCGAGATCGCCCAGGATGCCCCGGAGCAACTGGAGGCGGCCTATGCCGAAGTGCGTCTGTCGCGCTACCGCCGGGCCTTCAGCCTGAGCAGCGAACTGGACAGTGAGCGGATCGACGCGCAGCTGCGCGATGGCGTGCTCAACCTGCGCATTCCCAAACACGCCCATGCGCAACCGCGCAAGATCGAAGTCAAGGTTGTCTGAACCACCAGAGCGGCCGCGTCTNTTTTGCCGGCCGCGNCCGCTCGCAACCTGGAGGTCATCGATATGGAAAAACTCANTGAACTGAAACAAGGCCTGGAAGAAACCTGGCACTCGCTCAGCGAGGGCTGGCGTCACCTGCGCGAACGCACCAGCGGCACTCTGACCCGCTTCACTCCATCGTCCAAGGGCAAGACGCCGGCAGAGCGCGCGCAAACCGCCGACTTCCCCTCGGCGGACTGGGCGCTGCTGGCAGGCGATGTNTTCGAGGACAACGACAANTTCGTCGTGCGCCTGGAAGTGCCCGGCCTGGACAAGCACAACTTGGACATAGAAGTACGCAACGACCTGCTGATCGTTCGCGGCGAGAAGCACTCCGAGCAGGAGTCCAGCAGCGGCCAGTACCGCGTGCGCCAGTGCGCCTTCGGCAGCTTCCACCGCAGCATCCCGCTGACAGTGCCAGTGCTGGCCGACAAAGCCTCGGCCAGCTACCGCAATGGCGTGCTGCGTATCGAACTGCCCAAGGCAGAGCGCAGTGGTGGCCGGCGTATCGAGGTGCGCGGCGAATAGGAGCGGTTGCGCCGAGCAGATGCAATCCGGGCAGCGGTAGCTGCCATAAGATCGCTCCCGGATTGCATCCGGGCTGGGGAACTGCATGCAGCCGCCCCTTCGGCTCGCACAGCATAACAATTGATAAGCATTAGCATTATGAATTAAGGTTCGCGCTTTCCTGCCCGCCGCCGCAGGAGCGTTTTTGGAGCCTTGTATGTTCGACCTGCAGAGCGTCAGCTTCAGCTTGTCCGATCGAACCCTGTTGCACCCGCTCAGCCTGAGCATCGCCCACGGGCAGATGGTTGGCCTGATCGGGCATAACGGTTCCGGCAAATCCACCCTGCTGAAACTGCTGGCCCGCCAGCAGGCACCGAGCCATGGCAGCCTGAGCCTGGACGGCAAACCCCTCGCCGACTGGCAGGAACGCGCCTTTGCCCGGGAAGTGGCCTACCTGCCGCAGCAATTGCCGGCGGCGTCCAGCCTGACGGTGCGCGAGCTGGTGGGTTTCGGTCGTTACCCCTGGCACGGCCTGCTCGGCCGCTTCAGCCAAAAGGATCATGAAAAAGTGGCTCAGGCCCTGAGCCTGACCGATACCGAGCGCTTCGCCGAGCGCCTGGTCGACAGCCTGTCCGGCGGCGAACGGCAGCGCGTCTGGCTGGCCATGCTGCTGGCCCAGGACAGCCGCTACCTGCTGCTCGACGAACCGACCTCGGCCCTCGATATCGCCCACCAGGTGGAAGTCCTGGCCCTGGTGCGCGATCTCAGTCAGCGCCTGGATCTGGGCGTGGTGGTGGTGCTGCACGACATCAATATGGCCAGCCGTTATTGCGACCGCCTGATCGCCCTGCACAGCGGCCGCCTGCTGACCCAGGGCACGCCGCAGGAACTGATGACCGACAGCACCCTGGAAGCCATCTACGGCATACCCATGAATGTGCTGCAGCATGCCGGCCAACCCATCGCCGTGGTGAACTGATGCGCGCCTGGCTTGCGCTCTGCCTGCTGCTGATCGGCTGCGTTGCCCAGGCTGCGCCGCCGCAACGCATCGCGGTGATCGACTGGGGCATCGCCGAAACCCTGCTGGGCCTGGGCGTCACCCCCATCGCCGTGGCGCAGACCGAAGGCTATCGACGCTGGGTCGGCACGCCCGCGTTGCCGGAGGATGTCGTCGACCTCGGCCTGCGAATCGAACCCAATCTGGAATTGCTCAGCCAGCTCAAGCCCGACCTGATCCTGATCACGCCGCAGTTTGCGGCCAGCCGCGCGCAGCTCGAACGCATCGCGCCGGTACAGTCCCTGGCCATCTACAGCCGCGAAGCGGAAGGCTATGTCGGCGCGCAACAGGTCACCCGCGAGCTGGCCGCCCTGCTCGAGCGCGAAGCCGAAGGTGAAGCGCTGATCGAGCGGATCGACGCCAGGCTGCTGCAGGTACGCCAGCGCCTGAGCCAGTACCCGTTGCCCGCTTTCTATATCGCCACCTTTCTCGACGCCCGGCATGTGCGCCTGTTCGGCAAACAGAGCCTGTACCAGGGCGTGCTGGATCGCGTCGGCCTGCGCAACGCCTGGCAGGGTCCGACCAACTACTGGGGCTTTACCCAGGCGGGGATCGAGCGCCTGGCCGAACAACCGCAGGCCGCGCTGATCTATCTCGAACCCCTGCCGCCCGGCACCGCCCAGGGCCTGGCCGACAGTGCCCTGTGGCAGCGCCTGCCCATGGTGCGCGAGCAGCGCGTGTATGGCCTGCCGCCGGTGTGGAGTTTCAATGGGTTGCTGGCCGCCGAGCGCTTCGCCGGCCTGCTCGAACAACGTCTGAGCAAGGAATATGGTCATGACTGAATCCGTGGCCCGCCTGCCGCTCGGCCCACGCCAGGGCTTCAATGCCAGCCCCTTCTGGTTGTGCGCCCTGCTCCTGCTCGGCGTAGCGGCGCTGGTCATCAACGACCTGACCCTGCGCCTGCCCGGCACCCCCTGGCTACAGGCACTCTGGCAACCGGACGAAGGCGATATCCGCCAACTGGTGGTGCATTACAGCTGGTTGCCGCGCCTGTGCATGGCCGCATTGTGTGGCGCGACCCTGGCCCTAGCCGGTACGGTGATGCAGCAGGTGCTGCGCAACCCTCTGGCCTCGCCCACCACCCTGGGCGTGGCCAGCGGCGCGCAACTGGCCCTGGTGGTCGCCACCCTGTGGGCCCCCGGCCTGCTGCTGATCGGCCGTGAGTGGGTGGCCATGGCCGGTGGCGGAGCCGCGGCGCTGCTGGTGTTCAGCCTGGCCTGGAAGCGCGGTCTGGCACCCTTGACCCTGATCCTCGCCGGCCTGGTGGTCAGCCTGTACCTGAGCGCACTGAACACCAGCCTGATGCTGATCCAGCAGCAGGACATGAACGCGGTATTTATCTGGGGTTCGGGCTCACTGAGCCAGAACAGCTGGAACGGCGTGGACTTCCTGCTGCCGCGCCTGGGCCTCGGCCTGCTTCTGCTGCTGCCCTTGCTGCGCCCCCTGGGCCTGCTCGAACTCGACGACAATGGCGCGAAAAGCCTCGGCGTGCCGCTACAGTTTCTGCGCTTTTCCAGCCTGACCCTGGCGGTATTCCTCAGCGCCTGCGTGGTCAGCGTGGTCGGGGTGATCGGCTTTATCGGCCTGGCCGCACCGGCCCTGGTGAGACTGCTCGGTGCGCGCACGCTGCGCGCCCGACTGATCTGGGCACCAACCCTGGGGGCGCTGCTGCTGTGCGTGACCGACCTGAGCATCCAGTACCTGGCCGGCAGCCTGGCCGAGCTAATCCCCACCGGTGCCGCCACCGCCCTGCTCGGCGCGCCGCTGCTGCTCTGGCTGCTGCCGCGGCTGCAACTGAGCGGCGGCCAACCCCGGGGCGAAAGCGCCGCGGCACCCCTGCGTTACCCGCGCCCGACGCTGCGCTTGCTGCAGCTGGGCGCTGTGCTGCTCGCCAGCCTGTTGCTGGCACTGGCCATCGGCAAGGGGCTCGAAGGCTGGCAATGGCAGCTCAGCGACCTGCAATTGCTCGACTGGCGCTTGCCGCGGGTGACGGCTGCCGCGGCGGCCGGCTTGATGCTGGCCATCGCCGGCACACTGATCCAGCGCCTGACCGGCAACCCCATGGCCAGCCCGGAAGTGCTGGGCATCAGCGCCGGTGCCGCGCTCGGGTTGATCGCCGTGCTGTTTCTGCTGCCCTACTCCGGGCTGCCGGCGCAGCTCGCCCTCGGCGGCCTGGGCGCGCTGCTGACCTTGCTGTTGCTGCTGGGCATGAGCCGACGCAGTGGCTTCGCCGCGGAACGGGTGCTGCTGATCGGCATCGCCATCAGCGCGTTTTTCGATGCGCTGCAGGTGATCATCCTCGCCGGCGGCGACCCGCGCGGGCAGAACCTGCTGAGCTGGTTGTCCGGCTCGACCTATTTCGTCACCGCGCAGACGGCCTTCGGCGTGCTGCTGTGCGCCGCGCTGCTGCTGTTGGCGGCCCTGCCCTGCGCGCGCTGGCTGGAGCTGCTGCCCTTGGGCGACAGCAGCGCCAAGGCCCTAGGCGTGCACCTGGGCAAGAGCCGTTTCTACCTGCTGCTGCTCGCCGCGCTGCTGACCGCCGGCGCGACCCTGGTCGTCGGCCCGCTGAGCTTTATCGGCTTGCTCGCTCCACACCTGGCGCGCCTGCTCGGTCTGACCCGCGCCCTGCCGCAACTGCTGGGCGCGGCGCTGCTGGGGGCGACGGTGATGGTGCTGGCCGACTGGCTGGGACGCAATCTGCTGTTCCCGATCCAGCTTCCCGCCGGCCTGCTCGCCTCGCTGGTGGGCGGTGCCTACTTTATGCTGTGTCTGCGTAAGCGTTGATAGGTCGAATGGGGGGATTCCCCGGATTACGCCAAGGCTTATCCGAGCGACGAGACTGCAATGGGTGGGGTGCGCCGTGCGCACCACAAATTGGCGCTGGCCCCGGTGCGCACGGCGCACCCTACGAAGCGGAGGGTCTTGTGTCGGAGCGGGTGTGGCGTTATCAGCCGCCGTCGCTCAATCCAGCGCGCCGCCTTCTGCCGGCGGGCAGTCGAGGTGGGGACAGTTGTCGCACATGGCCATGGCCAGCTGATTGCGGATGCAGCAGGTGCGGCGCTGCCGCCAGGGCGTCTGGCCTTGGCCCTGCTCGATATAGCGCACCGGCTCGAACAGCGGGTTGCGCGAGCCGTCCGGGCGCAGCCGGGTTTGCAGTAGCGCATGGCCATGGGCCAGGGTCGCAGCGGGAAACGGCAAGCGGCCCAGGGTGCTCATAAACCATTCGACATAGTTGCCGGCGTTGCTCCACAGCACCCGCGGCGCGACCTTGCGGTAGCGGTTAAGGGCGGCGATAAAGGGCGCGAGGTTGTCGTCCAGCAGACCGGAAAAACGCTCGAAACCATCGTTCGGCGGATTGCTCCAGCGCTCGCCCTCGCCGGGTAGCTTGAAGGCTTCGGGCAGGCCATCGGCCCCCACCACCACCTCGAGCCCATCGAAATCCAGCGGCAGCCTCCAGTTGAGAATCAGCCCCGCCGCCAGCACCGGCGGTATCAGGCGCAGAAAGTAGTACTTCGACCAGAGCGACAGCAGCGCGCGGCGGTCGCCGTCGGCATGCTCGGGGCCGAAACGCAGCAGCCATTCCTCCAGCCGCTGCGGCTCGACGAAGTCCCGCGCCGGCACGGCCGGGCGGGGATCGTCGCGCAGGGTCAGCACGTCGCGATAGTGGGCGAACTGGCCCTGAAACAGCGGAGCAATGGCTGGGATCAACTTAAGTCTCTCGTCATGCGCAGGCGCTGGCAGGGGTACGTGGTCGGCGGCCCTGCTCCAGCAGCGCGTCGACCACTTCCTGGGAGCGTACCGACAGCACCGACAACAGGGTATCGCTCAGGCCATGGCTGGCCTCGCAGCAGCCTTGCAGGTAGATATTGGGGAGGAACCCGGCCTGGGTCGGCAAACGGTAGCTGCGCTCCACTTCGCCTGCAGCCAGATAGTGGCTGAGGCCTTCGAGCAGGCGCTGGTGGCCGTCGCGGCGGTAACCGGTGGCGAGCACCACGCCATCGAACTCACGCACCTCGTTGAGCCCGTTGTGACTGTCGCTGAGGCTCAGACGAATACCTTCGGCGACGGCCTCGACCCCATGGATCTGCCGGTTGGCCAGCAGCCGCTGGGTGCTGCGCCCGGTGATGGACTGCTGATACAAGCCCTGGTAGATGCGCTCGATCAGGTCGAGGTTGACCACCGAATAGTTGGTATGGGCGTGGGCGCGGATCAGCTCCTGACGCACGGCATGGGGTTGCTGGTAGATCAGGTCGGTGTACGAGGGATCGAAAATCTCGTTGACGAAAGGGCTGTCGTCCGCCGGGCGCAGGGCCTGGCTACGCATGATCAGGGAAACCTCGGCCTGCGGGAAGCGCCCGGTAAGGTCGCTGAAGATCTCCGCCGCGCTCTGCCCGGCACCGATCACCGCCAGGCGCTGGGGCTGCTCACCCGCGCCACCCAGGGCCTCGATGCGCTCGCGATACTGCGAGGAATGGAGCACCCGCGGCTCGTCGCGCAATGGCCGAAACGCCTCGGGGATCGCCGGCAGGCCGCCGATCCCGACCACCAGGTTACGGGTCACCCGCGCCCGGGTGCGGCCGTCGGCGTAACGCGAAATGACCCGCAGGCGCTGCACTTCGCCCTGCTCCTCGATGGCCTCGACGGCGATCACTTCCTCGCCGTAATGCACGCGCTCGGCGAAGTGACCGGCGGCCCAGCCCAGGTAGTCGTTGTACTCGACGCGCGAGGGGTTGAAGCTGCCGATATTGATAAAGGGCTCCAGACGGCGCTTCTGGTGCAGGTAGTTGATAAAGGTAAAGCGGCTCGCCGGGTTGCGCAGGGTCGCCAGGTCCTTGAGGAAGGAGATCTGCATGCGGCTGTCTTCCAGCAGCATGCCGCCGTGCCATTCGAAGGCCGGCTTCTTTTCCAGGAAACAGTAACGCAGGCCGCCTTCGCGCACCCGTCGGTCCTCTTCCAGGGCTACGGCAATTGCCAGGTTGGCCGGGCCGAAACCCAGGCCGATTACGTCGTATTCCAGTGTTTCAATACTCATGTCTGGCACCGATTCTGTGGTCTGTGGCTGGTAATGGGACGCCGTGCGTCCCGCCTAACCTCATCAGTGGCCGCGTTATGCGCGGCTCGTGTTATTGCCGCACGCCTCAGCTCAGCAGAGCGGGCAGCGCGCAAAAAAAGTCTCCCGCTCCAGCACCATCAGCGCGGCGCGTTTATGCGGAAAGTCGAACTCCTTGTGCCTGGCGAAACCCAGCGCCTGCAAATGCTGGATCATCCGCGCGTTGTCGGCGCGCGGTTCACAGACGATGCGCTGAGTTCGCGGCTCGTCGAGAAACAGGTAGTGCACCAGGGCAGCGAGCCAGGCGGCGACCTTGTGCGGACCGCGATGGGCATCCTCGCCAACCAGCATATGGATGCCGCGGTCGTAATCCTCGGCCGGATAGAAGGGCGCGATGCGGTCCTCCTTGGCCCAGTAGGCTTCGTAATAGGCGAAGGGCTGCTCGTCGAAGGCAGCGACCAGGGTCAGCACCCGCGGATCGACGGCCAGGTTTTCGAGGTAAGCGCGGTGCTGTTCAAGATCACCTTCTTCCTGCCAGAAGGCCGCCACCCGCGGGTGGTTCTGCCAGCGGTTGAAGCGCTGTAGATCGCCCTCGATATCCAGGCTGCGCATGGCAATCCATGCACCGAGGCGGGCATCGAAGCGCCGATAGACTTCGCCGACCGGCTTCGGCGCGCGCCGCGGATGACGCCGCCCGCTCGGGTGCATGAGCAGGCTCTGCGGATAACCGGCGCTGGCCGGGGCGCGCAAAAAGCGCCCCGGCAGTTGCCAGAACATGCCGCGTTCGATCAGCCACAGCCCCTCTGCATCGCCCTTAACCAACAAGCCGCGCGCCAGCAGCGCCGGGTCGACTTCGTCGAGCCTCAGCGCCACGGTCTGGCAGGCAGCATCGCCTGCGAAGCATGCGTACGCCAGCAGCTCGAGGGCTGCGGCCTGGGCCTGCAGGGGCAGCTCCACAGGTTGCAGCACCGGCCCTGTGCCGTGCTGCAGGCGGCGGGCGCGCAGCAGCGGCTGCTCGTCCAGGCTCAGGGCCAGGCAATCGCCATCGTCGGCGAGGCTCAGCCGCTGCCCATCGGGCAACGGCAGGCTGCGGGGCGGCTTACCAGGCATAGCTGGCACTGGCGATGAAATTGCGACGGTTGCCGTACCAGCAGTAGTAGTCGCAGGCGGTGATGTATTCCTTGTCGGTCAGGTTGTTGGCATTGAGCTGAACCCGGAAGTTGTCCCAGTCGTAACTGACCATGCCATCGAGAATGGTGTAGGACGGCACTTCCAGGGTTTCGGTGTTATCCCCGTAGCTGGAGCTGGTATGCCGAGCCCCTGCGCCGAAGGCCAGACCATCGAGCACACCGCCACGAACCCGGTAACGGGCCCAGATCGACGCCATCTCGTCAGCGACGTTGGCCGGGGTCTTGCCTTTTTCCGCCGCGCGGGTGGTTTTGGTGGTTTCCGGGTCGAGCTTGGTATAGCTGGCCACCAGGCTCAGGCTCTCGGTGACGTTGGCCTGGGCCTCCAGTTCGATGCCGCGGCTACGCACTTCACCCAGCTGGGTCTGAATCCCTCCGGTCAGGGTTTTGCGCACGTTTTCCTGGGTCANCTCGAACAGTGCAACGTTGAACGAGCCATCGAACCCTGGCGGCTGATACTTCAAGCCCAACTCTTTCTGCTCGCCCTGCTCCGGCTCNAANGGCTTGCCGGTGCTGGTATTCAGGTCGGTAACCGGCAGGAAGAATTCGGAATAGCTGGCATAGGGCGTCAGGCCGTTGTCGAAGATNTAGGCAACACCGGTGCTCCAGGTGAAATCCTCGTCGCGGACATTGAAGCCGACACCGGTGCTGTCATTGTCGAAATCGGTGCGCGACTTGTCGTAGCGCCCACCCAGCAGGAAAACCCAGCGGTCATCGAGCTTGAGCTGCTCCTGGAAGTAGAAGCCGATCTGATCGGCGCGGGTCTGTTTGCGCTGCAATGCGCCGGGATCGATCGACTGGCCGTAGGTCGGGGTAATGGTGCCGACGAGGGGCAAGGTCACAGTGGCGGAATTCTTGGGGTTGTAGATATCCAGCAGCGGCACGCTGGGGAAGCTGGCGTCGCTGGCCGGGCTGCGGTCGTCGATCTTCAGCTGCTGGTAGTCAACGCCGAGCAGCAGGCTGTTCTCCCAGCCATTGCCGATCCAGTTGCCGAGCAGGCGGTTGTCCACCGAAACGTTGTCCGCCTGGCCGTCGCGGTAAGTCAGNCCACGGGCGATCAGGCTCTGGCTCGGGTCGAGGCCGGGGAAGGAGTCGTTGACNTAGCCGAGGCTGTAAAGCTGACGCAGNTCCAGATCCATATGGCCGTAGCGCAGGTTCTGCTGGAAATCCCAGGCATCGCTAAGTCGATGGTTGAATTCATAGCCCAGGGTGTACTGGGTGCGGTTGAACTTCTCGTAACCGGGGTCGCCGACGGCAGTATCGGTGTCGATCTTGCCGTTCGGGTTGGAGGCGATGGTGCCGCTGGCCGGGAGAAACTGCAGCTGCGGGTCCGAGTTGTCCTTCTGGAAACTGGCCAGCAGGGTCAGGGAGGTGTCGGCATCGAAGTTCATGGTCAGCGACGGGGCCAGCAGCAGGCGCTCGGCGTCCACGTCGTCGACCTGGGTGCCGGTGTCGCGACTCAGGGCCACCACGCGGTACAGCAGGTCGCCCTGCTCATCCAGCTTGCCGCCCACATCCAGGCTCAGCTGCTTGCGATCATAGCTGCCGTATTGAACGCCNANTTCATTCTTGTGCTCGGCGCTCGGGCGCTTGCTCTGCAGATTGATCAGGCCGCCCGGCGGGGTCTGACCGTAGAGCACCGAGGACGCGCCCTTGAGCACCTCGATACGTTCGAGCATAAAGGGGTCGATCTGCCAGCTGTAGAAGGCGCTGGAGTAGATGCGCGAGCCGTCCATAAACAGGCCGTTGTTGGCCTGCTTGAAGCCGCGAATGATAAACCAGTCCTGCTTGTTGTCCTCGCCATAGAAGCCCGCCTGAACGCCCGGCACATAACGCAGGGCATCGCTGACGGTCTGTACGTTGCGGTCGTCCATCTGCTCCTGGGTGACCACCGAAACCGAGCGNGGGGTTTCGTTGAGCGGGGTGTTGATCTTGGTCGCGCTGCGGCTGTTCTTCGCCACGTAGCCCTGGTCTTCGCCGACCGGGCTGTCCAGCTCGCCGGTGATGCGCATGCTCTCCAGCTCGACGGGCTCATCCGCCGCCTGCAGCGGGCTGGCCAATAATGCCAGGGCATAGCCCATGGCCAGCGGCAGCTGCGCCTTGTTGAATGGGCACTTTGACAACCGGTACTTCGCTAAGCGCTGCATCAAACACTCCCCAGATAAAATACTAATCACAATTATTCTCATTAACTCGAGCTTCCACCACTAAGACGAATGCCGGCGCAAAAAATTTAGCGATTAGTCGATTTATTTTTCCCTGCCCCTCAACCCAGCGCCGCCAGGTAGCGGCTTACCTGCTCCAGGGTCTTTGGCGCGCGCACGATGCCCAGGTGGTCGGCGTCGATCAGGCTATGGCTGGCGGCGCGGCCGAGAGCCTGTTCCAGGCCCTGCCCCAGCAGTGCGGCGCGCCCTTCGGGCCGGGTCGCCCACCAGCAATGCGGGCGCACCTTGACCCTCGGCAATTGGTAGCCAGCGCAGAGGCGGCGCATCTGCTGCTCGACCGACCAGGCAAACAGCAGCTCCTGCAGGCTCTGGCTGGCCACGGCGTCGAGCCCCTGGCCCAGCAACCACTGCCTGCAGGCCTGCGGCCAATCCAGCGGGGGCAGCGCTTCGAGCCGCGCGAGCAGATCGCCCAGCGCGCCGGCCGACAGCTCCGGCACCAGCAGGCGCAGATGCTCGCCGAGGCGCGCGCGGGCCTGGGGATGGCGGCTGTCGTCCTCGGGGATTTCCGTGCCGGGCACATAGCAATCCACCAGGCCGAGAAAGGCCACGGTCTGGCCGAGGGCTTCCAGACGCGCGGCCAGTTCCAGCGCCAGGCTGCCACCCAGGGACCAGCCCAGCAGGTGATAAGGCCCCTCGGGCTGCTGGCGCAGCAAGGCGGCCAGGTAGGCGTCGGCCATCTCGCCCAGGCTGCCGTCGCGCCATTCGGGGTCGACAAAGCTGCGGCACTGCAAACCGAACACCGCGCGCTGGCCTTCCAGCCTGGCCGTCAACGGCTGGTACCCGGTGACCCGGCCGGTCACCGGATGCGGGCAGAACAACGGCAGCGCAGCCGGGGTCTGTCGCGAAAGTTGCAGCAGCGGCACCGGGCCTGCTCCGGCGGTCGTTCCGGCCAGATTGAGCAACGCCAGCAGCTCGGCGCGATAGGCCTCGGCCAGGGCCTGCACCGTGCTTTCGTGCAACTGGCTGGGGGCGTATTCCCAGGCCAGGCTGAGTTCGCCGTCGAACACCTGGCCATTGACCGTGAGCAAGCTGCCCAGCGGGTTGCCGGCGGCCTGTTGCGCGCCACCACCCGCCAGCGGACGGAACCAGCCGTTGGCCTCGCCGCCGGCATACTGACCGAGGTAGTTGAAGGTCACCTGCGCCAGCGGCAGGGCGGCCAACGCGGCTTGTGCAGCCGGCTCGCCGAGCCAGCGCAGCGCGCCATAACCGACACCGCCATTGGCGACGTGCTGCAACTGCGTCTGCACGCTGTGCAACTGCTCGCGCAGGTCGCCGACCTGGGGCAGGCGTAGCGGGTACAGACTGGTAAACCAGCCCAGGGTGCGGCTCGGGTCGAGTCCGGCGGCCAGCGGCTCGCGGCCATGCCCTTCCAGATTGACCCGCAGCGCGCTTTGCCCGCTCCAGGCGCAGAGCGCGCGGGTCAGGGCGGTCAGCAACAGGTCGTTGATCCGCACGCCCAGGGCGCTCGGCACCTGGGTCAGTAAACGCTTGCTGCTGGCGCGATCCAGGCCGATGCGCACTTCGCGTTTTTCGTCGAAGGTCGCCGTGGCCGCTGGCAGATCCTGAGGCAGCGGCTGGTCGTGGCCGGACAGCCGCGTGCACCAGTCATCCAGTTCGGCGGCGGCCTGCTCGCTGCGTGCCCAGGTCTGCAGATGCTCGGCCCAGTCCTTGTAGGAACAGCTCTTGGCCGGCAGTGCCGGCGGCTGGCCGGCGGCAAGGCGCTGATAAGTGCGCGGCAGGTCCTCCAGCAGCACGCGCCAGGACACACCGTCCACGGCCAGGTGATGAATCACCAGCAACAGCCGATCCGCCCGGCCGGCCTGGCGCAGATAGAGCGCACGCAGCAGTGGGCCGTCGGCCAGATTCAGGCTGTGCTGCACTTCGTTGCACAACATCTCGGCCTCAGCGTCGCAGCCAACCTCACAGCTGAGCAATAACGGCGTGGTCAAGGCATCGTGGGCGGCATACCACTGGCGGCCCTCGGCGAAGCGCAGGCGCAAGGCGTCGTGATGCAGCACCAGCGCCTGCAATGTCTGCTCCAGCAGCGCTGGGTCGAGTGGGCGCTGCACCTCGAGGTACAGCGACTGGTTCCAGTGCGCCGGTTCGGCCTGGCTCAGGGCGAAGAAATGCGCCTGGATCGGCGTCAGCGGCAACTCACCGCTGACCGGCCCCTGGGCCTGGGTCGACTCGCTCGCCGGCCGCGCAACCGCTGCCAACTCGGCCAGGGTCTGTTGCTGGAACAGATCCCGCGGGGCCAGCGCCAGGCCCTGCTGGCGAGCCCGGCTGACCACCTGCAGCGCCACGATGGAGTCGCCGCCCAGTTCGAAGAAGTGATCCGTGCGCCCTACCCGCTCGACACCCAGCACCTGCTGCCAGATCGCGGCGAGGATTTGTTCATTGTCAGTTTGCGCTGCCTGATAATCCGCGCTCTGCCATTGCGGCTCCGGCAAGGCGGCGCGGTCCAGTTTGCGCGCCGGGGTTAGCGGCAGACTGTCCAGCTGCATCAGCTGGGCCGGCAGCATATAGTCCGGCAGCTGCGCCGCCAGCTGCTGTTTGACTTCGCTCAGGTCCAGCTCGTCGCGGCCGACCAGATAGCCGACCAGCTGCTTGCCACTCGGCGTATCGCGGGCCACCACCGCCGCCTCGGCGATCTGCGGCAGGGCCAGCAGCTGGCTTTCGATTTCGCCCAGCTCAATACGGAAGCCGCGAATCTTCACCTGATGATCGACCCGGCCGAGGTAATCCAAAGCGCCGTCTTCACGCCAGCGCACTAGATCGCCGGTGCGGTACATCCGCTCACCCGGCGCGCCAAAGGGATCAGGCAGAAAGCGCTCGGCGGTGAGATCCGGGCGCTGGTGATAACCGCGGGCCAGGCCGACTTCGCCACCTATATACAGCTCGCCGGCCACGCCGATGGGCAGCAGATTGAGTTCGCTGTCGAGTACGTAGCATGTGCGCGGGCCGACCGGGGTGCCGATGGGCGCGTAGGCCGCTTGCAGCTCATCGCCGGCAAAGGCTTCCCAGATCAGCGGGGTGACCACGGTTTCGGTGGGGCCGTAACCATTGACGATGCGCTTGGGCTTGAGCACCCGCTGCATGCGCTCGTAGGTTTCGCGGGTAAAGGCTTCGCCGCCCAGGGTCCAGCTGCGCACCTTGAGCGCGATCTGCTGCGACTCGATCCAGTCCAGCAGTTGCAGCGCATAACTGGGCGGGAAGATGGCGATGGTGACGCCCTCGTCCTGCAGCACCTGGCAGGTCTGCTCGGCGCTCCACAGCTGCTGATCGCGGATCACCAGGCGGCTGCCGAAGGCCAGCGGCACGGTCCAGCGCTCCAC
>C687J35021_10002009_pt1 | contig 14751 bp, 23 predicted proteins | sample RifCSPhighO2_12_FD_35021 | JGI IMG/M metagenome (IMG submission 35021)
CGCACGTGGAACTCGCCATTGCCATCCCCGCCCATGCGCATCGCACGGCCACCAGAATCGAGGGTGCTTGTAATAGTCCAACCTTTTATATCCAGTCTTTTGCCTGTTTTCTTGAAATACTGAAGTTCTAGGATTATTCTTTCTCTGGCGGACATAAAGTTTATTTTTTCTTCAATTCCATCGTCGTAAGACTTATTTAGTAAATCAGGTTCTATGCTTTCTTTAAAGATTTTTGTGATTGTTTCTTTAGGAGGCGGGCAAAGCAAGTCTAATTCCTCGTCTTTATAATACGACCAAACAAAAAATAATGCTTTACACTCGTTTAGTATTTCAGAAGTCTTTTTGTCAGGTGTGTCGGTTATCTTAGCCCAAGAACCTTGCTCTTGAGCAACTATGGGAACAACTGGAACATTATCTTTGCTTTTTAATATATCTCTTATTTCTTTTAATACATTTAATGTTGTTTCTTTCATATTATTTCTTCTAACTCTACGGTAGGCGACTTGGCTTTGTACCAAACACTACCTTTTTCTTCTTTGCGTTCTAATAATTGTTCTTCAGCTAATTCCCTGCATCTCCGTGAGGCGTTTGAGGCTTTGTAGCCTATTGATAGGGCTAATCTCTCAATCTCGCCTCCGTTGATAAAGCCTTGTTCTCTTTGAAGATAGTTTAGTATTCTTTGCCTAAGTGGGATTTTCATAGAAAAGACTGAATTAGTAAGATTATAAACATTAGGGTTAGTCCCGCTAAGAATCCCCTGCCGTAACTCTTGTATATTATTAGTTTTACGTCTTTGTTAGTTAGCATGATTTATTTGCCGCGTTCATTATCTTCCACCTTTTCCTTTAATCCCCGTGGCGGTGCTATTATGTCCAATCATTTCGCACTTGTTAGGGAACGGCAGTTTAATTGTTAATTACCAATTATTCTTATCCTGTGCGTAATTATCGTAGGCTTCATTTTCGACTTCATCCTTTTTTATTTGTTCCGCTCTTTTTTCTGGGGTAACAGAGAGGGTTACTATTTCTTTAGCTTCGTCTTCGTTCATTTCTCCTATTTCTTCATAGGTATAGCCTAGTTCATCGAGAGAATCTTTTAAGGCGTCTACCCATATATCGTTTGCTTTTGTACTCATAATTTTGTCTCTTGGCCCACTATTCACCTTATGAGTAAATAGCGGACGAAAAGCATAAGGTTAATAAATTCGACTGTCGGGGTTTACTTGGACAACTGTCGCATAAGAGAGTCGTAACAACCTTATCGCTGTCACCCTCGTTCCCCAACATCTACATACTAGCATAATTACGGAGAGAGTACATACCACTTTAAATTATAGCTGTGGATTACGGTTATGTCAAGACTACTCGCACAAGTCCCTTATATTCTCTGTTAAAACCACTACTACCCTTTTTCTTGTAGGTACTTTTATCTCTTTTCCCTCAAAGTTTTTTTGGATTCGGCCTTTTCTAGTCTTTACTTTGAACCGGCCCAAGTTTCGCACGGTTACGTCTTTGTGCTTTTTTATCTCTTGGTGGAGTATATCTATTTCTTTTGATTTAACTTTTGAGTAGTGCATTTAATTTATCTTTCAGTTTATTTATAACTTCTAAATAGTAAAACCTATCCACTTTTATATATTCGTCTTTTTTCTTTGTAAGGTTTATAAACCATTTATCTCCTCCGCGTTTGCGTATAATTGTGGCGTGAATCCTGGGGTCTCCGGCTTGGTGATGTCTCATGTGGCAACCATTGCATATCCGAGCGATGTTGTCTAAGTCATATCTTAATCTATTTGAAACACTTTTGGGATAGACGTGGTGTCCGACTTGGGTGGGTTTTCCGCACACTTCACAATGGGGTGTCAGAAGTTTTATAACTTGCTGTAACAGTGTGTCCGCTTCCTTTTGTAGTTTAGATATCGGATTCTTGGACTTGCGTTTAAATGGCGTTCTTCTCATAGTTGGCGATTCTTTTGTCCAAGCAACGTGTAATCAAATCTCTATCTTGTTTGTTGGTATAATCGCAATCTAAAAAATAGTTTGCATGGCCTTTGCAGTTTGGGTGGTCATTGAATGGTTTTATTGGTTTAAATTCTTTCATGTTAATCTAATTTACTTTTAATCGTCTCAATAATCTTTTCGTATTTTTCCTTTTTAAATGTTTCAAAAGTTCCTACAAATTTACCTTTGTCAGTCTCTTGCTTGAACCAAACATATATCACTGCTCTTAATCTCTCACTAGGAGTTTTTTCGTCTATTTCGGCTCGTTCTTCGGGTAAATCCGGTATTCCGTCTTCATTGGGCTGAAACGCGAGCCATCCCTCACTTTGGGACAAAGACAATACTGTAAATATCTCTTGGGCGGTTAATTCCCTAGTATCAAACGACAGAGAGATAGACCTATCTTTTCTTATTCTAGGCGGGTTTATTATTGCAGGTAGGATAATCTTCATTTTTGATTGTTTCGTGGCTTATAAGCGACTGTGGGGCCTTAGAACGCGGGTTCTAAGTCATCATCTGGATAATCCTTGTCAGTATTACCTATCTTCTTGGGAGTTTTAGCTCCTAGACCATCTAAAGCATCTATGATGATGGCTTGGCCTAGTTTTAATCCCGCTAGTTGATTTAATATCTCTTCCAATTTATCCTCCTTTTTAGGTGTTGAGAAATTTAAATATTCTCCTTTTTGTTCTACCATAATCTCCACTTCGTCTCCCGCATTCCAATTTGCATTATCTTTGTTGCCAAAGCCCGATAAAAGTTTGTCTCCATATTCTTCACATTTAATTCTTATACTTGAATAAGGCTTGCCGTTTTTGTTAATTAGGGGACTGCCCTCTTTGTTTGTAGTATATCTATTTACTTGTGTTAGTTTTACTTTTTTTGTTTCCATTTTAATTCCAATTTTCTAAGGTTTTAAATAATTTCAGAGCTGATAAAAATCCTTCCGTGTCTCCCTCGACATCGTAACCCCATTTGTCTTCAAATTCTTCGTCTTTCATTCTTATAATGACATAGCCATCGACCTTTTTGTTAGTCATTTCTTCATACATCAAACCATATCCGGCACATTGAAGCATTGGTGTTCTATCCCAAAGTTTCTTGTATGTCTTAATATCACCAATGTATACTTTGCTATCTTTCTCAAAAATGAAGTCTGCCGTACCCGCCACCCAAAGTTTTTCAGAGTACATTCTCTTTTCTGACTCAAGAAACTTAATATCGTTTTTTATGGCCCAATCTATAAATTGTTGGATAGGGTTGTTTTCAATGTTCAGTGAATGGGGTTTACCGTCTTGATCGGTTATCATTAACTCGATATATTCTTCAATCTTAGAATGAATGTTTGTGCCAGCATCTGCGGCATCTTCTTTCTTTTTACGATGAGCTGTTTTAGCCTCACCTAAAATCACGCTAAACTTCTCTGGGTCTAGGACTAGATATTCCTTTGGTGGTTTGCCTCGTCCCTCAGTAAAGAGGTCTCGGTTATTATCTATATACTTTACCGCTTCGTTTGCGGCCCATTGTATGAGAGCTGGCTTAGAAATAACCGATAGAATGTTAGTTATTCCGTAGAGTTTTTTACCGTCTAGTGTATAAACATGCTTTTTCTCGTCAAATATAAATTCTTTCATATCTTAATCCTAGCATGTAATTAGATAGAGTCAAGAGTAATTACGGGAAACTGTGGATAAACTATTTATATAGTATTTCTATCAATCTCTTACTTTGAATAACAAAGTTCTTTTTATGTTTTGAACCTTTGCAAATTGCTATTTTGTTATTTTTAGTGAATTTTAACTTAAGTCCGCATAATGGACAGCGATATTCTTTTAAGGCCGCAAAGTTTGGTGGAAATAAAGTAACCGGATGAAATACTTTAAGTTTCTTTAAATAGTCTTTTCCTAAGAAGTCTTCTATTTTCTTTAGTTGGGTATGTTCTGCCATTATATCCCTCATTACTTAGGATATTAAAAATAAAGATATTTTCACAACAAGCGATTACTACATTCAATCAGTGTAAGTGATCCCTCAATCCTACAATCCTTGTCTGATAACATAACAATCTAAGTTATCTCTACTGGACAAATGAGGTCGTTGGTTGCTAGGCCGAGCATTGCCAACGCTGTTATTTATCCATTAGAGAATCAGCCAAAGTTTTTTCCGTGATTCGCTGATAGCACGTTTTATTGTGATTTTAAAACGCAAAAACCGCCCATTACTGGACGGCTCTTGTGTTCTGGTCAATAGAACAGTTAAATACTACTATATCTGCGAAAATTCCGCAAGTAATGCAATATGTAATTGTTCTATTTCTACTGACCATCGTTTAGAGTATACATGATTTCCAAGTTCTGTAAACTTAAGTTGTGGATAACTATTTTACCCCCATACTCCCCTGTTAATAGAGTTATCCACTTTAGTGCTTAGTAAGTGCTTGACTTCTAGTATAGGTTAATGATATGATTAACTTATGAATAAAGTCGTAAAGGAGAATTATGAGATTATTATGTGTGAAGTTTGTAGATATGGAATAACCCAAGCACACCACACAGATTATAGTAAACCTTTAGAAGTAATGTGGCTCTGTAGAACGCATCATCAAAAATGGCACGAGGAAAATGAAACACCTATTGGCGAGGGATACTATTATCTTAACTTTGAAGAAAAGGTCGCCCAAGAGTTCAAAAAAAAGAAACCAATAGGTATGACAAATACTGAATACCTAGCTTCCCTTCTTAAAAGTAGTTAATAATATGGAAGATTGGAATATAAAAATAGTAGATGTAGGATATAAACTTTCAAAAGATATTTATATTTTTAGGCGAAATTTTGACGGAAAAACTGAAATGCTTAATGGGGAAATTTTTGACCATAGTGGGGCAATTCTACCAAAACCAACACTTGAATTAACAAATGATCAATTAAGGAAGTTCGCAGAAGCTATAAATAAAGAAGGAATAAACCCACAGAAAGAATTTATTGAAGGTAAACTTGAAGCCACCAAAGAACACTTACAAGATATGAGAAAATTATTAAAACTCTAGCTCCCTATTATGATTAAAGAAATGGAGGTAAATATAATATACAACGAAGATTGTCTTCTAACTATGAAGCGTATGCCGAACGATTTTGTGGATATGACTTTAACTAGTCCACCTTATGATAACTTACGGGATTATAAAGGATATACCTTTGACTTTGAAAGTATTGCCAAAGAATTGTTTAGAATTACAAAACAAGGTGGTGTGGTAGTTTGGGTAGTTGGAGATGCCACAATAAACGGAAGTGAGAGCGGAACAAGTTTTAAGCAGGCACTTTTCTTTAAGGAAATTGGATTTAATTTACACGACACAATGATTTGGCGTAAAACTACAGTGCCGCAGAGTGGGAATAGATACGAACCCGAGTTTGAGTATATGTTTATTTTAAGCAAAGGTGCGCCGAAAACATTTAACCCTATAAAGATACCAAAAATCTATAAAGATAACAGAGAGTTTAGGAACGGACAGCGAAACAAAGATGGAACATTTGACCAACTAAAGGTCGGGCAACAGAAAGATAAACCAATGGGAAATATCTGGGCGATAAGCACGGGGGGGGGTATCGCTACCGCAGACAAGTATGCTTACGAGCATCCTGCTATCTTCCCAGAGAAACTTGCCGCACAACACATTGTTTCGTGGAGTAATGAAAAAGAAATCGTGTATGACCCTTTTATAGGAAGTGGCACGACAGGTAAAATGGCAGTTCTTCTTAAAAGGAACTATATCGGCTCAGAAATTTCCGCAGAATATACAAAACTCGCAGAAGATAGAATTAAGTCAATGAGCAACCCCTTATTCTAGCTTTACTCTTATGAAAATAAATATATCTAAAAAGAAAAAGGGGATTTTCCCCACTCTTTTAGAAGTGATAGAACGGGGAGAGTTGTTTCTTTAAAAGGGTAGTGAGGGCTAAGTCTGACCTCGGGGCGACGCAGAGAGTCGGTGAAAAACGGGTGTGTAGGTTTCTTGTCTTCCCTCATCAAATGTGGAAAACTCTGTAATATACACTTGACTTACTCGTCAATAGTTTGGTAGTATATAGTGCTCCTTTATGGAACTAACCTTTTCTCGGCATAGAAGAATAACCGTGCTATAGATAGAAATTTCACGAAAAGCCTCTATTTGGGGGCTTTTTCGCTTTCTATTTCTTCCTGCAATATGCTGAGAGACCTCCAAGCCACTTTTGCACTATGTCTTACTCCGTCAGAATCTATCTTCCCCACCTTCAGTAAATGCCTCATTAGGGCGTCTGCGTGGTCTGTGGACTTGTTTCTATCCCAATGTAGGGGTTTGCCCTTATTATGCTGTTGATTGCCCACAAACGAGACGTAGGCCACTTCTAGGAGGGCATCCGGGAAGTATTGAAGGACGCCAGAGAAAATAGGTCTTTGCTTGCGTTCTTCGGGTGTCATACTCTCATTCTAACATAAAAAGAACCCGCAATCGCCGAAAGCGGGTTCTAGTCAGGGGTCTTTTGACCACGTGATTAAATCATTCCAAGTTTTTACATCGGTAAAAGTCCACTCTGCGGGATTTTCGTACTCGATTCCCAGTTGGGGTAGGGCTTTTAAACGTTCTGACCTCAACCAACAATCCATACAAAGTTTCCCGAAGTAAACCGTATCACCTACGCACTTGCTGAAAATGATTAAATGCACCCTATCGCAACGACACTCTTTGTGGTTGCAATACATATGGCGGTAGACTCCCTTGGTTGGGATTTGGATGTGTTTCATTTTTTAAGTTACTCCTTTCTACTTTTAATTATACTCCTTTTTTAAAAGTCAAGGTAATAGAAAAGGGGCTGATTTGCCCCTAGTATAGCTCTGTGAGAATTTTAATTATCTCTGCGTACTGCTTGATGGACTTTTTGTGGAATATCTTGCCTTCGCTGGAGGCGTGATAAGACCAATAGAGGTGGCTTGACAAACTGTCATAAGCCAGTTCTATTCCACGAGCTATCTTCTTTGCCCTAGCGTCTGACTTTTTCATAGTTTTTCATTTTATTATACATAGAAAAGGCAACCCTGGGAAGAGTTGCCTTGTGCCTACACGTTAAAGAGAATGGGGCAAGTTACCGTCTTGGCCTTTCTCTTTTTGTCAATCAAAAAGAACATTTGCTTTGGCTTTTCAAAATCCAGTTTCATAAACCGAGCAAAGGCGTTGTAGCCGATGATTGAACCGTTTACGACTGCGTTTCCAGCGTCAATGAAAGAGTGCCAATGCCCCATACAATAAAGGCTGGCCCTTGTGGGAGATTTTTCCCATTGGGCTACTGCTTTATTGAGCGGGATAGTTAGTCCACCAACTCCGCCCTGATAACGAACCGCGTGTCCGTGTTGAAAGCAAATCATAAACCCGAAAAGGTTAAGATAGGAAAGATAGCCATCCGCAATCAGAAATGAAACTCGCGGGTTGTCTTCATAACGTGCCGCCAAGTGATGATACATAAACGACTCAAGGGAATTTCCTGTCTCTTGAGCAATCATTACTTTCTTGGTGATACGGGAGTGGTTTCCCACGTGGCACGGAATGATGAGTTTTAATTTAGAGTTAGCTAAGAGATAGTCAATTCCACCCGCAATCCAATTTTCAGCCAAGATAATAGCTTCCATTGGAGGAAGTTTGCAGATAGGAAGTAACGCCTCGTGAATATTCCCAGAAATAAAATCACCAAGCAATGCAACGACAAGAGTTTCAATCTTCACCGCTTGTTGTTCTTTAACAACAAGTTTTAGGGCCGATTGAAAAAACTGACTTACTCTTTCCTCCGCAGTTTGCAGACTGAAGTGATTAAGATTGTTGACTGTTTTAGGGTCAACGGCCTCCTCAATGTGCCAATCGGAAGCCAACACTACCGCTACAGCTTCATTCTTTCCACCACTTTCTTTGTATTTAAACACGGGGGGAGAAAGACGCTGTTTCATTTGCAAGCTGGCCTCAAGCTCACGACTAAGTATTTCGTTTTCGGAAAGAAGCAGTTGGTATCTTTTCTTTAAACTGTTTTGTTCTTCTTTTTGTTGACGCTTGTTTTTGTCTTCGGCAATCTGCTCCGGTAAAGAGTAGACTTTTTTAATTGAACTTTTGTCAGGTAGTTTTAGCCGTTTGGCGCGAGAAGTAAGTGTTGTGCGGGGTATGCCGAGATAGTCGGAAATCTCTTGTGTAGTTTTAGTAAGCCATTGCTTTTTAATATAAGCGTTGACTTGTTTTTCAGTTAGTGTTTTCATTGCTATTTAGTTTTTAAGGTTTACTGTCTTAATTATACACCCTATGGACTTGTCAATATACACACGGGGGTGTATACTTAAAACGTTTTCATGTTACGTTCTTATGTTTTGATAAGGGGAAAGGAGTCCCGTAAGGTTCCTTTTCTTTTAAAAATGTTCTTTAAGAAAGGAGGCCAAAATGATAGTCAATATCTTACTGGGAGTTATCCTATTTGTTTTAGTCATTGATTTGATTTTTGACCTTCATAAACAAAATAAGGATAAGGGTCATAATAACGACCCACCCCTCGGAATTTAAAGTCTTTGCAGTCGCTACCGCAAGACAAAAGCTTCTCACCTTAATCAGTGGGGGCTTTTTTTATATACAAAAAACCACCCTATCGGTGGCTCTTTGTCATCAATCTATAGCAAGTCCATATTTTACCATTTTGTTTGGATAGTTCTTTCGCCAAAAACTCCACGGCGTAAACAGGACTAAATGCCTGTTCTTTTGTTACTTCTGGGTGGCTTGGCAAATGTATTTGAACCAGTCCGAAACTTTTATTATGGTCGCCTACGGCAGACGGATTAAATTGACTTTCACAGCGTATGATTTTCGTCATTAAATCTGGCGAAACCTGATACTGTGTTGCAAAGTGTTTCACAAGTTCCTCGGTAGAATAGTCTTTTAACTCTCTAACGGGGGCTTGTGCGTATGAAAGCGAGGTTATGAAAGTTGATAGGACAATCAGTATCCCCACTATTGTTTTTAAGATTTTCATCTTACCAGATATGTTCTGGCGGACAGCTATTTCTTGAGGAAGAAAGCGTAGAACGTTGAAGCCATTGTTAAGACGCCAATTACTGACGGCCACAAACTTGTATCTCTTAAGAAGTAATATAGACCTCCTAAGATTATAGACACTCCAACAGTAGCTAATTTAGTACCAAGTTCATTGGTTACAAACTGCTTTTTAATCGCTTTCATAAGAAGGGAAGCGATAATACCCACTATTGCAATTTCTAATATTGCCATGTATTTACACTGGGTGGGTTAGCTCCCAGTACCCCTATTATACTATTTTAAAGTCTTCGGGAAGAGAAGATGTGGATAAAGTGGATGAGCCTATAACGTTGACTTTTTCTCGTAAGTCCTGTATAGATTTTAGTCCTTTGTGGTAATCTCGGTTAAATTGCATCTTGCATTTATAGCAAGTGGCTACTTTTCTCTTACTAGACCACTCGTCTTTCTCTTCTCCGCATACCGAACAGATGAGTTTCATATTTAATTACTTAATCTGAAATATCCTTTGTGGCAGAATTATTTTTTGATTTTCCCCCATAAGTGTCTGTTGTTTTATGGCAATCAATACATAGTGTTCTTCCATTATCTATCGCAAAACGTAGTTCAGGAAACAGTGCAAACGGTTTTATGTGGTCGGCGTTTAAAAACTTTCCTCTTTCACCGCACCAAATACAAGTATAGTTATCTCTTTTGAAGACAGCCTCTCTCCAAAGTTTATACTCTAAAGAATGTCTAATTGCTTTATGGTGTGGGTAAATCCCACCTTTCCAATTTGGATTTTTTTCTCTTAGTTTTGTTATGCTAATTTTTCTTCTAGTTTCTACACTCTTAGGTTTTCCAAACGCTGGGTGTTTTTCTTTTGGCAACCCCTTAGTCCAAGAAGGATGATTCTTTTTAAAGTTACCAAGGTTAGGCCTAACTAGCCCCTTAGTTCCTTTTAGCCAACTAATTTGTAGTCCTTTCTTACCCTTATTCCAGGGGGCAAGGCCCTTTTTGAATCTAAATTTGTCCGTTAAGTTTTTAAGACTATTCAAGTTTACTGTCATACCAAATTACATTTTTAGGTAAAGATAAGTCTATGTCACAGTGTATATGTTTTTGATAAATGCCAATCCGATTAAACCCCACTTTTAATAAAGCGATCATAATTTTAAACCTATTACTATCTTCAATCACACGCAAATCACAACCATAACCCCTTAAGTGGCTACTATTTGAAGCACCCCCGGCGGTAGTATTTTGAGCTGGTGTTCTGAAACCTGAAGTAATTATAAATGGCACACCAGCTATCTCACGAGCTTTGTCTAGTAGTATTACGAGTTCTGGTTTTAGTCCGATAATCTCGGAATCTTTAAAGTATTTATACATAGGTTGTGTTGGTTGTGTTTGTTTTAATTTATCCCAGTGGGGGGCTAGTCTTTCAAGGGCGATTGTTCTGTTTGATTTCTTTGCATTTAGGTTGTCGTTGTTGTAATAGTGAAATGTTTGATCCCCAACAACAACTTTGTCCATCGGGTCTTCTACCATTATACCCTGTCGTAAAAGTCTATGAAATAGGGTGTGTATTAGCTCGTGGTTAAAAGCGTTACCCCCGTCTTTTAGTTTAGCAACTTCAATGAAATCTGTCTCTGGATAAAGGGGAATTATATCTGCGGTTGAAACTCTTACTTCTGGAGGCCTATCGCCATAAAGTAGAACTACGCAATCATGGGTGTTTCGTGGAATGATTTTACGCAGTTCTTCCTTTACGCTTTCGTCTATGGTTGCTCCCCTAAAAGTGTCATTGTACATTATCTGAAACTTTAAAGGAATACTGGTTTTGATTTCCTCTGTCTCAATCTCAAGTGGGGTGTTTGTTTTGAACCAATCCAACCCTTTTTTGAAGTCGTATTTTTTCTTGAAGTTATTCTTTACTATGAGTAATTTCCACTTCATTTCATTATTATATTTATAATAAAAGCGGCAACCGTGCCAACACCACCAGCCCATGCGTAAAGATATGTAACTTTAGTGGTTAAGTTATCTATCTTTTTCTCCAACGTGTCTAGCCGTTCATCTAGTTGGTTGAAATATTTATCTTTGTAAAATCCGTTTTCCATGTTGCTCATATTATCCTACACTACTTAATCTTAATCTTGTATCAACCCATCCGTAAGTTGAAGCGTCATAAGCCATAGAACCTGTGGCGGTGATAGCCCTGTCCCTGATAGTGGATGTAGTGCTTACCCGCAATTCTACGTGGCACGTCCCCATAATTGCGAAGTCGCCCGCTCCAATTGAAAGGAATCCGTTTGAAGTTGTTGGGGCGGTGTCTGTTTCCACTATTTCTGAAAATACTATTCCGTTTGCTCCGTTGACACTTGTATTACCCAAACAAGCCGCTCTGAATCGTGCCAATGTAGAAGGTGGAGCAGTAAGGGTTTGGGTTGTGGCTGATGCGGTTGCAGTATTACTAATGTCATTTACTGGAGTGGTTAAGGTGAAATTGTCGTTGACTTGAGTAAATTGTAAAATGTTTCCCGCTCCGTCATTCCTAATCCAACCAATGCGTCTTTGACTATCATAGCCCGCAGGAAGGGTCGCTCGGTTTGCAGTTGTGGTGAACATTACATCCACCACTCCCGTATCGCTTCTGCGAATAAGATGCACCTCATACCAAGTAGAAATTGCTTCTACTCCAGTGTTTAGTCCACCAGCGGCATCTCCTACCGCCCAAGTTGCGTCTAGTTGTTTTGTAATAGCCGAACCTAAAACCATATTTATCTTACCGTCTTCTGAAACAGCCTCACCTGCCACTACGGTGATATCATTAGCCGTGTCTGCCGCATTAGACATTATTAGTCCCCAAATATGACCTCGTGGAGCGTGAGCATTAAGAAGTATTTTCTTTCCAGTGTCAGCCGAAGCGTCATAAGTTGCAAAGTAGTCCGCTGTCGGGTCAGGCAAAACATCCACAGAAAGAGCTTGAATAAGCTCACCGATTGCTTCTGCTTCTGTTGTCTGTCCTGTGCCACCATTTGCCACAGGGATTGTGCCTAGAATAGCCAGTGCTTCTCCTTGCGTTAAGTTTTCATAAGCTCCTGCAGTGTCGTCCCAGCCAAAGAAAGCATTAGCCCCTGCGTCAGCTAGGGTAACTGTTCTGCCTTGAATTGAAACAAGGTTAGCTAGGGTATCTATCGCTCCTTCAATAGTTGCTTCAGTAGTAGGGTCAAGAGCATCTATCCCTGAAAGTGTCGTCACTCCTGCGGCATCTGCGAGAATTGTTGTTCCAGCTATTTGAAAGTTTTTAGCAGTGATTAAATTAAGTGAAGTTCCGTCATAAGTAAAATCAGAAGTTCCCTCAAGTGTTCCATCACCAGTCCACACTGCCATTTGGTTATTTACAGGGGTGCCTACTTTAGAAACGTCTCCTCCACCGGGCGGCACTACCCAAGTCAATACTCCATCACCCGCTACATCTTTAAGGAATCCTCCCGCTACTAAAGCAGGGGGAAGTGAGTAGGTGTGGCTTGCTACTTGAGCCACTGCCTTGAATGCTGTGTAATTAGTGCCTGAACCTGACGGCTCAAGAAATCTAAATTCTGAAGCAGTCGTAGAGCCACCGAAGTTTAATATCATCGTAGCCGAAGCTCCGAGATTAAGTGTAGTGGTTGCTCCGAAAGCATTTACTGTTGTAGCTACTGAATTGAGTAGTGCAAAAGTAGCCGAATCGGTAATAAGTGAAGTTGTAAGTGTTGGGCTAGTGGCAAAGACCGCAAGACCCGAACCTGTTTCATCAGTCAAGGCAGTTTTTAATTGCAAAGATGTAAAAGAACCTAGTGCTGTTGTAAGACTTCCTGCTGTGGTAATGACAGCACCGGTAAGAGCAGGAAAGAAAGTATCCGCCAAAGTTCCAGTCACCCCTGAACCTGTGGCAAGATTTACAGAGGGGTGAACGTGGTCGCTACGAGAAGTGAATAGTGAAGTGCCAGCGTCTGCTGTGCCGAGTGCCGCTGGAGCAGTGAGAGTAAAAGTTGCTCCTCGCTCCATATACCACTCAGTGACAGAAGCGGCTATGAATAGTCCCATTCCCAGAGGTGGAAGAGAAATTGAGGCATTAGCCACTTGTCCGTTAATAGCAGTCCCAGTAGAGGGATAAACGAATAAAGTATCCGTTTTATTTGCATTGACTACAGCGATGATAGATTCAAGTGTTGGCACAGGAAGTCTCACTCCTTCTTGAGAACCCGCTGAAATAGTGGTAATTTCTTGGAAAGAATAATTACCCAAAAGAGCTAACGCTCCTGCTTGGTCTGTGCCAAGAGCGGTAAGTCGTGGAGCGACAGTCCAACCGACATCTGTGAGAGTAAGCGTTTCCCAAACAGGTGCGGCCGAACTTAGTCCACTTCCTGTTTGAGATAGCCAGTTTTTTACAGCAGTGGTGTTGCCTGCAAGGCGTTCATTAGTTAAACCATCGTGGTAAAGAATATCTCCAAGAGTAGTAAGACGGATAAAATCAGCTGATACATTGACCGCTACTCCAGGGTCATCTGTCAAAGTAAATCCTATATCTAAACTGTCGTTAAAGTTTATTCCTGTTTCTGTGGCGACTGTCACTGTGTCATCATAAAAAATTATGTTCTGAACAGATGAGCCACCTATCACGTCAGCCGAGATAGTCCCACCAGTGAAAGTTAAATCCACTGTTGCGGTATCAGAAACAGCTACGGCAAATGTTCCACTTAAATTAGGAAAAGTGAAAGTCTTATCTGCAGTGGCGATGGAAGCAGTGTCTAGTAAAGCTCCCAGTGAGGAAACACTATTTTTAAGATAAGTTTTACCTGTGCCGTTTGGAGCAATAGTTATATTTCCACCTACTCCGTCTGTAAGAGTGATGTTCCCTGTGGTTGGATTGCCTGTTTGAAGAACAAGGTCAAAAATTCCGTTAGATGTAATGATGGCGTTAGCTGAACCATTCCCTACTTTTATTCCATCATTACTACTGCTAGCACGACTTAAAAAAGGAACACCAGCCAGATAAATAGTTGTCCCAGCTGAAAGATAAATGTTATTCCAAGTATTTCCAGAACCTCCTAAATCCATTGCAGCACTACCACTAGGGAAGAGATTACCGTCAAACTGATAGTTAGTTGCTCCAGCAAATTCAAGCTGTCCCGCTCCTGTGTTGCCAGTTATTGTAAAGTCGTCACTATCCCAGCTGATGATTGAACCTGCTGGAAGTCCCAGAGTGTCTATTGTTTTACTCCAAGTGAAGCCGGTGTCGGAGCCGAGAACTCCACCATCATTTATTTGAATAGAAGTATCTACTCCAGCAGGAATAACAACCGCGGTGATTTCTGGTGTGGCATCTGTATACGTGAAATTTATTGAAGCGGAATCAACGAGAATTGTACCGATAGCGTCTTGGGTATATTCAGTAGCTGCTGAAATACTTAATTTAGCATCGAGTGCTGCTTGTAAATCAGTTTGGTCAGAGAGTGTGCCAGTCAGTTGTCCCCAAACAGCGCCACTAACATTTAACTCAACGTTGGCAAAAGTTGTTAAGCCAGTTTTTTGTATGGCTTGTGTAGCTGAAGAAGTAGTTAAATTGGTAAGGTTGGTGATTATTTCCAACTCATCACTATCAAGTTCTATGCCTGTGTCGCCGATGTATCCCATTATTCTATTCCCTCCAAATTATTTAATCCTAATTC
>C687J35021_10002010_pt1 | contig 14739 bp, 30 predicted proteins | sample RifCSPhighO2_12_FD_35021 | JGI IMG/M metagenome (IMG submission 35021)
TTTGCTCATTCTCTAAACTTACGACCTACCACTAATAAAGTAGCTGAGAGAGAACGCAATAGTTCTGAGAAGGAAGCTGATAAACAGAAGGCAGCGATTGAAGCTGTCCGGGCGATGCTGAGTAATAAAGGATATGATCCTAAGAATATCTTTAGTTCTAAGATTGAAACAAAAGAGGGAGAATAATATGATAAGATTAGTTTTACTTATTCCTTTTCGACTTCAAACAGAATTCCCAATTGAAGGATTGAATGATTTTATTAATTGGGAAAGATACTGGATAATGTCAGAATTTGCAGAATAATAGGAGAATAATATGATAACAAAGAAAATCTGTAAGTACTGTAACAAAACAACTGATCTTACTTCTGAAATAGACTTAGGTTCTTCGGGTAAGATGTTCATTTTTGCTTGTGGACATTCTTACATTGAAGAATCTCTGAGTTCTTCTAATCCAAAGTCGACTCCACTTACTAATGGAGTAGTGGAAGAAACCTTATTCCAAAAATTAGAGAAGGCAAATCCAGAGTACTGTGAGACTCACGATAGGAATTGTATCAAAACAATATCCTCTCATAGTGGAAAGCATTTATTCCCATATCAGCGTGATGGGATAATCGCAGCGGTAAAGAATAACGCTAAGTTTATCTTCGCTGATGAGATGGGATTAGGAAAGACTGTTCAAGGTTTAGTAACAATCCTCTTAGAACCTGAGAAACTCCTGCCAGCTATCTTCATTAGTAAGTCAATAGCCAAAACTAACTGGCTCTGGGAAACAATGGATTGGCTACAAATTCCTGCTCAGATAATATCTTCTTCTACAGAAACTCCTTGGGATATGTTCAAAGTTCATATTGTCTCTCACGATATGGTTAATCGTTTAGAGAAGATGTTTAAACTTTCTGAATTGAAAGACAATTACATTTGTTCAAAATGTAAGAGAGAAGTGGAAGATGATGGAAAGACTGAAATTGATACTATCTGTGGAAGAAAGATTACTCACGAAGCAAATGATATGAAATGTGAGTGTGGAGAATTTCATCTTCATACTACAATTAAAGTTTGTACTGGAAATATGATACTTAAACCACTGACTCCAGAAGGATTGTTTGGTGGACAAGGACACTCTCTTAAAGATGCAAATAAGAAAGCTTGGTTTGATATTCTCAAAAGAACTAAGACTCTTATTATTGATGAATCTCACCTTATTAAGAATCCTGAATCTCAACGGTCCAATGCTATCAAGAAATTAAGTAGTCGAATCCCTCACGTGCTAGGAATGTCAGGGACGCTAATCAAGAACAATGCAACAGAATATTTCACTATCCTTAATATAGTGAAGCCTGAGAAATTCTGGAGATATAGTTCTTTCTGCTACAGTCATGTTCGCTACGAAATGGTAAAGACTGCTATTGGTTACTCTCAGAAGTTTACTGGATTAAAAGATCCTAAAGCTTTTAAAGAGATGACTAAAGATTTCATGATTAGGCGAACTACTGATGAAGTCCTACCTGATCTACCTAAGTTATTNAAACAACCAAAGTTTACTGAACTAGAAGAAAGATTTAAAGAAATCTACGATGAGTCTGAGAAAGACTTTGCTAAATGGTATGATGCTTCTTCTGCTATGGAAAAGCAGATGAATCTTCTAGCTCAATTAGCTTTACTTAGACATCAAACTTCCCTAGCTAAAATTGACTTTACTATTGATTTAGCATTGGAGTTTATTATGTCATCTGATGAGAATAAGAAGTTAGCTATCTTCACTCATCATATTGATAGTCGAGAGATATTAGCTAATAGAATGTCTGAGTTCTTTAAAGAAACATTAAAGAATGAAGATATGGTTCACGTACTTACTCAAGGTTCTGGTGTCCAAGATGAACTTGAAGCTTTCAAAAATAATCCAAAATCGAGGATACTTATCTTATCAACATTAGCACATGGAGAATCAATAAACTTACAATTCATGAGTAATTGTATTCTTCATGAAAGACAATGGAATCCTGCTAATGAAGACCAAGCGGTCTCTGGAAGATTTCGTAGAATTGGACAGGAAAGTAAATCCATAACTTGTCTAATTCCAATTGCTCTAGGTACGATCGACGAATACTTTGTTGAATTAGTAGAACGCAAAGGAGCAATAGGAAAAGAGATTGATACTGGTAAAATTGAACAATGGAATGCCGGCGTGGTTGCTGATCTTGGAGAATTAATAGCATCGAAAGGACGTGCGAAATGGAAGCTTTAAGAGAAAATAAAATAGTAATAGTTAACTTTTATTATTCATGCGATCATGGAAAAAAGTTAACTGAACCTTGCTCAGAGTGTAACAACATTTGTGTCCAGAGCTTTCTAATTTCAACTTTAGAATAGGAGACTCTTAATATGAAGATACTCAAACTATCTAATCAACTAATAGTGCTTGCAATATGTAAATATTGTAAGCAATCTTTCAGAGAACATTGGCTTTTACTTTGTCCTTACTGCAAACGTCCTCAATAGTAATAGGAGAATAACAAGATGATAAAAAATAAAGTCTCAGATGGATGTGTGAACTGTATTTACTTTGATAAGTTTGATGTGCAGAAGAAAACCGATAATGTAATAGGNGCATGNAAAGCTAATCCTCCTGTCCCTGCTCCAGATTATTCAGAAAGTAAACTTGGAGTATGGCCTCTTGTCCTTGGAACTTTCTGGTGTGGTGTCTTTAATCCAATTGAAGAAGAATTAAAAAGGAAAGAAACAAGTTCTTAAAAAATTCTCTCAATACTTAATCTTGTCACTGCACTGAGCCAATCTTATGATAGCCAGTTATACAAGATGACGTAGAGAGAATAACTCTAGGACGATGACAAAGAGAATGACAAACATAAATACAGTACACAAAACTGTTAATGAAACAAATCATTCTACCATTACTTCTATACTGTCCAGAAGAATGGAAAGCGGTCCCTTGTTATTTCTCATAGCAAGAGAATAGGAATCGCGCTCCCGTCCTTGAGTCTACTTAACTTTGAAAGGTTGGAGAATTAAGAATGCCAGTGATATGGACTGAAGAAGAAGTAATAGAGATAGGTAATATTGAAGCAGAGAAATGTCCATCTAAAGATACTCATAGATGGAAAGATGATTATTCAATAGGAGATATTTGCTATTGTAATACATGGCAGATAATAAAGATCATAAGCTATGATAACATTATTGCTATAAATATTCATGGTGTTAAATGGGAATTTGGAAGGTAATAAGATGAAAAACACAGGCAAGTTAATAATACTAAGAGGTCTTCCTGCCAGTGGTAAAAGCACTAAAGCTAATGAATTATTAGATGATTCAGTAGACTTGAAATTATTTAGAGTTAATAAGTCTGAACTTCGTAGGATGCTTTGGCCTAATCATATATGGTCTAAAGAATATGAAAAGATAATACAAAAAATAGAGTATAATATAGTATCATCTTTTATATATAATAATTGGAATGTTATTATTGATAGTACTAATTTAAAACAAAGAGATATTACTAGATGGAAACGCCTTACAAAGAATATAGAGATTATAGATTGTAGAGATACACCATTAGAAATATGTTTAAAGAGAGATAATAAACGTAAAGAAAATGCTTGCGGTCCTGAAATAATTATTAAACTTGCAAGAGAGAATGGATTGTTAAAATGAGCACAGAAAAAGAGAAACCAATAATAGTCTTTGATGCCACAGAGCTTGATAACTTTGATAGTTGTACTTTCAAGTGGCACGCCTTCCATCATAGAAGAATCTATCCTAAACAAACGAAATCTTTCTTTGAGTCAGGTTCTCTTCTTCATTATATCTTAGAGCACTATTATAAACAGAAGATGATAACTCCTTCTGTTGATGGTGGAAGTATTGAGGAAATAATAGAGAAAGGGCGCATCAAATCTTTAGATTATCGTATGGACTTAGAAGAAGTAGGTCAGATAATCTTTCAGTTTAGAGAGTATGTTCGTTACTATGAGAATGAAAACATAATACCTATTGCAGTTGAAGAACCTTTCTTAATTGAATTGTTTGAAGATGAAGACATTAAAGTTCTTATCTCAGGAAAGCCTGATCTTATCTTTAAGTATAGTCATACTGGAGATAAGATAGTAATGGATCATAAGAAAGTTACTAGAGAATTTCCATACTCTCCACTAAGAAATCAATTCAATCTTTACGCTACAGCAATGCAAACTGATACTGTCATTGTAAACAAAGTAGGTTTTCAGAAAACTAAAAAACCTAATGAACGATTCTTGCGGGCAGCTTTCGTCTATAATCCAGAGAGTCTAGCAGAGTGGAGACAAGATGTAATTAATACTGCTAGGAAGATGTTACTGTATGAGCAAGCAGAACATTACCCTCGTAATAGAACTAGCTGTGAGAAATTTGCAGGTTGTTATCTTCAAAGGTTCTGTGCAACTAGACCGTCCGCAAGGGAATTTCTAATAGGAAATGAATATATTATTGGTGAACCTTGGGATGTTAGTGGTGGACTTGAATCAAATGTAAAAGAGAAGGAGAGTTAAGATGGACAAACCTAAATTTGCTAGACGAAAGTTTCCTACACTTAAACAGATGCATGAAGATTGGGAAATTAATTGTTTACATAATAATTTACCAAGAATACAATATATAGAAATGAAGAAAGCTTTCATGGCTGGGGTAGCTAGTATGTTTCAAGTATTAAAATATGAAATTCCAGAAATCTCTGATGATAAAGGAATAGAATATTTAAATAAGATTGATGATAATCTTGTAGAATATTTTACTAAAGATATTTTTAAGGAGAGTTAAGATGGAAATGTACGCAGCAGCAGAAACACTAGCAACAGTAGAAGTGTATGTTCTAAACACAACAAGATGTTTGTGTGAAGCAGCTTATAATTGGTGGGATGTTTGGTATTATCTTTCAATGTTCTTTTATTTTTAGGAGAGTAAGATGGGAATGGCAGCTACAAATTACTTGGAAGAAGCAGAGAGAATTGTACCTTTGATAGATGAGAAGAAGATAGATAAGCAAGAAGATTATCTTTTCTTTTTATCTATCAAGAATAGGGTTAAAGTTAGAGGTCATGTTACTCAGAAGCAAATCTTTTGGTTAAGAGATATTAAAGATAAGCAACTTAATAAGAAGGATTAACTGTGAGCAATCAAGAATGTGAGATGAAGAATTGTTCTTCATGTGAAGAACAATTCTGTATAGTTCATGGGCCTTCAGTAATATCATTAATAACTCAATATAAACCAACAAACTTTTCAGCACATGAATATTTTTGTTCAGGTATCTGTCTGTCCAGATGGAATCTTGTAATGATAGAAAAAAATTCTCAATTCTTTGGAATGTTAGATCCATCTTGGTATCCTGTCATTAAGAATCTTAGTTCTCAATTGAATATATATGGTAATAAAGAATGAAAAAGGATAAAGAGAAGCATATACACTTAGTATTCAGAACACAGTTCAAGAAATCTAAGACTATAATATATAGGTGCGGCAAACCTAATTGTTCTTGGTTTATCTATGAACCTTTAATCATAGGTAAATATTCTGAGTGTTGGCGGTGCAGAGAGACTATGATAATAACAAAGAAGTCTTCACGTAATAAGAAGATGCATTGTGAGGATTGTACTAGAGGTAGAGTGAAGACTGAGAAACAACAAGAACTTATTCAAGATACTGATAATCTCATTGATAATATGGTTGAAGATTTGATTAGTGATTTTCTTGAGTAGAGAATAAAAAGAAGGAGAATAAGAATGGCAAACTCAACTAAGAAAAAGAATTCACAATCTTTTGAAGGTAGACTTCAGAGAAGAATGAAAAGACAAGACGATCAATCTAATGCTTTTCATGGGAAAGCTACTTGTATAGAAGTAGTAGTTAAAGAAACAGAAATACCTAACGAAGATTCAAATACTATACGGGTAGTTAGGATAAATGAATTTAGAAAGAGAGATTCACATAGAAAGAAAAGAGGATATGGTGGATCTAATGTAAGTAAGCAGAGAAAGAATAGGAGATTGAAATGATAAAATTAATACACAAAGGTATTACATTATCTATTTATATTTCTCCACCAAGTAAACGTAATAAAGATAATAAGATTATAATTCAAATGTTTGATAAGATTGGTAATACAATGTCAGTAGGTTTAGATAAAGAAACCAGTAGTTTTGTAATTAGATTACTTCAAAAAATGGAAACTGAGATATGAAATTAGAAGATTACAATATTGGTGATGGAAGTCCTCAAACAATGTTATTCATAGGAGATTCAGGAACAGGTAAATCAATAGCAGCTTGTACTTGGCCCGGTCCTATAATTCTAGCTTCTTGTGATGGTAGAGTTGGATCAATTGCAGAATGGCACAGAGGACGAACTGATATAGAGTTTGAATCCTTTGTAGAATTTGAAGCTCTTAATAAATTTGTAGATGGGTTAGAAAGTTACTGTCCTTATAAAACTGTAATATGTCCTGATCCTATCACAATGGTTTCAGACTTCTTAATGAGGTACGCTTTTAAATTAAGAGGAGTAGTAGAGTATGATGAACAGACAGGACAAGCAGTAAAGGGAAGTAAGGGAAAGAAGAAAGGCGTTATTGATATAACAACTATTGAAGATTACAATGTAGAGACTCGTGGTATTCTTGATATGATAGGTAATCTCAAAGTTGCACAGAAGAAACATGGATTTAATTTAATAGTTACAGCTCACCTCATTACCACACAATACACTAAACTTGGTGGACAAGAATCTCACATTCGTAGAGATATTGTTACAGCGGGTCGCAAGGTCGCAGCTTTTATCCCAATACAATTTGATGAAATCTACCATTTCTATACTGAGAATGAGAGATGGAAGATTAAAACTTATAATGATGGGATAGTTGCTGCACGGTCTAGTTTCTTACTAATGCCCAAAGAAATTGATTGGACTGAGAAAAATTTATATGAATTAGTTAGTCAGTATTATATTAAGACTAAAAAAGATTAAAGAAAGGAGGTGATATAAATGTGTGATGAAGTAGAAGAAACTGGAAAGAGAGAAACATCTGCAACACTATTAAGAAGAGAAGCACAGCGGTTGCATGAACGTGCTAATCGTCTTGATAAATTAGCAGAAGCAGTTGATAAACTTCCAATTGAATCAGAATCTTTGTTATATGATATGATTGGAAGATCATTATTTGATGGACCATCTAAACTGTCAAGATTCTAATGATTGACGGAAAACAAAATTACATAAGAGATCCTAAAGATAGGATCTTAAAGAGACAGGAACTAGAACCTGCTAAATCTAGGGAAAGAAGGAGTAAAATGTTAGAGGAAAAAGTAATGCACGCCTTCAAACGTATCACAGATATTTGTGTTGATACAGTTGGAGACATGCCGAAGAATGACTTAATCTTAATAGGAGAAACATTAGGATTAAGTAAGGATGAACTTGAACAAAATTTCCCTGAGCTTTATGAAGCTAGTGAAATAGAATTGGAGGAAGGAGGATTAGATCAAGACGAAGATGATAGTTTAATTACTGAAGAAACAGAAGAAAAAGAAAAAGAAGAATAAGGAGATTAAAAATGGCAAGAGTTACATTCTCACAAACAGATATTCTCAGAGCAAAACTTCTACCTCCGGGTTGGTATCCTCTACTTGTAAAAAAGTTTGAAGAACAACAGGCAGGAACAGATGGTTCTGCTCTCTACGTTTATGAACTAACCGTAGAAGGTGGTCCGTTTGCAGGAGTCCCACTGAGAAATCAAATCTCAGAGAAAGCTTTAGGAATGGGAATTGAATTTCTTGAGTGCTGTGGATTGACAGTTACTCCTGGAGTTGCATTAGAACTAGATAAGGTAGTAGGAAAGAAACTTGATGGTTTTGTACAGAGAGGAGAGTACAAAGGAAAGCCTAACAATCAGGTTGTTTCATTCAGACTATCTAAGTCTGAAGCTTAACTTTTTAGGTTCTGTTCTCGTGACAGATTAAATGTGGACGAATTAGTACCCACGGTCACAGCCTAAAAATTAATGGTTGTTGGGCTGGCGGAACTGGTATACGCAATGGATTTAAAATCCATCGGAGTAATCCATAAGGGTTCAAATCCCTTGCCCAACATTATGGAAATTCTTAGAGATATAGGTTTAAATGGCAGTATCTATTGTGTATTATTTTTATACATACAGATATTGTTTAGTATTACTTATGATTTCAATCAAACAAAGAGTATACATGATGCTACTTGGATACCTTATCTTATGTTCTGGATGATAACGTTAATCTCTTTATTGGTAACAGTAAAATGATTAGATTAGAGAGAACATTTCTTAGTAAAGAATTTAATAAGTGGAAGGATAATAAGAATGAAACCTAGAATTTATTTTGCTACATTCACAAAAATATGGATACTTCAATATAATTATAATAATTATGGTTGTCTCACATGGGAAGAAGCAGTACTAACACTAAAGAAAATCTGGTTTGAAAGGATAGTAACAAGATAGGAGGATAAATGAAATTAGTAAGATCAGAACAAGGATATTGTGGAAATTGCCATGAAGCAAAGAGAGTAGGACAAATAGAATTACCAGGATGGAAACATCTTTATCCTATTTGTGCTGGTTGTTTATCTTTAATAGTGAAAGCTATTGAGACTGATACTCGTAATGGTAATGGTGACTCTACTAAGAGTGAACATAATTTTGATGGGATTGTGAAATGATATTAGGATTAATGATCTATGAATGTAAGTGTGGTAGAGAATTCACAAGTTGGTTTGCTTATCTTAACCACGCAAAAAACTGTAATCAAAACACAAAGGAGTATAGAAATGGAAAATAACAATTGGGAATACATTGAAACTTTAAAGAGTCTCATACGATTCTTTGAGACTCATCCAGAACTGCCGATAATAAAAGCAAAATCTTTTTATTATTCTTTAAATTCGAAAGCGGAATTATTACAAGCTGCTAAAGGATTACATTCTTTTACAAAGAGTGTAGATGATTACAATTATAATCTTAATAAAAAANTAGGAGACTTATCATTACAATTCTATACTAGACGCAGTGAAATTTGTGAGAAAGTAGTAACTTGGGTATGTCCCGAAGAAGGACTTCTTGAAAGTTATAATAGTTTACAAGAGAAAGAATAATGAATAATGAATGGATCTTTGGAAGTGGACCATCATCAGCTACTCTTATGATTATAGGAGATTCTCCTAATCAGTATGATGAACAAAATCAACGACATTTTACTGGTCCATCTGGAGAACTATTATCAGAATTATTAGAAACTACTGGTTCTTCTCGTTCTCAGGTTTACCTTACTAATATAATAAAGATAAGACCACCTAAGAATGATACTGATTTATTAGGAGAGATAAACAATCCATCTAGGGATTATAATTCACCAGAAGGAATAGGATACAAGATTGATGATTTCATTCCACTATTAAAGAATGAAATAGAAACAATGCAACCTAATTGCATTCTCGCTCTAGGTTCATTAGCTTGTAAGATTCTCACAGGTAAAGAAGGGATAAAATATTATAGAGGATCAATTCTACCTTGTATTATCTCAGAACGAGATATAAAAGTAATACCTACCATCCATCCTTCTGCTCTTACTGAAAGAAACTATAAAGTACAATCAGGGGAAGGAATGTTCTCATGGAAACAAAAGTCTCACGTACAGTTCGATGTAATGAAAGCTGTCCGCGAATCTAAGTTCCCACAGTTTGACATTCCTAAAAGAGACATTGAAATAATAAAAAGTTCTATACAACTAGAGAGATTCTTTGATACTTATATCAAGAGTGGATATAATAAAGTATATGTAGACGTAGAAGTATTTAAAGCTCATGTAGTTTGTATTGGTTTTGCTTTTACTCCTCATCATGCTTGCTCTGTATCTCTTATTAATCTTCAAAATATTATTAATCATGAAGGTATGCCTCTACATGAAATGGTAGAGATATGGAGAATTGTGTATGAAAAATTAGAAAATCCTAATCTAAAGAAGTCAGGACAGAACTTTAAAGCTGATAAAGTTTATTGGCTTGAAACTGCTGGTTTTGTAGTTAATAATTTTTATGATGATGGGATGTTTAAATTCCATACACTATCCCCAGAACTCCCAAAGAGTTTAGCTTTTCAGGCCAGCGTACTAACTAATGAACCTTACTATAAAAGTGAAGGTAAAGAATTCAATCCTTATAAAGATAATGTAGATAATCTATTACGTTATAATGGTAGAGATTGTGCAGTCAATTGTGAATGTGATCTTGCGATGGAAGAGGATCTAAAAGAATTAGGATTATCCGATTTCTTTTATAATTTCGTAATGGCTTGCTATCCTATCTATGAGAAGATGGAGAAGAAAGGTATCTTAATTGATAAAGAAAAGAAAAATGAACTCACTAAATTCTATGATGACAAATTAATAGAGGAAGGAGCTAAGCGGTCCGCGCTTCTGTTTGAATTAGGTATTGATTCTGATATAAACTATAATAGTCCTAAGCAAGTAGGTAGTCTTATCTATGGAGCTTTGAGATGTAAGGAAAGAAAAGATACAGCAGATCAAACTCTTACTGCACTAGCTAATAATGCAGTGAAAGATGTAAGGAAAAAGAAAATAATACACAGTATACTAGATAGTAGAAGCTTAGATAAAATTAAAACAGTATACACAGAATTTGAGGTAGATTATGACGGTCGTGCAAGATGTACTTATAACCAAGTTGGAACTGAAACTGGGAGAACTTCGACTTCTATTATTAAGAAGCCGCTCAGAAATGGAAAGTGGGGAGTTCCTTTCCAAACTGTACCAAGACCTGACGAATTTGGTGGAAGAATCAGAGAAATGTTTATCCCTGATCCCGGAAAGATATTCATTGAACCAGATCAATCTCAAGCAGAAGCAAGAATAGTAGCACTATTAGCTAATGATTTAGACTTACTTAAACTATTTGATCTTACTGATGTTCATAAACTAACAGCTAGTTTTTTATATGGACTTACTATTAGAACTGGTGAGGATTTAATCAAGTCAGCACTAGCTGGAGAGAAATTTGATTTTCTTGATAATGTAATTGATGAACAAAGACAAGTAGGTAAAGCATCACGTCATGGTTTTGGATATGATTTAGGAGAAGAAGGACTTTCAATTAAAATGAAGATATCTTTATATAGAGCTAAAATAGCTTTTCAAAAGATTAGTGAGATGTCTCCTAAAATTAAAGGTGTTTTCCATGAGGATGTTCAGGCCGCGCTTGCTGATAATAATAGAGTATTCATTACTCCATTTGGACGAAGACGTGAATTCTTTAATAAGTGGGGTAAGGAATTATTTAGAGAAGCTTATGCACATATCCCACAATCAACAATAGGAGATAATACTAAGCGGTGCCTGCTTGGTATCAAAGATATAGATTGGATAGAAATTTTAGCTGAGATGCACGATGGTTTTCTAGCTCAGATACCAGAGGGAAGACAGAAAGATTTTTATGATATAGTGAAACCTATCTTTGAAGAACCAATTGATTTTAGTAGAGGAACTCTACCTAGAGAACCTATCATAATACCTGTTGAATTTAAGATGGGTGAGAATTGGGGACAGTTGAAGAAATATAAAGGAGATTGATTATGAACGTACAAGATATGATTGATAAGTTAAATACTATTTCAAATAAACAAAGAGTGGTTCTTATCAAGGGACAGACAGATCCAAAAGAATATTGGGATGGTGAAATTATAATCCCTCATAATGTACCCTTTGTAATAATTGTAGGTAGTGGTGAAACGGAAGGAAAGTAATGTCAGAATATAAACCAAGAGAAATTTATTATAAACTAGAAGTAACTAAGAAGATGATAGAAGAATTAAATAAGAAAGAGGTCATAGTAGAAACTAGTAAAAATCCAAGTGACTATAATAATCAAGATATATGTAAAAATTGTGGTCATCTTTACTTATTTCATATAAGTAATTTTAAAGGTGAGTGTGATGCTTGTGATGATCCTACTATTCCTATTAATAAAAAGTGTATAGGTTTTCAAAAAGGAGAAAAGTGAATGTTCGTATACATAGCTGGACCAATGACAAAAGGACATAGAGTTGCTAATCTTAGAAAGGCTATTGATGTAGCTGAGAGAATAGCATCAAGAGGACATACAGTTTTCATTCCTAACTTATGGGATACTTGGTATTTAATTTATCCACATAATAATGAATTCTGGATGAACCAAGATTTACAAATGGTAAGAAGATGTGACATTGTAGTAAGAATTTTCGGACCATCTGAAGGTGCGGACCGTGAAACTAACTTAGCTAAGACTTTAGGAAAGGTAGTATTTGGAGATTTATATACTACTGGACTTGAAGAATTTATGAATAGTAAATACTGGGCTAATACTGAAGTCCCTTCTAATTATTCAACTAAAGGAGAATGAAATGAAATTCGGAGAATGGCAACAAGAGAAACCAGAAACTAATCAGATTTTTAATGTAATACAAATAGAGATGCAGGTATGGCAAGCTCACAACTTTCCAGGTAGAGAATCTTGGATTCCTCTTATAGGACTTGGAGAAGAGTTAGGAGAACTTTTAGATAGTGAAGAAGAAGATGATGTAATAGATGCAATAGGAGATTGTCTTATTTATCTTGGTGATTATTGTAATGCTAAGAATTATAACTTACAATTGTTATCAGAAAATAAACAATTGTTATCAGAAAATAAACATTTGATTATACCAATAAGAAGGATAATGATTGAATATGGTAAACTATGTCATAGTCATTTAAAGGTTCATCAAAAAATTAGATTAAATGAACCACATGATGATAATGCTAAAGAAGCTATTAACTTAATAATTAATTTTCTTAAATCTTTTCATCTTACTGATATAGAAACAATAGCATGGGAAACTTGGAAGAAAGTTAGGATAAGAAATTGGCAACTTAATCCTAATACTACTCATTTAGAAAGAGGTAAATGAGATGATAAGATTTGATTATAAAGAAAACAGTGATGGTACATTTAATGTTACTGTTGTAAGTGAACAAGGAAATCATCACTCACTAGCTGGAAGGTTAGTCTTAACAAAAGAAGAATGGGAATCTATTTGGAAAGCTATTGTTACAAGTGAAATTGATTCTCATCTAACACAAAGAAAATTCAAATTTGAAAATAAAGGATAGTTAGTGACATGGATGAAAGACTTCCTAGACTCTACAAAAGATTTAGAGTCTCCACAAGCATATTGTTATTGGTCAATCTTAACTGTAATATCTGCTGTAGCTGGGAGAAGACTATGGGTTAATCGTGGAGGAGTCTATAATCTCTATCCAAATATCTATACCTTTCTAATATCTAAGCGGTCCGGGTTAAGGAAGGGTATCCCTGTCAATATAGCTAAGAAACTTGCTAATGATATTGGTAGAGTAAGAGTTATAGATGGACAGAACTCAATTCAAGGTGTCCTTAAAGAATTAACAAAAGTAAAGACAGTGGGTAATGGACACATAATTAAGAATGCTGAGGGTTTCTTAATTACTGGAGAGTTTGCTTCATTCATGCTCTCCGATGGAATAGGATTCTCTCTCACTACTCTTACTGATCTTTATGATTCTCAATACCATGAGCAAGGATACACCAAAAGATTAGCATCACAAGAAGAATTAGTTCTTAAAGCTCCTTGTTTAACTGGACTCTTTGCAAGTAATGAAACTCACTTCTTTGACGCTGTTCCAAAAAATGCCATTAGTGGTGGATTCTTGGCTAGAACATTCTGTATATATGAGGATAAAAGAAACACATTAAATTCATTAACAGGACAAAGAAGACCAGTACCAGGAGTAATAAATTATTCATTAGTCTTAGATCATCTTACTAAAATTTCAAAATTAGAAGGTGAAATAGTACCTGATAGTGGAGCTTATAAAGCTTTTGATGATTGGTATTATGACTTTTCTGGTAAAGATTATGAACAGGAAGATGAAACTGGAACAAGTGAACGTATTGGAGATAATATATGGAAGGCAGCTATGTTATTAGGACTAGCTGATAATCAAGATAAAAGAATTACTGAAGCTAATATGGATGAAGCTATATTTAGAACCATAGATACATTTAATGGATTAAAGAAACTACTGGTCGGAGGAGCATCTGATAAAAATAATATAAAATCAATAGTAATGAGGAGCACGGTTGCTGCTATCTTAGAAACTGAACCTTTATTTGAAGTAGAGAGAAAAAAGATATTACGTAAAGGTGCAGGTATTTTTGGGGTATATGATCTTGATGAATGTATTGAACATTTATTACAGGCAGGGATGATTAAAATCGACAAGCGTGGACAGGAAGTATATTATAAGTTCACGCAGATGATGATTAAGAAGCATTTAGAATTGAAAAGTAAAGGAAATTCTAATGGAATCAGTTAAAGACAAAATAGTAGAGGCGGTCCGTGAGGATTTACTGAGAAGATCAGAGCATGGAATTAAAAAATATGGAACTAATCTTGAGAGAAAAGACCTAAGTCTTAGAGATTGGCTACAGCATACCTATGAAGAAATATTAGATACTGCTAATTATCTTAAACGTACTATTATGGAAATTGATGAAAAGAAATGAGAACATCAATTCAAATGAGAAAAGTAATTTTAAATGTAACAAAACTTATAGTTTTTCTTCGTACTGGTAGAAGAACATATG